>OBEQ010944622.1_pt1 | contig 37073 bp, 43 predicted proteins | sample 1670901 | NCBI WGS metagenome assembly OBEQ01 (sample SAMEA104232315, study PRJEB22302) | groundwater metagenome | biome: forest; feature: aquifer; material: groundwater | place: USA | collected 2011-08-07 | depth 5.4 m | reverse complement strand
TGCCTTTTGGCATTTGACTTCACATTTGCAAAATGCTGAACGCATTTTGGCTTGCATTTTGCAAGTCATTTTGCGCAGCAAAATGCAATTGTGATGTCATTTGCCCTTGGCAAATGTGAAAGCCTCCGGGAAAAAAGAAACCTGCAGCTCGAACTAGTCTCCCCCGCGGCATTTTTATTTTTCAAGGCGCCGCAAACTTTTCCAATTCATAGCAGGTTTTTCCACCTACCAGCTTCTCGCACAGTTTAACCTCGCGTAGCTCCAACCGAGATTTTCCGTCAAGTGCAAGCTGCTTCACAACAAGCCAATCTGAAGGGATCATTTCACCTTTAAGCTCTTCCCAGCGAGAAGCTGAAAACCATTTTAGCTCACCTTCAGCCGAAGCAATAACTTCGCCAGACAGTACCGTTGATTCAAAGACAAAAATAATGAAATGCTGTTCCTCCCCACTAGGTAAGCGTAAAACTTCTGAAAACACGCCGCGCGGCTCTAGCTTATTGCAGATGAGCCCAGTTTCCTCTTTTACCTCACGCAACGCTGCGGCAGTAGGGTGTTCGCCGTAGTTAATTTTTCCGCCAGGCATTGACCAGAACCCAACGTAAGGCGGTTTGGATCGCTTTATCAGCAAAATCTCGTTGCCGTGGCGCACCACGCACGCAGAAACCAGCACCGTAGCATTCATTGAAAAACTTTCCCCACCTAATTCAATTATATGAGCAAATTAGAACTGGAAAATATAAAGAGCCTCCTACGCAGCGCAGGCGCGGAATTTAAAGTCATTGAACACGAGCCCGTTCGTACGAGTGAAGATGCGGCTAGAGTGAGAAACGCTCCTCTCAAGGCTGGAATCAAAGCGATTGTTCTAAAAGAAAGGAAAACAGGCAAGTTAGTTGTAGCGGATATTCCGGCGGATAAAAGGGTGGATTTTCAAGCCGTTGCTAGAGCTGCTGGGCTTGGCTCATTAACGTTGGCATCCCCGGCTGAAGTTCTAGAAGCAACTGGATGCGAAGTTGGCGGAGTTCCGCCATTGGGGCATAAAAACAATTTGCCACTTTACGTTGACCGCGGTGTGTTTGAAAATGATTTCAACGAATTCAACGCCGGATTGACAACCACTTCAGTGAGGATTAAAAGCGCTGAGTTGAAAAAAGTTTTTGAAAGGTTAGGAAATAATTTTGGCAATTTTACAAAATAGCCTACTAAACTACTAGTTTTCCGCGCGCAAACTTCTCGTTTCCGCCGCCTTTTGCTCCAATTGACTTCAGCAGTTCAAGCGCATTCTGCCCACTTGTTGGGTTACATCCACTAACTACAAATCCCTCTTTATTGGAAACAACTACCGTAAAGCCTTCTTCTCGTGCAATGCGGTCAGCAATTTTCTCAACAAGCGGAGCAGGTAGGGCTATGCCTTTAATTTCAACTTTTTTATCCGCCTTATGCGCTGCGATTTGCTCTCGCGCAATGCTTTCAGCTAAAGCCAACTGCAGTTGATCCAGTTCATTGCGTTGTTTTTTCCACTCGTTGAAGAAACGCTCGCTAGTTTTAGGCACGTCTTTACGCGGAACTGAAAGAACAGATGCCGTGCGGTCCAGCAAGTTCTCCTGTTCTTGGACATAGTCCAGCGCAGCAAGCGAAGCCGAGTAATAGAATCGCACAACTCCATCTTGTACTTGTTCAACGTTGCGAATCTTAAAGAAGCCGAGGTCAGAAGTGTTATGCACGTGAGTTCCACCGCATGCTTCTGTGTCAACTTCTGGAATTTTAATTACCCTAATTATTTTGGAAACCGCGCCCCCGCCCTGATAAAGGCGCATTCCGTATTGCTGTTCAGCTTCTTTGCGCGGCATGTTTAGAACTTCAACTGGAATAGAAGCGCGAATGGCCATATTGATTCGGCGTTCAATTTCGTGAATTTGTTCCATTGTTGGCTTTTCAAAATGAGTTATATCTAAGTGGGCCATGTCCTGGTCTTTTTTGCTCCCATGTTGCCACACGTGCGGCCCCAAAACGTTATACGCTGTTGCAACCAGCATGTGCGTTGCAGTGTGGTGGCGCATTATTGCCAATCGACGTTGAAGGTCAATTCTCATAACAACTGGGCCGGCTTGACCAGCGTTGCTCCCTAGTTTCAGCCCACTTGCAAGACCGGACTGGCTTTTGTCAATAAAGTGCAGCACAACGCCGCCTTGCTTTTGAACTTCAACAACGTTGAAAATCAACTCGCCGACTTCAATAGTTCCTTTGTCGTACATTTGCCCCCCGCCTTCGGGATAAAAAATCGTCTGGTCAAAAACAAGCGCGTTCCCCTTTACTGCGAGCAGCTTGGCAGATGCAACTACAAGGTCAACGTCTTGATAGTATAGCAATTTCGTTGGCTGAACTCCCGCAACGTCAATAATTTTTTCAACTTGACCGCCAGCAGAGCCAGTTGCCTGCACTTCAGCCTGGACAGTTTGCGATTGTTGCGAATCTTCAACGCTTTGGCTTTTTGCCATTACGCGCTCTTTTGTTAATTCGGAATAGAAATTCGTTGGCACACTAACTTGTTTTCCCAACTCCGCACTTACCTGCTCAATCATTTCCGGCGTAACGCCGTTGCTTTCGTACAGCGTAACCATTTGCTTGGTGGAAAGTTCACTTGACTTTTTGAGAGTTTCTACAACCAAGCGTTTCGCTTTGACAACTGACTCGCCGTATTTCCTTTTCTCAACTTCAAGGATTCGTTCAACAACGTCCAAATTTTCACTCAACTCAGGAAACACTGAATGCAAATCTTCAGCATGCATTCTCGCCAGTTCAGGCACGGAAAATGGAAACTGGTATTTTTCAATAAATGAAAAAGCCCTTCGCGCTAGTACACGCAAGTTGTAGCCGCCTGCGGAATTGGAAGGCAACGCTCCATCTGAAAGCGCAAATAACAGTGACCGCGAGTGGTCTGCAATTGCGTAAATCGCTTGCAATGGAGCAATTGTTTTTTCCAATTTTTGAACATCAATTCCAAGTGAATTTGCAATTTTCTTCTTTTCAGCCGCGTAGTCGTGAACAGTTTCAATATCAAGCGTTGCAGATAACTTCGCGTACCAGTTGAACAAACCTTCTGGAACTTCGAGAGAAGCAGCTCGCTTCATGTACTCTACTTCCCGAGGGAAAACAGCGTCGTAAGCAGAGGGAGTCCCATTGTAATACCATAACAGCCTTTCAAAACCCCAGCCAACATCTATAACCTTCATTTCTAATTCTGAAAAAGCATTTGTATTGGTTTGGCTTGCCTGACCTGGGGAAGCGCGGTAATGCATGAATACACTATTAACTAATTCAGAACCGCGGGAAAAAGATTCAATCGAGGGGCCAAACGCTGAAAAGTCCGGCATGTTCCACACGTCTTCGCCGTACGTAATTTCCTCTTTTGGAATCTCCAGCACTTCCCTTAGGAATTTGTAATTATATTCTAAACACTCTTCTTTCCAATACCCTTCTTGCGGCGGGTTGAATGCGTGTTGGCCAGCCATCATGAAACAAGTAAAGTGGCGGCCGGTTACGCCAACGTTTGCAATATCTGGAAATCGCAGGCACATTTGCGGCACAAACAACGGATTGGCTGGATATTCAAAAACAACTTTTCCACCTTCCAAACGCTGGAAGTCAACAATGCTTGCAATTGTAAATGGCAAATCATCCCGCCAGCGGCATAAAGTAGGATACCTATCTATAACTTCGTGGCCATTTGCCTTCCAGAAGTCAGCGCATTTCTTCCAAAACGTCGCATACGTTTCTTTTCGCGGCTCTTTTCTGAAAAAACTATACTCAGTATGCGATGAATCGCCGCATTGCCACTCATTTCCAGCAGTCCAAAAACCCTTACCGCAGTGAGTGCACTTTCTGCGTTCAAAACCTTCCCGTTCAAACAACGGAACAGAGTAATAGTCCTTGTAATTCGCAGCGAAGTGCTTTTTGAGGGATTCTTTAGTTAACACGCATTTCACCGATAAAAACTAAATCAGCTGAGTTCAATTACTCTGCTTTTTCAAGGTCGCTTTTTAATTGCAGTAACTGATTTTTAAGTTTAGGTAAGTTGTCTCGCGTTACTTCCCATGCGAGTTCTAAGTTAACCCCAAAATAGTGGTGCACCAATCTATCGCGCATTCTAATAATTTGCGACCATGGGACGTTAGGGTAATTTTGCGTAAGTGCTAGTGGCAAATTCTTTGCAGCTTCGCCAATTATTTCAAGTCTTCGGAGTACCGCGTCTTGGAGGAATTCAGAGTCTAGAAAATCATCTTCCTTTTTGTTTTCTAAATATTTTTGAATTGACTCGATACTTTCAAGCATGTGTCTGACAAAAACCAATGGATCTTTTTTCATAGTATAGGCACTTGCTCACTTAGAATTCTATCTCGGATTAACGGATTAATGTAACTAAAGGTAAGCACATCTACTTTTCTACCTAATTTTTTCTCTAGTTCCAGCTCTAACCCCGCTAAATCTAGTAAACTCTTTTTTCCTTTGAATTCAACTAATATATCCACATCGCTCTTTTTCGTAGCCTCTCCAGTGACAACTGAACCGAACAGCGACGCTTTCTTGACGCCGTTTTTCTTAAGTATGCCTACTATTTTCCCCTTTACATTTTCAACAGTCAAACGCATGAAAAACTACCAATTATAATTAGAAACCCGCGGTTTTTAAGACATTGACTTCTAAATTTATCCATGGCAAAAGTCGTGCTTGTCTGGAACGAACACCCAACCGAAGTAGTCGCAGGGTTCCACGCGAGGAAAGTCGCGAAGATATTGAAGGAAAGGTATGGGCATGAAGTAATAATGGAGAAAATACCCGTGGGAGAAACTAATTATGGAATACTGCAGAACGAAAAACCAAGCACTGCGGCACTTTATATATCAGCCCTTGACTCCTCAATGGAAATTGCAAACAAAACTTCGGAAGAACATGCTGTGGGGACTTTTAATTTTCACGCTACGCCTTTTAAAGACGTAGCCGAAGCAAAAACAAAAGCACCAAAAGAATTTACGGTTGGAGAAAAACTTCTTTCTGGAAGTATAACCGATATTTTCCATGGACCTCATGAAATTGAATTTACCCGCGAACCAGGGGAAAACCACTATGTAGTAGAAATGCCTGCCTTTGAAACACGTATTCCGTATAGAATACGCAAACGGCGTCAACAAAAGCTAAAAGCAGCTACGCGTGCGGCTGACAGAGATTTGACATGGAATGAGCTGGGGATGGCAGAATATGGACTTCGGTCGGGCTATCACTTAAGTTACATGCCACTACGCCATCCAAGCCAGCAGAAATACCTTCACCCTGCAATTTCCGAAAAGATAGCTGCTGCAATACACGAGCGGATAACGCAGCGAAAACCACACTAGGCATAGAAAGCTTTAAATTGTTTAACATGTTAAACAATACTGATAAGCATGGAAGAAATTTTTGCACTTAGAAACGTGGACCAAGGCACAAAGAAGTTCATTAAGAACTACGCCCATGAGCACGATTTAAACACTGGCGAAGCTCTGCGCGAAATAGTTATGACCGCTAAGGAGCACCTTGCCGAGAAAAAGCAGAAAAAGAAATACAAGAGTTTCTTTGACACTTATGATGCGATAAAATTCAAAGGCCCCGGAAATGCAAGTGACAAAATTGACGAGATACTTTATGACGAGGGGTATTGAGATGATAGTTGACACCTCAGTTTTTATAGCTGCTTACGATGAAAGAGATCCAAAACGACTGAAAGCCCTTGAAATGATAAAAGAAGCTGAAAAGGGAAAAATGTTTGTTTCTGATTATATTATAAATGAAACCGCTACTGTTGCACTGCGAAAAATAGGGCTAGAAAAAACTAGGAAAATAGTCGACACGCTTATGAACAGCGAAAAAATAATAGTTGGCTACACCACTCAAGAGGATTTCGGGCATATTATTGAAATTTTTAAAAACCAAAGCGATAATCTAAGTTTTGTTGACTGCTCTATAATTTGGATGGCTAAAACGCTTAACCAAGAAGTAGCTTCTTTTGACAATAATTTGTTGGCAGAAATAAAGCAAAAATAAGTTTCTTTCTTTTCTAGTCGGGTTCTATTGTACTAGCTCTACTTTTGGGAGTTTCTTAAAGTCAGGGTCAGTTGTAATAAGAGTAGCATCCAGGTCGTCTGAAGTTGCCTTGATTATTGCATCTGCCATTGCGAGGTTTTTAGAGAGGGACAAATCAGCTGCTTGCAGGGCTATTTCACTGTTAAGCTGAATAACCGTGGTTTTTGCGGTTATATGCGCCACTGCTTGAATAGCAGTTTCCCTGTTGCGTTCCCTAGCTAATTTTTTGAACACTTCAAAAAGCACAATAGTAGGCGTAAACACATGCTGTGGGTTGGCAGCATCAATATAAGGTTTGAATTTAGGCGCTAGTTTTCCAGCTGTAAAATACTCAAGCCAACCATTTGAATCTACAACTATGCGCATAATAAAAATCACCTAAAAGCGTTCCGAGTGGTCACGCACGTCACTTAAGTCCATTTTACCGGCAAAGCCGTAAAGTTCCTTAATATCCTTAACTGAAACAAGTGTAACTTGGCTGCCAATTTGCACAACTTGAAGCTTCTGGCCTGGCCGCAGGTCAAGAGACCGCCTAATTTCCTTTGGTATAACAACTTGAAACTTTGGCGAAACAGTCACCAACGTAGCCATAAATATCACCGTAATACGTTATGTTAATCGATCTATAAAAAGTTTTCTATTTAATTCTAAGGCTTGGGCAAAGAAAAAATAAATAGAAGTGGTGGTAGGGCTGTACCCCGCCTTTTGTTCGTACCACGAGTTGAGCTTTGCAGCTCAAGCACATGATTTATTTTGCAAAACGACATTCGACTACGCGGCTCAATGGCCTTGCACTCAGCGAGCTTATTTAGAAGCTACTTTACTTTTCACGGCGCGTTTCACTTTTCCAAACAACGTAGTCCTGTGCGTCATTCCATTTGCTTGGAAAATATCGTTTCTGTTCCGCGAATCATCCCTTAGAGATGGCAACTTTCGTTGCAGCAATAAACTAAGTGGACGGAAGTTCCTCCGAATTAACGGTAAGTCGTTTCACCCTGCCACCACACTAATTACTCGGTAAAACCGCGTATAAATGTCTTTCCAGAGGAGGTTAAAGCTAAACCATCCACTAGCGCGGAGTACCGAAATATAATAACCGCTTTTCCATCCTTAACAGCTGCAATTTCCGTTACTCTTCTCTTTTCCGCGCTTCCGTTTCCAAATCTTTTCTGTACAACAATTAGTCCAATTGAGTCAAGGTCAAATTCGCGGAAGCCAAGCAAATGTAACCTGTTCAGAGCTTCTTGAGCTGAATTTGCATGGAAAGTTGCAAAGCAGGATTTGCCAGGGCCCGAAAGCAAAGCGTTGGAAAAAGCTCTTACTTCTTCTTCGTTGCGAATTTCGCTTACAACTAGCCTATCTGGCCGCATGCGGAGAGATTCGTACACAAGTTGGTTAAGCGTAACGCCAGCGTTGGTGTCTGCAAGTAAGCGAATTTTGTGCTCGTGCTGCGGCAGTGAAATTTCGCTTACATCTTCCACCATTACAAACCGCTCTTGCGAAGGAAGTGTAGAAAGCACAGCATTTAGCAAAGTTGTTTTTCCACTGCCAGTATTGCCGGCAATCACCATTGACAAGCCACTTGCAACTGCGCCGCGGAGAAAATCAACTGCCATCGTTGAAATGGTTTTGTTTTCAACTAAATTACTTAAAGTAAAGGGAACCGCGCGAAATTTTCGCAGGGTAAACGTAAGTTTAGAAGATATTTGTCCACTTACAGCATGTAACCGCGAGCCGTTGGGAAGAAAGGAATTAAGAATAGGGGTAGAAAGTGTCAATCGCCTGCTACTGCCAGTTGTTGCTGAAATTTTATTAACCAAATGATAAACGCAAGCTTCCGAAGTAAAAACTAACCCTGATTCAGCCCAACCTTTTCCAGCTATGAAAATCCTAACTGGCTCGCCAATTCCACTTAAAGATATTTCTTCTATGTTTTCAGCTTCTATAAGCGGATCTAGCGGGCCAAAACCAGATAATAGGGAATTACAAACGCGAGATACTCTGGCACCAGCTTTCTGCGACAGCAGAACAAAATCCCGCGAGCAGACTTTTTCAACTGCTTCCGTTGCGCTAATTCCAGGTTCTCCAATTTCAAAAACGAGTTTCAGTGCCGCGGCTGCAATTTTGCGCTCAACTTCGTTTAAATCATATGCTTCATAATGAGAAAACTTTTCAGCTGTCTTTAGGGAGTTATGGCTTTGTTTAGTTTCCCTAACAACCCGCCAACCTAATAGATATTCGCTTATTTCGGCTTCGCTTACCATTGCAATTTATCTCCGTTTTTTAGTGAAAATTTGTCAATTGTTCCAGCTGGAAACTCAATTAGATACTTGCAATTTGCGCAAATGCTAGATTGCCACGGGTTAACCGACAGCACTTTTACTACTTTTTTCTCTTCATCTAGAAAAACGGCATCAAAATGAGGGCAAAAGAAGGAATGGATGCAACGCCTGCGTTGATTTCTAAAAGTAAACAATAGTGGCCGAAGTAGTTTAGGTTGAAACATTATTCCCTTTGCCTGTGCTGGTCGGGAGTCGGCGCGGTCAAAAGAGCTGAAAAGCACTGATTTTCCTTTTGTTATTGCCATGACAAATGGTTTAAAACAAGCGATTTTATAATAATGCCTGAGTAATAGGTTAACATATAGACAAAAGTGGCTCGATTATGGCACAAAAGCTAACCAACGTGGCAGTTATACCTGATGGCAATAGAAGGTATGCCCAACGGAGCAGGGTTCCGTTAAACGCAGCTTATTTAGCTGGATTTGAAAAAGTCCAGGAATTTTCATCATGGGCGCGGGAAGAAGAGGTTAAGACAATTTCATTCTGGGCACTGTCGCTTGACAATTTTGCAAAGCGCTCAAGCGGAGAGCTCAACATACTTTTCAAGCTAATGTCGAATCAAATAAACAAAGCGCTAGGCGAAAAAGATTTTAAAGACCAGAATCTTCGGGTAAAATTCTTCGGCAAAACTTCTATACTTCCGCAAAAAGTCCAAGAAGGAATTGCCCAGCTAGAAGAAAAAACTAAAGATTTTAAAGAATACACTTTGAACATTGGAATAGCTTATAACGGCCGCGAAGAGCTGCTGGAAGCCAGCAAAAAACTAGCCGCAGACATCACATCTGGAAAGGTAAACCCGCGCAACGTTGACGAAGATGCATTTTCTAAATACCTTTACACTCCGGAAAACCCGCAGCTCATAATACGAACTGGCAACGTCCAGCGGCTAAGCGGCTTCATGCCATGGCAAAACACTTACAGTGAACTTTACTTCTCTCCAAAGTTGTGGCCAGAATTTACGCAACCCGACTTCTTAAAAGCAAAAGAATTCTACGAAACAGCAGAACAGAGGGTTGGGCGCTAGTGTTGCAGCGGCGCTGCAATGTAGTCCATATCTCCGAAGTTTTCCACTAATTTTGAAAGCAACAATTTATCCAATCCAAGCACTGACAATTTAACAGCCCACTGCGGGATAGAGTCAAAACTTTTTCGCACAAGACGATGCGCACGCAAAGTGGGAGAAAACTTTTTCCTCCATTCTTCCTCGTAATTATTTCCGCCAGCTGCAGCCACACGGCCGGCAATCATGGCACACTGCCCACCGAAAATCACGCCGCCTCCGGTTGTAGATTTAGTTTGGCCAGCTGCGTCGCCAACTAGAAAAACGTTTTCCTTTTGAGTTTGCGCTTTAACTCGCAATGGAATAGAATGCCAGAACTCGCGCAGCTTTTTAGCGTCGCCGCCAATTGTACTTTTAATTAGTGAAAATTGAAAGAACTTTTCAAAAGCGCTTTTCACCGCGCGGTGCTGTGTTGTACCGAAACCAATCCGCGCTTTCCCCCCTCCAGCAGGGATAATCCACCCAAAGAAACCAGGAAGTATAGCGCTGTCAAGAAAAACGTCAACCTTATCCGCATCGGCAAGATTGCAATTTTCAAACTCGGCTTCGTAGCACATAGCTATGTTTCCAGTGCCAAAAGCAGAAAAGCCGTACAGGGAAGAAATTGCAGACGAAACTCCATCTGCTCCAATCAAATAGTTAAAAGAAAACTCTTCGGAATTCGAAGCTATTCCAACTGAAGTTTTCTTTACAATGCGTTGGCCTAGTTTAAGTTCCGCGCCTGCACTAACCGCCTCGGCACAAATTTCTTCGTCGAGCTTCTGCCGGTCCAGTACAAACGCAACTGTTTTTTGCTTGTCGATGACAAAAGTATGCCTGCCAGCATGAATAGTAGCGCCTTTGATTTCATGCACTATGCAATCTTTGTAATTTACAGCAAGACGCTGCAAGCCACTCTTAGAATATAGCCCGCTGCACTTGTGAAACTTGCCAGGAGTGTTATCTTCTTCAACTATAACGACATCTGCACCAGCACGCGCGGCTTCCCTTGCAGCTAAGCCACCACATGCACTTGCGCCCACTACCACCACTTCAACTGGTTCAGCCATTAAAATCAACGCCATGTTTCTTCAACTTTTCTACAAACATTTGCTTGATTCGTTGCATTGCAGCTTCTGTTTTTCCTTCAAACCTCAAGGTCAACTGTGGGGCAGTGTTTGCTGCGCGTACAATACCCCAGCCATCATTGAAAATTACCTTGGCGCCGTCCAATTCCAAAACGTTGTGGCCTTCTTTTTTAAATTCCGCGGAAATTTTCTTCACAATTTCAAACTTCTTTTCATCTTCACAGTACGGGCGATACTGCTGGGAAGAATAATACTTTGGATAATCTTTCAATAGCGAAGAAACTGGCTCTGCACCTCGGCTTAATGAACTTACAAGCTCTACAAACCTAAGCGCAACGTAAACAGCGTCGTCAATGCCGTAAAAATCATCTGCGAAGAACAAGTGGCCGCTCATTTCCCCTGCAAGCAACGCCTTTTCGCGGTGCATTACATCTTCTATAATGCTATGGCCCACCTTACATTGAATGGGTTTGCCGCCGTGGCCGCGAATAACTTCTTCCAGCGCTTGTGAACAGTTAACTTCAAAAACAATTTTTCCAGCAGGATGTTTTGCCAATATTTGTTTGGAAAAAATCGCAGTTAACTGGTCTCCCCAGATTATTTTCCCATTTTCATCAACAATGCCAACTCTATCGCCGTCTCCATCAAATGCAATGCCAAATTCCGCTTTTTCTTTTTTAACTTTTTCAATCAAGTCCTGCAAATTCGCAGCTACAACTGGATCAGCAGGGTGGTTTGGAAACGTTCCATCCAACTCGCAGTAAAGCCCTTTTACATCGCAACCCAATTCTTCTAATATGCGCGGCATCGACAGCGCAGCCATGCCATTGCCACAATCTACAACGAGCTTAACTTTTCTCTTCAATTTTATCTTGGACTTCAAAAACGCGGAATATTTATCAAACACATTAGCGCTGGATAGTTTTCCAACTCCGCTTTGGGTTCCTGCGCCTTCAGCGCCTTTTTCAAAATCCTCCTTTTCAATCAAGTCAACTAATCCGTAAATGTCTTTTCCAAACAGCGATTTTGAATCGCACATTAACTTGAATCCATTAAATTTAGGAGGGTTATGCGACGCTGTAACGAAGGCGGCGTTTCCCTTGCTTGCAAAACGCAAAGCGTAATGCACTAGTCCATGAGCTGCAAGGCCAATATCAACCACATCGCAGCCAGTTGACAATAGCCCAGCAATAAATGCTTTACTTAAAGATGGGGAAGAAACGCGGCAATCCCTGCCAACTACTATTTCCTTTTGGCCTTGACGCTTTACAAACGTGCCAAAAGCTTTTCCAATTAGCTCCGCTTCCCTTTCCCTTAACTCAGCGCCAGCTACGCCGCGGATGTCATACTCCCTGAACATGAATTTGTTAATCTCAGCCATAGAAACCTAAGTTAATTAAAGTAAACAAACGTTAAAATTAGCGAGGTTGATATTTGACAATGGCAAAACCATCACTTAACTGGCACGGAAAGAGAAAGAAAAGAGCCAAAATGGCAAAGAAACCACCAGAACGCGGACGCGGCAGACCAAGACGATAAAAAGATAAAAAAAAGCAAAACAAAAGGCTTAAACCAAAGAGTGCAACAACATGGTCAAACGCGGTGAACTCAAAGAAAAGAACAGCGTTACAGTAAAGTTTGAACACCTGCACCCTCGAGTGCAAGAGCTGATAAAATCAGCTGACACGACGGGTTCAAGAGAGTATTTCAAGAACATAAGCCGTATGCTAAATGGAAAGCCAATGACTCCAAGTATTAGAATGCATCGCATTAACCGCAGTATAGCTGATTATGGATTAGTTGTAAATAGTCTTGCTTCGGTATCTACTATGTTGATGGCTCCCAGTATAGCGGTAGGTGCAGCGGCAAGAAGTTTAGTAGCTAATAGCGTTCAAAAGAAGCACGAAGAGCTAAAAGAATACATGAACAAATTCGGCATTTTGCAAACCCAGCATGAGCACAATTATCCTTTTAGCTGGTTTAACCCAACCATCGTTGCTAAAACGCATCCTGTTTTCTACGTGAAGGGCAATGGCGATGTTGTATTCCGCAGGTCAACGCGCACCGAATACCTTCGCTATCTAGCGCAGAAGAAAAAGCTCGTTAGTGGGCTAGGCTTAAACCCGTGGCGCTGGCGAGCTTACCTTGCACCGCCAACAGCACCTGAAAAAGTCAAAGTATGGGCAAAGGCAAAACTAAGGGCATTAGTGCCAGCGCGTCCAGCTGCATTGGTTCCAATAGGCGTGCGGAGAGAAAGAAAAAACGATTGATTGAAATTCCAATCATATGATTGAAAAATCAATAGGTTTAAAAACTAGCAGTTATCTATCACTAGTATGACCTCCATAGACGCGGCAAAAACAGTGCTGCAGGCTTTTCTTTTCGCGCCAACTCAACCAAAGTACATTAGAGAAGTAGAACAGAACTGCCAGCTTTCATATGAACGGGTGCACCACTACTTAAATGAGCTGGAAAAAATAAAAGCCCTGCGGGCAAAAACTAGAGGTAAAATTAAAGAATATTGGCTAAACACTCAGAGTGAGTTTGTAATCAAAGTTTTGTCGCTTATAGAAAACGACCGTACGTGGAAGTTTTACCATAAGCACCCTGAACTTTATGGTGTGCTTGGACGCTTAACCTCTAAAATTCTCGCTATTGACTACCCTAATCAATTATTTGACAAAACTACTGCAGACGTAAAATTCATCGTACTTTTTGGATCAACTGCAAGAGAAGAAAGCGCATTGGAAAGCGACATAGACCTTTTAATAGCTGTAAAGAACAGAGATAAAGAGTTTGACCGCATACTGAGTTCATTTCGCGGCGAATTTCAAACACTAACTGGAAAAAAACTTTCTCTGCACGTGGTAGAAATGGATGAATTTAGAAAAAAGTGGAAAACAGAACCTTTTTACGCCAGCTTATGGCTTGATCGTATTGTTCTCTATGGAGAAGAAACTTTTTGGCGAGAAGTTTTAAGATTGGGTGAACCTATATGAGTAATTTAGACCGGTGTTTTCAAGGTGCTAAAAATGTGCCAAAGCGGCTTAGAAAAGTGCCGGAAAGCATAGCAAAAGCAGAAGAACATTTGCAAAAAGCCGATACAAACATACGCGCCGCTAATTTAATGAATGAAAACAAGCTGTTCGATTGGAGCATAACTTGTTCTTACTACGCCATGTACCACGCTACAATGGCAAGCCTTTGGCTCATAGGAATAGAAGCCAGATTTCATGAATGCGCTATTGAAGCTTTCGAAGCATTTTACATCCAAAGCCAAAAAGTGGACAGTCGATACTTGGAATATGTGAAAAAAGCAAAAACACTAAGTAAAAAGTACATTGACTACTTGGAACATGCTAAGAGCGAAAGGATAGAAGCATCTTATGGTTTAGGGGAAATAACCTCGCAAAAAGCGTCTATTATGCTAAGCAAAGCTAGAGAATTTGTAAGCGAAATAACTAGAGTAGTATTTGACGCAAAAGGAATAGGCTATCACACTATAACTTAGCTTACTCTTCCATCCCAACGTCCATCCATTTTCCGGAGTAGATGTAGCCGTAGAGCTTCTCCTTTTCTGCCAGTGCAGGCAAGAGCTCTTTTTCAAAACTGCTTGGCACTTTGGCAATGTGGCTGAAAATCGAAGGTTCACATACAGCTATGCCTGCGTTGACTAAGTTGCTCTGCACTTCTGACCGCGGCTTTTCAGTGAAAGAGACTATCTTTGAACCCGTAAGTTTAGCAACGCCAAAAGCAGCTGGAGACTTTACATTAACTAATGCTAGCGTACACGAAGGCCGCTTGGCTGTTTCAACATGGAATTTCACTAAATCCACAAGGTCCAATTCAGGGTAATAAACATCTGAATAACTTAGAATAAACGTTTCAGGCAACTTATCCTTGCATAGAAGCAATGCTCCGGCGCTTCCAGTTGAATTTTCATCCCAAACATAATCTATATGCAAGCCGTAGTCCGCGCCGTCCTTTAGTTTAGCAACCAGCTGTTCCCCACCATAACCTACAACAATTACAACTCTCTTTACGCCAGCTTCACGCAACTTCAATAGTACGTGTTCAATCACTGGCTTGCCATCGACTTCAACAAGAGGTTTAAGCGCATCGTGCTCGGGAGACCATAGCCTTTCCTTTTTACCAGCTGCAAGCACAACTCCGGCAGTAACAATGCTGCGGCTAAGCGCTTGGTTAAGCAAAACGTCAATAGCATGTGACCTGCTCTTCACAGTGCGGCCATCCACTGTTGCGTCAATGCTGCGTAGTAAGTCATCGTCAATGGTAATTGTAACGCGTTCCATAAGAAACCAGAAGTAATACGGAGTATGAAGTATTTAATGATTGATTATTTCGCGAAGCGGATAAGCTAGGTAAAAAGAGCTGATTTTAAGATAAAAAGAAGAAGTAGAAAAATTCAAAGAAAAAAAATTAAAGAGAGCAGGAATTGCATTTTGCGTAGCAAAATGACTTGCAAAATCTGCATTTGCTAAAAGCAAATGACTTCGCAAATGCAGAGCCAAATGCTCAAAGCATTTGCGAATGCAAGCCAAAATGCATTGAGCATTTTGCAATTGACTTCCTGCCCGTTTTGTGACTTAATCTAAAAGGAATTTATTGTTCCTTGGAGATGTCGTACACTGCCTTTAGAGCAACTATTGCTGCTGCTGGCGACACGAAAGCCACGATGTAGTTTAGTATCGTCTGCAAGATTTGTGCTGCTTGCGGTGAGAAACTAACCACACTAGCGAGGCTCGATGCCGATAGCATCAAGGCTACTGTTGCGACGAGAAAGAGTTGTGTCTCTCTGTCGGTCACGTTTATCAGACCAACGATCAAACCCAAGATTCCTAGAACCAGGGCATACTGCGGGTCCAATGTCGTGGTTATAAAACCAGCTACGATCGTAATGATCAAGCCGATAATAAAGGCCCACGAGCCATACTTTGCATAACTTTTACTCATTGCCATTTTGGTTACCACCTGTTTATTTTTACCGGCAAACGCCGGCACTAGTACTAAAAAAGCTACTAGGTGTTAAAAGCTTTCAGTTTTGGGCTATAAAAAGCTATTCCCCGACGACCCTTACAACGACAAACAACGAATGCAAAGCTGGTTTAAAAACAAAACATTTAAATATTCATACTTTTTCATACTATTGTTACTTTGTAAAAAGTACACCTCAAAAGGCAAAACAATAAAAAAAGAGACAGTGGTGAGAGCGGGAGTACGTAGATTGGGTTGGCTGCTTAAAGCAGCATATTCGTACTTCCGCGCTTCTTTTAATTATCAAACATAAAGATTAACAACTTCAGCGTAGCAATGTCTTATCTAACTTAATGGGCCCGTAGCTCAGCCTGGATTAGAGCGACAGCCTTCTAAGCCATTCTTTTTAGGAAAGAAGGAATTCAGACGTGGTTTCTTTTTGGCCACGCCTGGCCTTTTTCTTTCCCAAAGAAAAAGGCATGGCAAGCTGTAGGTCGTGGGTCCGAATGCGCCTTTCTCTTTCAAAAAGAGAAAGCCGCTGGGAAAGAGAAACTCCCAGCCGGGAAAAGAAAACTCGGCGCGCGCTGGACTTCCCACTGGGCCCGTTTAAGCTACAACACCAAACCGCTGTAGTAACCAATAAGTGCCGCCCCATTGGCCTACAAACTGAATTACGCTGACCGCTAAGAGCGGCACAGCAAACCACTTGAATTCGGGATATTTAATCCAAATTAAGTAAGCAAGCGCAGCGCTGGGCGAAACCAAAGCCCAAATTAGCAACAGCTTAACTTCATGGTCAGAAAATATCTTATGCATGCCAGTACTGAAATTACCCGCATGCCCGTGAAAATCCCTTAGAGAGTCGGCATTCTTATAATCCAACAACGTAGGCGGCCTATCCCTACCAGTGAGCTTATTCACTATGCTAACAATCTTAGGCTTCAACAGCCGCATTGGACTCATTAAAATCACTACGTGGGTTAAATGTATAAACTTACACTTCGTCCACTCGCATTCATATTATTGACGAAGTGTAAGGCTTTAACAAAGTAGCATTCATCTCACGCCTGAAGGCGTGGTTTTCTACTTTGTTAAATAAAGTAACTACCGCTAGTTAAAAAACATTGTCGTGAAAAGTATAATGTGCCGCTTGGCCGAGGTCTAAAAGGCCCGGCTGAAACGTCGGCTTGTTTGGCAACCGAAGGTTGCCGATTACTTATGGGGCTGTGGGCCAATCTGGTATGCTGCCAGCTTCGGGCGAGCTTTTCTTTTTTCAAAATCACAAATGCCTTTGGGCATTTGACTTCACATTTGTGATGTCATTTGCCGTAAGGCAAATGTGAAAAAGAAAACCTCGAGGAAAAGAAAAAATTCTCGAGCTTATTCAGAAAAAGCTGGTGATCTGAGTTCAAATCGCGTGAAAGTCGCTTTCACGACTTTTCACCTACGGTGAAAATCTCAGCAGCCCCATAAATTCGTTTTTCTTTTGGCGCCACGCCTGGCACCTTTTCTTTTAAGAAAAGAAAAGGGGCATGGCAATCTCAGCAGCCCCATCTAATTTTTAAGGTGTGCGCATTAGTTTACACTATGAAAATCGCTCTTGAACACGGCGCATACAGCAGCATCGGACGAATTAGAAAAGAGAACCAAGATTCGGTTAGAATAGTTCCAGAATCGCGACTATATGTAATAGCCGATGGAATGGGCGGATTGAGCCATGGAAGATTTGCTTCCAGAAAAACTATTGAAAAAGTTGCAGCCCACTTTAAGAGAACAACTCCAGAATCCCTAGAACAAGCCGTTATGGAAGCAGGTATATGAAATGCTAAAACAGGGCACACTCATTTCACCTAAACGTAGACCTAAGTTAATTGGAACAACTCTAACTGCAATGCACATAGAAAAAGGCGGCGTAGCGCATGTTGTTCATGTTGGAGATACTAGGGTATATGTGCTGCGGCGGGGAAGACTACAACAGTTAACAACTGATCATGCACTTGAGAAGCAAAACAACGTACTTACTCAATGGGCAGGTTCTCCGGATGGAATAAAACCAGAAGTAAAAACGCACACTGCGCAGGATGGCGATGTTTTTCTCCTTTCTACTGATGGCTTGCATAAACAGGTTGAAGACAGCGAAATAAAGAGCGTCTTGGCTGAATGTGCTGAAGGAAGAATTTCCGCGCATGGCGCAGCTAGACAATTAGTTAAAATGGCCAACGCCGCTGGCGGCAAAGACAACGCAACTGCAATTGTGGTGCGCGTGAAACACACTTAGTTCAAGGAGTTATTCTATTTCTATCCCGCGGGAAGAATGCGGCTTCTCGGACGTTGTGCAAGCCTAGCAACCTTGCGGTTAATCTTTCCAATCCAAACGCTAACCCGCCGTGTGGAGGCATTCCGTTGCGGAAAACTTCCAAGTAGAACTCGAAATCGGCTGGGTTGAAGCCTTTTTCTTTCAACTTTTGCTCCAACAACTGCACATCGTGGACACGTTGACCGCCAGAAATAATCTCAACGCCGTTGAACAGCAAGTCGAAACCGCGGGAATATTGTGGCTTCTTTTCATACGTTTGCGTGTAAGCTGGCCGCAGTTCAGCGGGATAATTATCAACAAATACAAAATTGGTGCCAAATTTCACCTTGGCGTAGTTGCAAAGTTTTTCCTCGTGTTGACGGGATAAATCCTGCGTTTTATCAAACTTTTCTCCGCTTTCTGCAAAGATTTTCGGCAACTGCCAGTAATGTAAAGTGGGAATTTTCTTCGGCACAGTTAAATTAATGTTGAAAAGCTGTAGTTCCTTTTGGTTTTCTTCAATTACTTTCTTTACCATGAATTTAACGCAGTCCTCGCCTACTTTCATCACATCTTCTTCATCATCAATGAAACCCATTTCCATATCTAGAGAAATATATTCATTCAAATGCCAAGGCGTGTTGTGCTCCTCTGCCCTAAACACCGGGGAGATTTCAAAAACCCGTTCAAAACCGCTGCCTACTAGCATCTGTTTGTAAAATTGCGGGCTCTGGGCAAGAAAAGCTGGCCGTTCGAAATATTTAACTGGAAACAAAGCAGTGCCGCCTTCGGTTCCAGTTGAAATTATTTTAGGAGTGTGAACTTCTAGAAAATCATTTTTTACCATGAAAGTTCGAAAAGCATTGCACAACGTAGACTGAACTTTAAAAATAGCTTGCGGCTGTTCTCTGCGAAGGTCAAGCACGCGGTGGTCAAACCTGTGCTCAAAGTTAGTTTCGGTTTTTCCAGCTATATCAACTGCAAGTTTCGCAGGGGCGCGGGATAAAACTTCCAACGCATCGACGGCATCGCAACTTACTTCAACTCCGCCCATCTTAATTTTTTCATCAACAACAACTTTACCCTTGACAGTGACAACGTCTTCGCTGTGCAGTTGCCGCGCTTGTTCAACTGCGCTGCCCTTGCAAATAACTTGCAACATTCCAGCACGGTCGCGCAAAACCAAAAACACCAGTTGGCCAACATCCCTAACCGTGTGAACCCAGCCTGCGCAAGCTATGGACTGGCCGTTGAACTTCTTTACTTGAGAGGAAAGTATGCGTTTCATAGAAATTTCATCTAAGGGTTTTGAACGCCGTATTTTAAATGCCCTTTGATTAAATGTTATTAAGTGTAAGATATGCCAACTAGACCATCTAGAATATCCATTGAGAAAAGTGTAGTGAGAATTTCAACTGCAGAGGAACAGTTTAGAGCCGCCATCGAGGGGCCTGCATTTGCAGCGCTTGTTAAGCAACATGGCCTTCAGTTTGGCTGAAAAAAATAAAAAGAGTTGGCGAGGAATTGCACGTTCACCTTCACCCTTCAGGTATATGGGGAAAATTTAGCGCTCCGCACATTAGGGTCAAGCTAGAAACTGGGTTAAAAACTAATAAAGTTTTAATAACTCCTACAAATTCTGATAGGGAAACCGCAGCAAAGGCATCGGCTATTGCAAACCATCTTTTACAACGACTTCCAATGGCAGTAATGCAAACGCAAGAGGAAAGATAAATTTCACTATGCTATAGTGTGCTTCTTTAAACTATTAAGCGCGCATTGTGGTGCGCCGCCTGCGCGGACTTAGAATAGTATAGCGGTGTTCTAAAGGTTCGCGCAAATCGTCACGCCATCGAGCAAGCACACTTGTACTTAACCCTACATTTAACCTTAAGCGATCTTCTTCACCTTTCTTTACCCTAAGCCTAAGATCCGGCCGCCATAACTTGCCCCTATATTTTACAATGGAAGTCAAAGGCAGCCTCCGTTCCCTAACTGCAGCTTCAACTACACGTGCAGTATCTGGCGAAAGGTCTTTCACTTCTCTCAAGTGAATTTCTGGAACCACCATGCGGCGCTGAACAAAAGTAAACGCTGGCCCTCGGCCAACATCCAAGAACTGCTCCAAAGTAGAATGACGCAGAGCTACGCGCTTGCCAGAGAGAAGCGGTAAAAGTGATGTATATAATCTAGTTCGCAGTTTGCTGCTTGGTTTCTGAACTTTAGCACCGTCGCCACCGTAAAGAAATGCCACGGCTCTTTGCAGCACTAGGTTTGTTAATTGAGCTCCAGATTTTTTGCCTAGTTTTACCATTGTAATGCACTAGGCAGCACGGTTATAAAAACCGTGGCTAGAAGGGGAAAAAACGAGCGTACCAGATAAGAAAAAAGTGCAGGGGGCCGGACTTTCAGGTCATCCCCTTTTCTTTAGAAAAGAAAAGGGTCTGCCCTAACCCCCAAAAGAAAACGCGTTTTTTCTTTGGGACGTTGAGAGACCTTTCTTTTCACATTTGCCCGGCAAATGACATCACAAATGTGAAGTCAAATGCCAAAAGGCATTTGTGATTTTCCAAAAAGAAAGGGATTTCTTTGAACCGGCGAACCCCTAAGGGATTGGATTTCTTGGGAAAGTTTTCTTTTTCCCTGAAGGCTTTTTCTTTTTGAAAAGAAAAAGGCTTCCTTAAGTCCAACGCGTTTGACCAGACTTTGCTACCCCTGCGTGAAAAATATTAGTTGCGCGGAAATTTATTAACATGCTAGGGCGCGGGTTCCCGAAGGGTTATTAAGGTTCTCCGCGCTTTTTTCTATTGCTTTTACATAGTATAGCTTCAGCATAGTTTTATAGTTTTTTAGTGTGATTTTAGAGATGAATTTACCTAATCCGTATGCGTCTGGCAATTATAAGAAGTTAATTGTAATTCCAGCTGTGCTTGTAGTTGCCGCGATTCTTTTAATTGCTTTAAACGGGCTCCACCAGGGGGTCGACTTAAAGGGAGGCGTTCTTTTCACTGCAATTACTGACCAGCACGTCGACGTCGTTGCATTGCAGAGTGAAGTTGCCAAGCTTAACCCAGAAGCTGACGTTAGGATTTTTGCAAATCCCGCTGGCACTGGAGTAGAAGTGCAGTTGCCTAATAGCGATAAGCTAGCAGTGGCTGAAGAGAATGTTAAGAAGTTACAGTCAATGGAATCACAGCTTAAAGATTTGGAAGTAAATGCCAGTATTTTAGAAGCGCAGAATAGCCAAACTCCAAGCCAATCGCTTACTCAGCAGCTTCAAGAAGTTGCGCGCAGGCAAATTACACTAAACGCAGAAGTAATTTCTCTAAGCCAAGCAACAATGGCGCAGCTTAAGCCAGGAACGCAGTTGCCAAGCGAAGCACATGCAGCTGTAAGGGCCGTTGTAACTGCGTATGGAGAAGCACAAGATTCTTACCGCAACGATATTTTAGCAGCTGTTGAAAGAGTTGTGCATGTAAAAAGCCACTCTTTCCGCGAAGTTGGGCCGAGTTTAAGCAGGTTCTTTTTAGATAAAGCCAAAGAGATTTTGATTTACGCATTTATCTTATCAGCAATTGCCGTGTTTGCAGTTTTCCGCGGTTTTGTGCCAAGCGCAGTTGTAATTATTGGCGCAGTTGCTGACATCGTTATAACTGCAGGTGCAATGAGCCTCTTTGGAATCCCGCTAACATTAGCCTCTGTTGCCGGCTTGCTTATGCTAATCGGATTTTCGCTGGATACGGACGTCATGTTGACAATGCGCGTGCTTAAACGTCAAGAAAATACTCCGCGGGAAAGGGCTTTTGATGCGTTTAAAACCGGCGCGCTTATGAACTTAACTTCAATTGGCGCATTCTGCGTACTGGCCGTAACTGGGTTAATTTTACAAATTCCAATTTACTACCAGCTCGGAATAGTGGCGGTTATTGGAAGCATTGTTGACTTCGCAGCCACGTGGGGCGTAAACGCGGTGCTTGTACTTAACTACATAGAAAAGAAACAAAAAATAGGCACAGGAAATTGAAAATGAGGACTTAAGATGAAGTTTAAAAATTTATTTAACAATTTCAAAGTGCAAATCGTTCTGCTAGCTGTGCTGTTGTCCGTTTTTGGATTATTTCTACGCGATGCAAATCCATACACTTTAGATGCAAAGCTTGGAATTGAATTTGTCGGTGGAGTTAGAATTCCAGTTACTCTTGAAAAGTCAGTTGACGCAGCTACGATGGACTCCGCAGTAGATACTTTGAAAACGCGCATCAATACATTTGGCTTGTCACAGGCAGTTGTGCGCAGCGTAGGGGATAGGGACATAATTGTCGAAATTCCACAGGCAGATGAACGGGTTATTTCCAGCGTAAAGCAAATTCTCCAAGAACAAGGTCGGTTTGAAGCTATTGTTGATGGCAAACAAGCAGTTATTGGAGAAGATGTAATCGCAGTTGGCGGGCCAAATGGAGAGTTAACGCCGTCAACTACGCGTTCTGCGCAGTGGTCTCTTAGTTTTTCAGTTACAAAAGCAGGCGCACAGAGATTCTCGCAAGCCGCACGCAATAAGGCTAAATATCCGGTTTATATGTTCCTCGACAGGCCTGAAAATGCAACGCTGATTTTAAGTAGAAGTGAACTTGGCACAGTTTCAGACCAAACTGCGCGAGATGCGTTGGCAAAAGAAGGCGACGACATCCAATTATTATTTGTTGAGGATATTGAAGCGAGCGCAGGTAGAAACATAAACTCAAACGCCACTTCAGCAGCCTCAACAGTGCTAGCAACTCAAAAAGTAATCCTAAGCAATGAAACCGCAGCTAGGTCCGGAGGGGCAATTGCGGCGTTGTTACAAACGTATGGCTACACTTCAGATGCAAACAGCTCACGGAGAGTAATTTATAAATCAAGAGCCGAAATCGGGCCAGTCTCGCAAGGAGCTACTGCAGGTTTAAGCGAATGGAAAGCAATTGGCCTCTTGTCTGCACCTTTACTATCAGAGGGTTTAGCTAATGGTCTAGAGTCTCAATTTTATTCAATCAGCGGCGCATCGCCAGGCGCAACGCAACAAGAGCAAGAAACATATGCAATTGCACAAATCAAACAATTGAAAAGCGTCATCAGCGGAGGAAAACTCCCAGTAAGCGCATTAGTTGGAAGTTCCTACAGCGTTGAACCGTCTCTAGGCTCGCAATTTCTCCAATACAGCTTAATAGCTACAATTATTGGAATAATCGTAGTTGCGCTTTTAGTTGTGCTGCGCTACGGCAACGTAATGCTCAGCATACCAATCATCATTACAAATGTATTTGAAATTATCATCTTAACTGCGGTTATTGGAACTTTTGGCACAATTGACTTAGCTGCAATGGCTGGAATTATTTCACTTATTGGTACGGGCGTAGATGACCAGTTGATTGTCACTGATGAAATGCTCCGCAGGCGACAGCGCGGTGAACACGTGTTAATGGAAAAGCACGAGGCAAAAGAGAAAATCGCAGCGGCGTTTAGAATAATCTTTACAACAGCAGGCGTCGCAGTAGTGACAATGATCCCTTTACTGTTATCAGGAATAGTTGAAATCTCCGGGTTTGCCTTGGCAACAATAATTGGAATAGGAGTCGGCGTTCTAATCACAAGGCCGGCATTCGGAGTCTTCATAGAAGCGATGTTCGAAAAAGAGAGTTGAAGAAATACTGCAAACCCCCACAGAGCTGGGCAAACCGCTACACGCGCCTTTGGCTATTGCTACAGCCCGCTTGCCGTATGTAAGTAAAAATTTAAATTAGCTCTTTTAATTCTTTTATTTTTCTTAAACTTGCCAAGGCAGATTCTAAATGCTGCGCATTAGGCTTGCCAGTGCCCATAATGTGTTGTTCAAACGCACGTTTCTCGTTAGGAGGGAGTGCTTCAAGTGCTTTTTGAATTGCTTCTCTCCGAATAATAGCCTTTTCAACATCAGTTTCAAGTGTAACAGGACGCGCACCTTCAAACCCCGTTGACGCCCGTGCAATAACTCCAGTAAACCGCTTGCGTACAAATGGCAAGTGAGCTAGTCCAAGTTTTGCCTGCCGCTCAGCTGTTCCAGATTTGCCAACTTCTTCTTGCAATAGTTTTGAGCCAACTGAAAACGAAAAAGGATATTCAATGGGCAAGGTATGACCAGCTTCCATTGCAGCAAGGTGAGCATCTGCATATGACTTTACAACTATAGGCACGCTGCCTTGCAGCCAAGAGTAGATAATTGATGGAGAAACGTGCGAAACCCGCGCAATACTCTCGACCCTTTGGCCGGACGACAACGCGCGGTGAAATGCATCGTAATGCGCTACCCCATAGCTTTTGATCTCTGGCTTTCCCTTGCTGAGTAGTTCTTTAAGACGCTCATGTCGTAGAATTGGAAGTAAAGATAGCTTGACAAGTTGCTGTAAATCTTCATGCTTGTTAAATCGAAGCACTTCTATTTTACCTTTAGCATTAAGAGACGGAAATAAACCTTCAAGAGCAAACAAAGGTAGAAACTGCCTAAGCAACCCCGCTCTATTGGCTTGCGCTACTTTTACGTAAACTTTAGTAGCGCGGTCTTGGTTTTCGCGCGATATTACCATCGCATAGTTCTGTAAAAAACCTCTCAAAAATGCCAGCCTATTTTCCCTGTTGTAAAGCAAATGCTCTAATGGTACTCTAGTTTTATTAGCCGTCAAACCTTTCAAATGTTCAGCTAGTCGGTTTGCACCGGTTCGGAAGTACCACCGGTCGTATATAGCATGTTGGCGTACATTTGGCTGCCGGCCAATCTTTCGGCTAATAACTTGACTTATTCGTTCCACAAGCGGTTTATCGCTAGATGAAACAGAGAGCATTCTGGTTGATGGTTTGTGTCTGAGTTTTGCCAAGTAATGGGCAGTAAGCTCCGCCATTTCCGGATCAAATTCGCCAATTGGCGAACCTTTAAGAAACTCTGGCTGCAATGAAGCTAAATTAACTATTGTAGGAGTAGTTGGTTTGGTAGGATCAGTCCATCCTTGAATAGTTACAGCACTTACTTCTACGCCTAAGCGGCGTTTAATTTCTTCCCTAATTTTCTTAATGGTTTTACCCCTGCTTCTAAGCTGCTTAACTGTTTTAAATACTACAAAAGTACGCAGCTGCTCTTCTAACCGCCTTGCCTTTTCACTGGCATGTGCTTCGTGAAAACGGTTAGTGTTTTCTAAAGCAGCTCTAAGTTTTTGATATTCTGGCATTTGCTGAGCTGCTGCCATTTTACTTTCAAGCAAGTTCATAGAATAACAACAGCAAAAACAGATTTAAACACTGCTACGAGCGTTAGAGGTTTTGGCAACGATTAGCGCTTCACAGCATGACCGTGTCCTCTACGCCCAACTTCACATCCGCTCAACTGTTTGTCTAGTTAAATACAACTTTTGACAAACAGCTATTTTTAGCGCTTATTTTTTCCTTTTGGCCTAAAATGAGGCCATGAGTTTTATTAGTTGGAATTGTGCAAATTAGCTAAGTGTAGGGGTGGGAGGCAAATGGAACGAATTAAGTACGGCGAACTGCCGGGTAGAGTTCGTGAACTTGTGGACGACATTAGGCACGGCCATCATTTGAACAAACTCGAAAAGCAGGGACAAAGCCGACCAGTAAAAACAGAAGGAATTAAGGACGAGTTGCGGAGCAAATATGCAACGTTAATTGAAGCTGTTAGCGAAGCTTTTCGCTCTCAAGGCGCAACGCATTTCCGCATATCGCGCAACGGCGACGTAGTGTTTATAGACGACCAAAATCACTACGGCCAAACGTTCAAGAGACTATGGAGCTTGAACTTGCCGATGTTCTGAAGTGAATGTGTGACGCTATTGCATAGAGAATGCTATATGGCATTTAGTGGTCACGCGCTCAACGCTTGAGAAAGGCATAGTCTAATTGCACTATTGCTGAGCTTGCTTGTGTTAACGTAGTTTCAGAGGGCGATACAAATCCGCGGCTTACTTCTTTTGGCCCGCGGGGCAGTCCATCTACGTAACCTTCAGTGTAAATGGCATTGGAAAACGTTGGGTTTGCTGAACTAGCATCCCAGGCAACTTGCCATTTGCTTTGCCGCGCTATAATGACGTTGAAATTATCTTGCGCTACTCTTACACCGTAGTTTTCATTGAAAACTACATAAGCACTATTTCCAGCCGTTGCAAATTCAACTTGCGTTGTTGAACTTCCCAATCGCATGGATTGCGGCAAGTAAAAAGTTTTTCCATTTTCATCATATGCAACTCTGCTTCCAGCTGCTAGCATCCACTGGCCACCGTACATGTAAAGCACTGTACCTGGAGCAAGCGCCGAATCAGACTCACTGTCAAAGTTCTTTACAACAAAGTAAACCGCGTTGGTTGAATTAGCGCCATAGCGGAAGGAGTCTTGTTTTTCGGGCGTTGACAATTTTATCAACATCACTCTACTCGCGTGGTCTCCATTAAAGTAAGGAAGTGAAACGGTCGCTTGCATTGGTTGGAGAGTCACAGAAGTTAGCGATGTTTCATCACCTGGAACATTAAACAATCCAGTCAAAATGCTTTTGCCAGCTGCGGCTAATACTACTAGAATTACAAATGCAATTAAAACCGCGATGAAAAGCGGAGCTAAACCGCTATTCTGATGCAATTTCTCCCCTTGAATTTTCCTAGTTTTATTTGCCATTTTCACAAGTAAAAGTAAAGCAAGTTAACTATTAATTAGCTACGTTGCTTACTTATTGCATGGCTGAAGAATGGTCAATAGTTCAAAAGGGGAAAAATTACCACGTAACAACTAATGCGGGTGAGTTTCAAATGCCTGCAAAGGTGTTTGACTTATTTTATAACAAAAGCCATCCGGACAATATAGGTTTGGATCGCGAATTAGCTAGCGTGCTTAGCAGATTAGTCGATCCAAAGCCGTACCATGAAAAGAGAAGTTACGAAGAAGAGTTAGATAACGCGGTTAAAACTCTTCTTGCAGACCGCGGGCTTAAATCACTCGATTATCTTGATAAATATAAATATGGACCAAGCGAAAAAATGCAAGAGTTAATCCCGCACGTCACCGATAAAATAAAGCACTTAATGGCACGGGAATATTTGTTTTTCCTATTCTCAAACAGGTCAGAAGCTGACCAATATACTTTTGCAGAGCACAGAGCTATGGGCAGTTCAAGCGGCGCTTTTCTTGGAAATCCGTTTATGGGTGGGTTCAGCGCAGCGCCGAACTGGGCGGAAGAAACCCGCGCAAGACGAGCTGCATGGGTAAAGCGTCACACTCACTTGGCAATTTCGCTGCTAAAAAAACCTTCAAAAGTATATGTGCGAACCAAGGGACCGGTGGGTGCTGATACTTGGCATTTTGAACCACCCGAAGCACACAATGAGCTAGTGGCTCAAATGCAGGCTCTTTACACTAAGCATAGGCCAAGTGCGGTGGAAGCTCCTGAGCATGTACGCGATCTTGACTTGGTGCGGGTACTTTTTTCCGCTGTGCAATTTAACAAGAAAATGCACGCTTTTCCAAAACCAGCGCGGCTTGAATTTTGCCACGGTGGTAAGGTAGTTGCAGTTTCCACTGATAGAAAAGTCCTTCGGGCGCTTAGAATAAAGCCACGAGATGTAAAAATTGCAGAGGAAATAACTGACCAAACTGGCCGCGTTTACCATATTGGCGCAACTTCAAAAGGAACAGTGCATAAACTTAGAATAATCAAACCAGCAAAACCCTGGGTGGACAATTACCTCGAGCGAGTTCAACACGAATTAGCAAAATAGAAAAGTGCATAGTACAATCATCACGCGCCATTCTTTAACCATACCTAGTATCATAAGCATATTTCAGTTTAACTGCAACTGAATCTGCCCTTGCTAGATAGCTTTCTCCTGGGGAGAGGAAACCAACGGCAACTGGCATTGGGCTTTCGAAAAACAGCCTTTTGTCAAAGTAACGGGCGTATCGTATATCGGTTAACGTTATTGGCATTTCATTTAACCAGCTGGCTAGCCAGAACCCTGCAAAAGTGCGCGTATAGTCCGGAGTTCCATTTGCCAAATAGTATGCCGCGGTTATTTTGTATTCAAGCAGCGTAGCGTTTACGAACACCGGGTAAGGGAATCCGCTTGCATGCAAGTCAAAGTCAATTGTGCTATATCTCCGCGATGCGCGATTACTTACAAAAAGTGGAAGGGAAACGTAGTCAAAATAATAGTACCGCGCTCTAGGAACCCAAACGGGGTGGCCAGTTTGAGCAAGTTGCCACCTGCCAAGCGTGGCGCTGTAATAAATCACTGAACCAACTGGTACTGCGTTTGTATCATACTGGCGTATAACTACGTAGGCCATTTGTGCGTTTTCGGTGCCAAATTTGAAAGCCATTCTAGTTCTAGGCTCTAAACTAACGGCAATTACTCCAACTCTGCCGGAATAATTGTCCACGTCAAACCCAGTTGAAGTTAAAGGGATAAAAGTAATGTTAGAAAGAGTTACGTAATCTATGCTGTCTGGCTTGTGAAACGCTGCAACTGGCGGGTTTAAAACTACTAATAGTAGAATAGCTGAAAAAAATACAATTGACACAAACTGCAAATGCCGCGCATTCGTAAAGTTCATGAGGGTAATAGAAATACGCTTGTTTTTAAAGTTGGTTTTTAAACTTCGCCTGGCTCTTTACCTTTTTCGCTGTTTTCCCTTATTTTGGCAGCTAGTTCAGCGCGGCGCTTAAGCTGTTCATTTAGCTTAACTTTATCTTTAGTTGACATTGTCTTCTCTGTAATGAAATGAGTGTATTCCTGCACAACGCGGGAACAATCAAGCAAAATGCCCTGCGCTTGGTCTTGCGTTAGTGAAATTTTCTTAGGCTCAATTATTTCCAAGCCAATTGGAGCGTATTTAAGCGAAACTCCTACTAAATCGTTAAAACTTTCAGCTAAAAGGTCAACAGTTGCAAATGCAGAGTACATATCCTCTCCTTCAATTGGCCGGCCAATCTCCCCCTTTGCAAGAAGCACACCCTTATGTTTTGACAAACGGCCTACAAATTCCGTCAAGGCGTTTTCAACCATTTCCTTATCTTTGCCATGGGCGTCGAAGTAAAGTTTGGCAAGTACAGCGCCTTGCTTGCAAGCTTCGGTTATTAATATCTTTAAGTCAGCTTCGCTCTTTGCTTCTTGTTTTATTATTTCCTGTGGCGATTTAGAGCCGAAAATTCCCATAAGTTAAACCCGTTGTATTTTTTCCAGAGATCCATTTTGTATGGAATACTGGTGAGAGGAATCATGCGCACAAACGAGTATATTTCCCTTTCGGTTTAGTTTAATTCCGTAGCCATTTGCGCTGAAACAAGCTCGGCAATTCTCCACTATAGCGTCTCCAGTTACAGTCATTTAAACCTCTCCTCCAAATGTTCTAAAAAGCAATTTAATTAGCCAGCAGTGGTTTAAATGTAGTGTGGTTCAATGGATTTAGTTCAACTCATTTTATTCATCTTGCCGGCGTACGTTGCCAACAGCGTGCCAGTTGTGCTTGGTGGAAAAACGCCAATAGATATGGGTGCAAAGCTTCCCGATGGCAACCGCTTGCTTGGAAAAGGAAAAACTTACCGCGGTTTACTAGCAGGAGTGGTAAGCGGCACCCTCGTAGCAATAATACTGGCAATGATAGTTCCCAATTTATTTATCCCAGCTGCGGCACAAAATCAAAAATACTTAATTGGATTCGCGCTTTCAGTTGGAGCAATGCTCGGCGACATAATTGGCAGCTTCATTAAAAGAAGAAGGGGAATGAAACAAAGCCAAGAATCTTTCCTCATGGACAAAGTAGCCTTTCTAATAACTGCACTTATAATTGCATTTCCATTCTACAGCCCGGCAATTTCGCTAAACGCAATTGACGTAATTCTACTGTTAATAATAACCTTCGTTCTACACAAATTCTTCAACTGGATTGCATTTGAAACGAAATTGAAAAAAGTGCCGTGGTAAGAAATTATCTAACTTTATAGCCAAACCGCTTTTCGTAATTCTTGTGACTGAACCATTCAAGTAGTATTGAAACTATTTCAATTTCGTTGCCCTCTAAAGTATATACAAGCCGCCAACCTTGCTTAAGGTCATATTTCCATAGATTAGTAATATGGTACTTGCGCGTGTATTCCACAGGCCATAATCGCCGGGGAATTCTAGTTCCGCAAAAGGGATCCTGCCTCAATTCAGATATAGCATTATCTAGTTCAAGCGATAAAGAGTGCTCTTCAGAAGTGCCTGACTTTAACTCTTGGTAAGCGCGAAAAAGTTTCTCCTCTATAAATTTAACACGCTTGATACGATCGCCAAAATTCATACCTCAACGCCATGCAGTGCAACATATTTTGCAAGTTTTGGATTCCAGAGCCAAGTGACAGTCCTGTCCTTTTCAACGTGTATCTTGCCAGAATAGTCAAGATAGTCAAGAATTGTCAGAAAAGTGCCCCACATCACTTTACGAGGCAAACTCCTCCAAATCATAGCAATACTTTTGTCGCTTTTGTGCTTGTAAAGCGCCCGCTCTACCATAAGCACAGTATCCAACCGCGGATACCTGCCTAAATTACTGGGCTTAAACTGCATCATCTGTTCCATATAGATCAACTGATTAACTATATCAATTGATACATAGCGCTATTTAATGCTTTCGTTAATGGCATTATAGCAAACCGAAGAAGTAATCCGGCTAAAGTGCTGCTGTTGCAAAATGCTGAGCGCATTTTGACTTGCATTTACAAATGCCTCTAGGCATTTGGCTCTGCATTTGTAAAGTCATTTGCCTTTTGGCAAATGCAGATTTTGCAAGTCATTTTGCGAAGCAAAATGCAATTTGCTATCTAGCAAGCCGCCTGATAGTTCGGAAGACTTTAACGGCTTGCTATAGCGTGAAAAAACAACTATAAAAGCCAATACTGCACAAAAGGTATTAATAGCCCCGTCGTCTAGTGGTCAAGGATAAGTAAATAACTTTACTCCTAAGCAGCCTCTGGAGCTGCGGACAGCGGTTCGAAAAGCCATGCCTTTCTTTTTCGCAAAAAGAAATCACAAATGCTGATGCATTTGACTTCGCATTTGTGATGTCATTTGGTTTATACCAAATGCGAAGGCCAGGCGTGGCCAAAGAAAAACGGCCTGAAAATCCGCTCGGGGCTATTTATATTTTGGAGCACATTCACATGAAAGTTGCAATTATTGGAACGGGAAGGGTTGGAAGTACAACTGCTTTTTGTTTAGTTGACAATCCAGAAGTAACACAGCTTTTACTAGTTAACAAAACTAAAAAAATTGCAGAAGGTTTGAAACACGATTTAATTGGAACTTATCCCGAACACGGAGAAAAAATAGAAATTGCTAATTATGAAGATGCAAATGAAGCTGATATTATCGTAGTAACCGCTGGCGCCTTTGGAGCGCCCAGTGGCAGTAGTCTATGGGAAGCAAATAAGCCAATAATTGAAGAAGTGTTTTCAAAGATTAAGCCAAAGAAAAACGCAAAAATTATAGTTACTACAACTCCTTGCGACCGAATTGCTTATCTAATTTGGAAATTGACGAGTTTAGATTACAAAAACATTCTTGGCTTTGGTGGCCAGCTCGACGTTAACAGATTGAAATACCTAATTGCCACTGACACAAATAACTTCTCTACTTCTTTGCAAGCGGATTTTATCGGCGAACATGGAAAGCGAGGCATACCAATTTTCAGAGAACTGGTTAGCAACCGAGAGAAAATAATCAAAGATACAAGAAACTTTTTCGGAACTTATCTAGCCGAATACAATGCATCTACATATGGAACCGCAGGAGAACTTGCTAAACTAGTAAGTGCTCTGATGTCGCACAAAGAAAAAACGCTGACGATTTCTTACTACGAGCCAAAATATGAGATCTTCATCACATGGCCGTGCATGGTTAGCAAAAACGCAATTAAGCCAACTCAGCTAAAGCTGACTAGTGAAGAAAAGACCGAATTAGATAACTTGATAAAAGCTCGAAAACAAGAGTGAAAGACATGCAAAAAGGAATCGACCACATTGGACTTACAGTTGTTTACTTCTGCCATGATGGGAAGGAAAATTATTTGCTAGCAAAGCGCGGGGTAAACACAAGAGACGAGCAGGGAACTTGGGACTTCGGCGCAGGGGCAGTGGAATTTGGCCATACCGTAGAAGAAACGTTGAAAAAAGAAATCAAAGAAGAGTACTGCACGGATGTAATGGATTATGAGTTTATCGGCTACCGCGACGTGCAACGCGAGCACAATGGCAAGAAAACGCACTGGATTGCACTGGACTTCAAAGTCTTTATTGATCCAAGCAAAGTTGCAAACGGTGAGCCCCACAAGCTTGAACAAATCGGCTGGTTCACTATGGACAACTTGCCATCACCACTTATCTCAACTGCTTCAATGTTTCTACAAAAATACAAGGGCAAATTGTAAGGGCTTTAGTTGCGATTTATAACCTAGATTAGCTAATTATAAATCATGGAAAGAGTTGTTGAAATCGCCAAGGCCTTTGAACGGCGGACAAATTTTAAAGTACGAGTAGTGGATGGGAGTTTTGTTGAACTTAGAAATCACAAATACAGGGTGCCGAAAAAAGCAGGCGAACCTCCGATGATATTGCACTTAATGCCAGAAGCACCCCATGGCGATATAATTGGGTATAAAGGAATATTCTTTTTTCACCGCAGGCCAGGCGAAAGCGGGACAAACGATATGATAACAGCTCAACATGACGAAAGATTAGCAATTAGCGCTGAAAAATTAACTCAAAAAGAATTAGCCTACGCGCTGCGCCATGCAAGAATTTTGCATAGGATAATACGCGCAATCAAAAAATCAAAAAGTTAGTATCTAGCATTACAAGTGGCAATATTTTAACAAGTGAACCTCTAGAGTATTTATGGAATTAACAGCCACCTTAGAAAAGCTTTCCTACGCTTCGCTTAACCCAATGCAGGAAAAGCTAGTGGCTGAGGGGCTGTTGGAAGGCGGCCGCGCGGTTGTGTCAGCACCTACTGCAAGTGGAAAAACGCTGCTTGCACTGCTGCGCATTGTAAAATTCTACGAAAAAATTGAAAACCGCGGGAAAAAAACCATTTACGTTGTTCCGCTGCGCGCATTGGCAAGTGAAAAGTTCAACGAGTTTACTGTAAAGTTGGCAACTTTTGAACTTACCGTAGGCGTAAGCACTGGAGACTACGATTCAAGCGCCGAAGAGTTGGCAAAGTTCGATGTGCTTATACTTACCAGTGAAAAGTTTGACTCCATCCTGCGGCACAGGCCAGCATGGGCGCGGGAAATAGGACTTGCGATTTTCGACGAGTGCCACACTATTGGAGATGAAATGCGCGGGCCGACGCTTGAAATGGTAATGACGAAAATGCACGTGGCTGAAACGGAGCTACTCTGCCTCAGCGCCACCATTCCAAATGCAACTGAAATGGCACAGTGGCTCCACGCGCGGCTATTTACAAGCAACTACCGCCCCACTAAACTCATCGTAGGCGTAGGCACTGAAAAAATAGTAAAGTTCCACAACGAGGAGCTTCCCAGCTTGGAATTAGGGGAAAAGAGGCAGCTGTACGATACAGTTAAGGCGGCGCTTGCAAGCAAGCAAAACGCTCAAGTCCTGGTTTTTGTGGCAACCCGCCGAAGCGCAGAGGCAACTAGCCGTGAATTATCAAAGGAAATTGGCAAGGGATTGAAATTGGAAGAAAAAGAAAAGCTAGGGGAGGCAAGCCAAAGAATTTTGAAAGCGCTGCCCCAGCCAACAGACCAGTGCAAAAATCTGGCACAGTGCATTGCCAGCGGAGTTGCATTTCACCATGCTGGAATCGTTGACAAGCAACGCACTGTGATTGAAGAGAGTTTCAAGCAGGAAAAAACCCTAAAGGTAATAGTATGCACTACTACGCTTGCAATGGGAATTGACTACCCCGCAAGTTGGGTGATTGTGAAAGACTTAAAGAGATTCACAGGAGAATATTCTGATTTTGTTCCATGTATTGAAGTGCGTCAAATGCTTGGCCGCAGTGGAAGACCTGCTTACGACGATGTTGGAGTTGGAATTCTGCTTTCAAACAAGAGAGACGCAATGGACGTTTGGGATAAATATGTTTACGGCGAAGTGGAAAACATTTACAGCAAGTTGTCCAGCGAGCCTGCGCTGCGAATGCATTCATTATCGCTAGTTGCATCTGGCCAGGTTTCTTCTTTTGAAGAGCTGTTCAAGTTCTTTTCCCAAACCCTCTTCGCAAACCAGTATGGCAACGAGCAGGCGCTGTTCGACAAAATTGAGAGGATTGCGCGGGAGTTAATGGAGTTAGATTTTCTCCGCGAAAAAAACGGAAAATTAGTTGCAACGCCCATAGGCAAGAGGGTTTCTGAACTGTACATCGACCCCTTAACTGCGGCTAAGTTGCTCGAAGTTGTGAAAAGAAAGCTTCCATTGACAACGTTTGATTTACTATTCGCTCTTTGCGACGCTAATGAAATGCGGCCACTGATAAAGGCAAAGCGCAGCGAGGAAAAAATGTTGTGGGAAGAAGCTTACAATGCGCTGGAAGAGTTTCCAGCTTGGGACGCAGAAGCTCTAAACAAGTATAAAACAGCCAAGACTATAAACGCCTGGATAAACGAAGCAACTGAACAGCAAATGCTGCATGATTTTGAAATGCCGCCTGGAATCTGGCATGCAAAAGTAAGAAACACGGAGTGGATTGCCTACTGCTTGCGCGAACTCGCTTTCTTGGAAAACCAGTCAGAAAGATACTTGCAAGCAAAACGATTACAACGAAGAATAAAACACGGAATAAAAGAAGAGCTGCTTTCACTGTGCAAAGTCCGCGGAATTGGCCGCGTGCGTGCACGGAAGCTGTTCAACGCAGGGATAAAAACCGCTGAACAACTACAAATGATGGAAAAGGAAGAGGTTAAGAGGATAATGAGATAAATAACTTCAGTGTTTAACTTGAGAACATTGACAATAAGAACAGTAGAAATTCCACTTAAATATCCCTTTAAAACTAGTAAGCTTAACGAAACAGACAGGCAAACAATCATACTAGAGCTTAGCGATGGAAAAACAAGTGGTTTCGGAGAAGCTCCAGGCGTATCTATTCCAATTTTTTCGGAAGAGTATAATGAAAGCGCAGTATTAACGATAAAAAAGTTTTTTTCTAACCCCCTGCTAAATGCCACCTCAATAAAAGAATTTAACGATGAAACTAACTGGATTAAGGGAAATAATTTTGCTAGGCACGGGTGTGAAGCCGTTCTCTACGATTATCTTGCAAAATGTGAAAATATCCCCCTGAGTAAAATGCTAAAGGCTAGCAAAACAACAGTAGAATGTCAAGTTAGTTTAGGAATAACCTCCTACGAAAAGCTAAAGCTAAATATAGCAGAAGCAGCAAAAACAGGATTTAAACGAATTAAGATAAAAATTGATCAAAAAAATAACATTGAAATGCTGAAAAAAATTAAAAAAGAATTTCCCAAATTAGAGCTAACTGCAGATGCAAATTGCGCTTTTAGTGAGCGTGATCTCCCACTCTTAGAAAAAATAGACGAACTGGAATTAAAAATGTTAGAGCAGCCGTTTGGTGCGTATGATTTACTTCTGCACTCTAAGTTACAAAAAAGAATTGAAACACCGATATGTTTAGATGAAAGCATACCAAACCCAGCAGTGGCCAGAGATGCAATTGAAATGGAGGCTTGCCGAATAATAAATGTAAAGCCAGCACGGGTAGGGGGGATAACAAGATCCCTAGAGATAGCTGAACTTTCTACAAAAAATGGAATAAAATGCTGGATTGGTGGACTGCTTGAAACAAGCGTAGGTAGAAGCTTAAACATAGCTATAGCTGCTACTAACAACTTCACTTTGCCTAATGACATTAACCCGCCACTTAGATATTTAACACAGGATATAGCGGAAGGTTTAGAATTTGAGAAAAATATGGCCAAAGTACCAGCGACCACAGGAATAGGAATAAAAATAAACAGCGCATTACTTGAAAAATATACTGTAGACAAACTGGTGATTAAATGAAGTTGAATGACACACCGAATAATATAAAAATAGTGGAGCTCAAGCCAGACAATATTGACTTAGCAAAACAAATGGAAGCTTTACAATTAACGGTTAATAGCCAAGAAAAAGACAAGGAAGAAAAACACCCTGGCATAGGCTGGCCGATACTTGTAGAAATGTCTGACCCTATGCTTGGGAAAAGTGGAATATTTCTAGCAGCACTAAAAGAAAAAAAACTCGTCGGATTCTATCTTCTAACAATAGGAAGGAACTCCCTAACCGCTTTAGACCTAGGGGTAGATCCAAATTTTCGAGGCAGGGGAATTGCTAATTTACTACACGACGAAGCTAAGAAAATTGCACGGCGAGAAGGTTTACAGGTAAAACTTTCAACTGTAAGCCCGCACAATGTTGCTTCGCTTAAACCTAATCTAAACCGCGATGGCTTTACTGTAACGGGCTGGGCAGCTAATAAATATGGTCCGGGAATGCATAGATTTTATGTGCGTGGCAAATTCCAGAGCGAAAAGAAGCCCGTTCCACAAAGGTTATTGGAAAGAGCAAACCGCGTTCCACTGGAAAGAAAGGCTATAACAACAGCAGTAAAACAAAGACGACCCTTTATGGTGCCGCTAATAGAAAAGCATGATGCAGCTGGAGCAGAAGCCTATGGTCACGTTAACTGGGATAAATATAACGGCACACACATACACGAAGAAAACGGCCAGCATTACTTGCTGTTGGAAAGAAAAAGGTAACACCACAAATGAACACCACTCTTGAACTTGCACAAAACCTCATAAAGTTGAAGAAATTCGAGCCTGGGCCTGAGAAGGATGAAGCGGTTGAGCTAATTGCAAGCGTGTTGAAAAAAGGCGGCTTGCACGTTGAAATTATTGAAAGCAAAGGAGTGAAAAATGTAATAGGCTCCACGCGCGGCAGAAAGGAAAAAACTAAGAAAATTATTTTCAATGGGCATTACGATACGGTGCCGCCATCAGCACAGTGGAGTGTTGATCCATTCAAACCAACGGTAAAAAATGGATTTATCTGGGGTTTAGGGTCGCTTGACATGACGTGCAACTTAGCAGCAATGATAAACGCGGCAATTACAATTTCAAAGAAT
>OBEQ011521736.1_pt1 | contig 37134 bp, 35 predicted proteins | sample 1670901 | NCBI WGS metagenome assembly OBEQ01 (sample SAMEA104232315, study PRJEB22302) | groundwater metagenome | biome: forest; feature: aquifer; material: groundwater | place: USA | collected 2011-08-07 | depth 5.4 m | reverse complement strand
TTCAATCAAAAAACCTCGAAATATAGCTAATATTCCTGCGGTTTTTTTCAATCAGAACGTTTCCATCTAACCTAACATCAAGCGAAAAAATCCAGTATCTTCAGGCCCGAGGAGTATAACAATCAATTGCGTCAGTGTCTTTAAAACCGCTCGCGGATAACCCTTTCTAACTGATCGATGCTCACACGGGTTTGCTGCATGGTATCGCGATCACGCACCGTCACCGTGTCTTTTAAAGCCGGGTTTTCATCACCCAAGGTATCAAAATCAATGGTGACACATAACGGCGTACCAATTTCATCATGTCGACGATAACTTTTGCCAATATTACCCGTATCTTCATAAGACACACGGCCAATGCCCAAGGCCTGAATTAATTTTCTAACGCCTTGCGCTTTTTCTACAATGGCGGGGTTGTTACGTGCCAAAGGCACCACCGCTACCTTCATCGGCGCCAAATGCCCCGCTAGCTTTAACACAGTACGGCGTTTGCCTTCACCCAACGCCTCATCGTGGTAAGCTTCGTTTAAAATAGCTAACACGCCCCTTTCAACCCCCGCAGAAGGCTCAATGACATAAGGCACCACCCACTGATTCGTTTGCAAATCTAAGATGGCTAATTTGGTGGTGCTGTCTGCATTCGGTTTCACTTTTGCAGTCAGACCAAACTCTGCTTGCGCACGGGTATGTGAACCTAAATCATAATCTGTGCGATTAGCAATCCCTTCTAACTCCTCTAAGCCATGGGGATACCGATATAAAATATCTACTGTTTTTTTAGCATAATGCGCCAACTCTGTTTCAGGCTGCGTCAACAACGTTAAATGTGTTTCTGATAAGCCTTGCGTTTTCCACCAATCAAAACGCATCTCCACCCATTTTTCATGCCATTTTTCATCTTCGCCAGGTTTGACAAAAAATTCGATCTCCATTTGCTCAAACTCTCTGACACGAAAAATAAAATTACGCGGCGTAATTTCATTACGAAAAGCTTTACCAATTTGCGCAATACCAAAGGGTAATTTTGGCGAAGAGGAATCAACGACATTTTTAAAATTAGTAAAAATACCCTGCGCGGTTTCAGGCCGTAAATAAGCATAAGATTCACTGTCTTCAACCGGCCCCACGCCCGTTTTAAACATCATATTAAAAGCACGAGGCGCTGTTAAATCGGCAGAACCACAGTGTTCGCATTTACCTTCTATCAAATGATCAACACGCCAACGGTGTTTACACGCACGACAATCGACCATCATGTCAGCAAAAGTCTCTTCATGGCCCGAATAATTGAGTATCTTGCGATGCGATAAAATAGCAGAATCCAACCCAACGATATCATCACGCTCATAGATGTTGCTGCGCCACCACGCCGCCTTTAAATTATTTTTTAGCTCAACCCCCAAAGGACCGTAATCGTAAACACCTTGTAATCCCCCATAAATTTCGCCACTTTGAAAAATAAAACCCCTTCTTTTACACAAAGCGACTATTTCTTCTAAATTTTTTGCTGTCATTTTCTCTTTGCTCTTAAAATAAACATCGTTGAATTAGGTTTTTTTAATGTTTCCACAACAAAACAAGCCGATAGCAATGCCCCTACTTTTTCTGCTTCTATCAAGCTCTGACACTGACAGATCATCTCATTCACATTCAATATTTTCTTACCCAACCCCGAAATAATCGCTGCCACATGACCTGGCGCATCTAACCTGAAAAAATCGATGACATGATGAATGTATGAAGCCAGTTTCGCCGTGTTTTTTGTGACATCTGCTTCCACGACGGTAACCGCTTCCATGTTGTTTGCTTTTAAGTTTTTTTCACATAAATGCACGCGAGAAGGATTTGATTCAAAACACACGATTTTTGCAGAAGGATATTTTTCTTTAAAAAATAAAGCCGCAACACCTAAATCTTCACCCACATCAATGATCAGCGGAAAAGTTGTCGTCGTTGCAAAGTCATACGTTTTTTCTAAAAAAACTTCTTCAATATCGCTGATGATGCTTGCTTCATCCTCGAAATAACTTAAAAACCTGCCGAATTTGACAAATTTATCTTTACCTAAGTGAACCACCTTAATATCCAACGTACACTCCTTACTGCCAAACAGGTTTTCGTTTTGCTAAAAATGCTTTTAACCCTTCTTGTCCATCCTGTGACTTGCGCATACGCGCATTAATCTCCGCCGTTTTTTCTGCAAGTTTGGCATTCATCGGCTGAAAAGAAACTAAAGAAATTAATTCTTTGGTGACCGCCATCGCCTGCGGGCTGTTTTGTAAAAACCGCTCAATATAAGGCGCTGCGGCCGCCTCTAATGAGTCTGCCATCACATGCACCAGCCCTAACGCCAACGCCGTTTGCGTTGAAAATTTTTCTGCCGTTAAAAAATAACGCCTTGCTTGGCGCACACCCATGGCCGCAATCACATAAGGACTAATCACCGCAGGCGTTAAACCAATCTTCACTTCTGTAAAACCAAACTCTGCTTGCGGGTGTGCAATCACCAAATCGCAACACGCCATGATACCTAAAGCTCCCCCGAATGCCGCACCATGCACCAAGGCAATTGTTGGTTTGGGCAAATGATAAAGCTCATAAAATAATTCCGACAACAATAAGGCATCTTTTTTATTTTCTTCAAGCGGCGCCTCGCTTAACGCTTGCATCCATTGAATGTCTGCTCCTGCACAAAAATGTTTGCTGCTGCTTTTCAAAAGCACTACATGAATCGCATCATCTTGTTTGATTTGCTTTAAAACGGTTGCCAATGCCTGCACCAGCGCACCACTTAAAGCATTATGTTTTTCAGGGTGATTTAAAAAAATGGTCGCCACGGGGTAGTCAGTATGCAGTTGCACTAATTCACGCATTTTTAGTTCGCCTCTTGAGTTACACTCTAAACACACCAAACTTTGTTTCTTTTTGCGGCGCATTCTGCGCAACAGAAATGGCTAAAGCCAATACGGTTCGTGTTTCGATAGGATCAATAATGCCATCATCCCATAAGCGCGCACTGGCATAATAAGGGTGACCGGCGCGATCATATTGCTGCAACACGGCCGTTTTCACCTTTTTTTCTTCTGCCTCAGACAAAGGCGCAGATTGCCTCGCTTGCCTGATTTGCAACATCACATTCGCCGCTTGCTCCCCACCCATCACAGAAATACGTGCATTGGGCCACATCCATAAAAAACGGGGATCATAAGCACGACCACACATGCCATAATTACCCGCCCCAAAGCTACCACCAATAATCACTGTGAATTTTGGCACATTTGCACAAGCCACCGCCATCACCATTTTTGCACCATGCTTGGCAATGCCCGAGGCCTCATATTTACTTCCCACCATAAACCCGGTGATGTTTTGCAAAAATATTAAAGGAATTTGCCGCTGGCAACACAATTCAATAAAATGCGTCCCCTTTTGTGCAGACTCTGAAAATAACACGCCATTATTTGCCACAATCCCCACAGGATAACCCTGCAAATGCGCAAACCCACACACTAAGGTTGTGCCGTATAAGGCTTTAAATTCATCAAATTCAGAAGCATCAACCAAGCGTGCAATCACTTCACGCACATCATAAGGTTTGCGCGTATCCGCAGGAATAATGCCGTAAAGTTCACTGGCTTCGTACAAAGGCGGTTGCGGTTTTTTAACCGCCAACACCACTTTTTTTTGCCGATTTAACGATGCCACTGCATCGCGCGCTAATATCAGCGCATGCGTATCATTTTGCGCATAGTAATCTGCCACACCCGATGTTTTGCAGTGTACCTCTGCCCCACCTAATTGCTCTGCAGTAACCACTTCCCCTGTTGCGGCCTTCACCAAAGGCGGTCCTGCTAAAAAAATCGTGGCTTGCTGTTTTACCATGATGCTGACATCGGCCATGGCCGGCACATACGCTCCACCCGCTGTGCAAGACCCCATCACCACTGCAATTTGCGGAATATTTTTAGCGGACATTTGCGCTTGATTAAAGAAAATTCGACCAAAATGATCGCGATCAGGAAACACCTCATCTTGCTTGGGTAAAAACGCCCCGCCTGAATCCACCAAATAAACACAAGGCAAGTGATTTGCCTGCGCAATCTCTTGAGCGCGCAAATGTTTTTTAACGGTGAGTGGATAGTAGGTGCCCCCTTTTACAGTGGCATCATTGGCTATCACCATGCATTCTTGACCTGCTATCTGGCCTATCCCCGCAATTACACCGGCTGCGGGCACCGCTTCTTCGTATACTTCAAATGCAGCAAACGCACCCACTTCTAACCAAGGTGATCCAGGATCTAACAAACGCTGGATACGCTCACGCGGCAGCAATTTGCTTTGCGCAGTATGCCGTTCACGGGCTTTTTCTGGACCCCCTTCGCGAATTTGTGCCATTTTAGCCGTTAAATCTGCGACTTTTTCCATCATCGCTCGCGCATTATCATGAAAAACCGCATCGTGCATCACTGCAGACTGAATCACTGGCATCGTGCCCTTCCTCCTCATTAACGCCTTTCAGGCTATTGGATCATCTCTAACAAGGCGACCCCTTCCTGCCAAGCAGGATCCGAGCTGAGTTCAACCAACCCTTCCCCCCCTTGCCCTCTCATTTCTAGCAAGCGTTCCGTTAACCCTGCCTGCCTATGATCACGAAGCGACGTTAACATCGTCCAAGTTGCTAAACGGTTGTTGCAGACCAATACCATATCACAGCCTGCTGCCAATGCTTTTTGCGCGCGCTCATCATAGGCGCCAGCTTCATCTGCTCCCGCCATGGTTAAAGAATCTGAAAACACGATCCCTTTGAAATCATATTTTTCACGCAAGATTTTTTTCAACCACTGAGTTGAAAAGCCGGCCGGTGCCACATCCACTTCTGGATAAATCACATGTGCTGGCATCACACCCGCTAATAAATTTGATTCTATTAATCGCTTATAAGGCAGCAAATCTTTTTTCTGCAACTGTGTCCACGATCGCGTATCACAAGGTAATTCATAGTGAGAATCTGCTTTTACATAACCATGCCCGGGGAAATGCTTGCCTACTGCTTGCATCCCTGCACGATGCATCCCGCGAATAAAACTTGCAGCAAGCGCCGCCACCACCTCAGGATCACGATGAAAAGCACGATCACCAATCACATCATTGTCTACCCAATCCACATCTAGCACGGGCGCAAAACTAAAATCGATATCGTATTGACGCAGCTCAGCGGCCATCAACCACCCCGCTGTGTCCGCATAAATTTTTGCAATTTGCGGACTTTGTTCATACGCCAAACCAAATTTACGCGCAGGCGGTAAGGCAGTAAAATGTTGACGAAAGCGCTGCACGCGCCCCCCTTCTTGATCCACCGCAATTAAAATCTCTGGACGATAACGGCGAATCGTTTGAATTAAACTTTTCAGCTGCAATGGCGTGCGGTAATTACGCGTAAATAAAATGACTCCACCCGCAGCAGGGTGTTGTAATAACTCTATTTCATCCGTAGTTAATGCGATACCCGCTAAATCAAACATCACGGGGCCTAAGTTCATGACAAACTCCTTTTAAAATTTAAAATTAATTTTTCAATACCAGGTGCTGTTAAATGATATTGTTCGCGTTGTAATGCAGGATCACCATGGAATATAAATTGATCCGGCAACCCTATCATGAGTTGCGGTAAACCACAGTGAATACGCGCTAAATATTCGCTAACGGCACTGCCCGCCCCTCCTGCCACCACATTTTCTTCAAGGGTGACCACCATTTCATGCGTCTTCACAAGCGTTGCAATTAACGCTTCATCTAGCGGTTTAACAAATCGCATATCCACCACGGTCGCATTCAACGCCTCAGCGGCAATCAAACTTTCTGCCAAGACACTGCCAAACGCTAACAGCACTATTTTTTCACCTTGACGTTTGATTGCCGCCTGCCCTAGCGGCAAAGGGTGTAAACACCGCACGACAACACCGCTGCCATCACAGCTCCCACGGGGATAACGCACCGCAGCAGGTCCTGCATGTAAAAAACCGGTGGTTAACATCGCCCAACAAGTTTGTTCATCTGACGGCGTCATGATGACCATATTTGGAATACAGCGTAAGTAAGATAAATCAAATACGCCTTGGTGCGTTGCGCCATCTCCCCCCACCATCCCTGCCCGATCAATAGCAAATAACACGGGCAACTGTTGTAACGCCACATCATGGATCACTTGATCATAAGCACGTTGTAAGAAAGTAGAATAAATTGCAACCACGGGTTGCATCCCTTCACAGGCCATACCCGCCGCCAACGTCACGCTGTGTTGTTCTGCAATCCCCACATCAAAAAAACGCTGCGGATAACGCTGTCGAAAAGAGACTAACCCAGATCCCTCACACATTGCAGGGGTTATCGCCACCAAACGCGTATCTTGCGCGGCCATTTGACAAACCCATTCGCCAAATAAATGAGAATAAGTCAATGCCGTCTGCGGCTTGATGGTTGAAGTCAAATATCCTGGTGCCACTGCATGATAATGCACAGGGTCTTGTTCAGCGGGTGCATACCCTTTGCCTTTTTGGGTACGCACATGCAACACCTTTGGCCCTTTCTTTTTTTTCCAGTGCTGCAAACGGGTTATTAATGTTGGTAAATCATGGCCATCGACCGGCCCTTCATAGTGCAATTGCAAGGCTTCAAAAAAAGGGGCGCTGAAGACCACATCATGATGAGAGATAGACATCGCATTGTCATTTAACACAACCCCGACGTCTGCTTGTAACTGCCCCGCATGGCGCAGCGCCTCATACGCTTGGCCAGCTGTCATGGCACCATCCCCTATCACTGCCACACAATGCGAGCGCCCTGCCAGCGCCATCCCTAATGCAGCGCTAATAGACGTACCCGCATGCCCTACTCCAAAGGCGTCATATTCACTTTCTTCGCGCGCAGGAAAAGGCGCTAAGCCTTGCGCTTGACGAATCTGTGGCAATGCCACACGACGCCCCGTTAATAATTTATGGGGATAGGCTTGATGCCCCACATCCCAAACAAGGCGATCTTGGGGCGCATCAAACACCACATGCAAAGCAATGGCGAGCTCAACCGCCCCTAAATTTGCGCTGAAATGACCGCCTGATAGATTCAGTGATGACAACAAATATTGCCGCATTTCTTGTGCCAGCGCACACAACTGCGCCAACGTAAAACGCTTAAGATCAGCAGGAAAATAAATGGCATCTAATAAAGGGTAAACAGACGCTGGCATCAGATAAGGTTAGATTGTCAAAAACAACCATTCTATCATGCTTGCCACCCCAGCCGCTGCAGGAATAGTCAAAAGCCAAGCAAACATAATGCGATGCGCCCCCCCCCACCGCACAGCAGACAAGCGTTGTAATGATCCTACGCCCATCACTGCCCCCGTGATGGTGTGGGTCGTAGAAACGGGAATCCCTAAAAAAGTCGCTAAAAACAAGGTAATGCCGCCCCCTGTCTCTGCACAAAAACCACTGACCGGTCGCAACTTGGTAATTTTCATCCCTAAAGTTTTTACAATACGCCACCCACCAAATAAAGTGCCCAGCGCCATGACTAAGTTACACATAATAATCACCCACAAAGGCACGTAAAATTGTGCCCCTAAATACCCTGCGGAAAATAACACAACGGCAATAATCCCCATGGTTTTTTGCGCATCATTCCCCCCATGCCCTAAACTTATCAGCATGGCAGAAAAAAGTTGTAACCGACGAAAATGTTTATCTACCCAGCGCGGAGTTTGGTTAACCAGCAAGCGCGTAATCATAAACATCAATAGCAACCCTAATAACCAGCCCAATAATGGCGCCAACACTATAGAAATTAACACTTTACTCAAACCTGACCACACCAATACCGCCCACCCTGCCTTCATGAGCCCTGCACCCACCAACCCCCCTATCAGCGCATGTGAAGAGCTGGAAGGGATGCCCCACCACCAAGTCACTACATTCCATACAATCGCGCCCCACAGCGCGGCCAAAATTAACGGCGTATCTATCACGGCCGGCTGAATAATCCCCACGCCTACCGTGGTCGCCACATGCACTTTAAAAATTAAAAAAGCGATAAAATTAAAAAATGCGGTCCAAAGCACCGCCGTTTGAGGCTTTAAAACACGGGTAGAAACAATGGTTGCAATAGAATTTGCAGCATCGTGAAAGCCGTTTAAAAAATCAAATATCAGGGCAACCACCACGGTAACGATAAGTAACATCATTAAGAATATTCCAAGACAATGCTGCGAACGACATTGGCGGTGTTTTTACAACTTTTAAAAATCGCCTGAAAACTTTCGTAAATTTCTTTCATTTTCAGCAAGGCTTTAAAGTCTAATTCGACAGAAAACAAATGAGACATGCCGGTTAAAATAATACTGTCTGTGTTTTCCTCTATTTCATTTACCACTTGACAAGTTTGCAAAATAAATTCTGATCGCGATAACGTTTCAATAGCACTGACGGCCTTTTGCAAGGCTTGTGTTGCTTGTATCAACAAACCGCCTAAGCGGATGATGTCTTCGGGTGTATTTTTTACTTGATATAAAACCAATCGACGCGCAGTACGATGAATCTGATCTAACACTTCATCTAACCCGCCTGCCAAGTGATGAATGTCATTGCGATCAAATGGCGTTACAAAGGTTTTATGCAGCTGATCAAACACTTCGCGCGCCACTTCATCCCCCTTTTTTTCTAGCGCTGAAATCTTTCTTGCATATTTCGCTGCGGCTTCTAAGTCACTGAGCATCTGCACAATGACTTCTGCCCCTTCATGATTTTTTGCAGCCAAATCACGAAATAAAGGAAAAAACACATCTCGCTTAGGTAAAAAACGTTTAAACACCCGCCTCTCCTTCTGTATGATATGCTCTTTTGGAGCATATCATGATCGCCACAAAACGCCCGCTGCTCATTTTAATTGATGGTTCATCCTACCTCTATCGCGCTTTTCATGCACTCCCTCCACTGCATAATGCCAGCGGTGAGCCCACGGGCGCCATTTATGGCGTCATCAACATGATCAAAAAATTGCTTCATGATTATCAACCTGATTATGTAGGTGTTATTTTTGATGCAAAAGGCGAAACATTTCGTGATGAACTCTATACCGATTACAAAGCACATCGCGATGCCATGCCCGATGACTTAGTCAGCCAAATTGAACCCCTCCATGAAATCATTGAAGCCATGGGCTTACCACTCCTCGCCATCCCAGGCGTTGAAGCTGATGACGTCATTGGCACCCTCACCGCGCAAGCACACGAACAACATTGGCAAGTGTTGATTTCAACCGGCGACAAAGACATGGCGCAACTGGTCGCGCCCAACGTGACCTTAATCAACACGATGTCTAACACAATTTTAGACCCCGCTGGCGTGACCACTAAATTTGGTTTACCCCCCAAACAGATGATCGATTATTTTTCTTTAGTCGGTGACAGTGCTGACAATATTCCTGGCGTGCCCGGCGTTGGACCCAAAACTGCTGTCAAATGGCTAACAGAATTTCACACACTAGACAATCTCATGGCCCATGCCGATCAAATGGGTGGCAAAATCGGCGAGCGTTTGCGCGAAAATAAAGATAAATTACCCCTCTGGAAACAACTGGTCACCATCAAACAAGATGTGCCCTTGCCCACCCACATTGAAGATTTAAAACAACACGAAGAAAATAGACAACAACTCCTTGCGCTATTTAAGCGCCTTGAATTTAAGAATTGGTTAAACGCGTTAAATACCCAACGAGAAACCCCTGCCCCTGTGACAACCACACACCACCTTCTTTGTAAAAAAGCGGATTTTCTAAATTTTCTTAAAGTACTGCAACACTCACCTTGCATAGGGTTACACATTAAAACCCATCACGCACAAAACCCCTTTAGCACGCTTATCAGCATGGCCCTCAGCATCCCCGGAGAAGCGATTTATTATTTACCTTTTGAACATGATCACGATGAGACAAACTTAGATCGTGAAGAAACATTATTTGCGTTAAAACCCATTTTAGAAAATCCCGCTATTTTAAAATATGGATATGACTTAAAAAACCAACAAACCAGCCTTGCCCAACATGACATTCATTTAAACGGCATGGCTTATGATGTTTTGTTAGAAGATTATTTGCTGCATACCACACAAAACAAACTTGATTTAGCGTCGATGGCCAATCGTTTTTTACAAAAAACAAAAATGAATGAAGAAGATATTTTAGGAAAAGGACAAAAAAAATTATCACTTCAACAAGTGGCTTTAGATAAAGCCGCTGCTTTTACTTGCGAAGAACTCGATCTCATCTACGCCATTCATCAACATTTGTGGCCACAACTGTGCGCGCTACCTACTTTAAAAACCGTTTATGATGACATCGAATTACCCTTAAGCCGCACCCTCTCTCACATTGAACGTCATGGCGTATTGATTGATCGCTTGCTGCTTAAAAAACAAAGCGATGAATTAGAAAAACGTTTGCGTGATATAGAGCAAAAAGTTTATCACGATGCGCAACGCATGTTTAACTTAGCCTCTCCAAAACAATTACAAGAAATTTTATATGATCATTTAAAACTCCCCATTTTACAGCGCACTGCCACAGGCCAAGCTTCCACCAGCGAAGAAGTGTTGCAAGTTTTAGCGCGCACCTACCCTCTACCTAAATTGATTTTAGAACATCGAATGCTCAGCAAACTCAAATCAACTTATACAGATGCGCTGCCCTTACAAATCAACCCCAACACTCATCGCATTCACACCACTTATAATCAAACAGGCACTACCACAGGGCGTTTATCTTCATCTAACCCTAACTTACAAAATATTCCTGTACGCAATGAAGAAGGCAGACGCATCCGCAAAGCGTTTGTTGCACCCTCAAAATATCTTTTAGTTGCAGCCGATTATTCACAAATTGAATTACGTTTAATGGCCCATTTTTCACAAGATGAAAAACTGTTGGCAGCCTTTCAAGATGGCATTGATATTCATCGCGCAACGGCTGCAGAAGTATTAAATATCATGCCCAGCGATGTCACCTCTGAACAGCGTCGTCAAGCCAAAGTAATTAACTTTGGCATTTTATATGGTATGTCAGCCTTTGGCTTGGCAAAAGAATTGGATGTCTCACGCGATGCAGCACAAGCTTATATCCACCTTTATTTTCAGCGTTATCCAGGTGTGCAAGCCTATATGGAACATGTACGTCAATTTGTACACCAACATGGTTTTGTTGAAACGTTTTTTGGTCGCAGAATTTATATTCCTGATATTCGTGATCGCAATTTTCAGCGACAAAAAGCCGCAGAACGCGCCGCCATCAATGGGCCACTCCAAGGCACCGCTGCCGACATCATTAAACGCGCGATGAACACACTTGAAAAACATATTGAACAAGAAAAATTAGCATTACGCATGATTATGCAAGTGCATGATGAATTGGTTTTTGAAGTGCCTGAAAAAGACTGTGAAACTGCCATTGATTTTATCCGTCAACACATGACGCAAGCAGTCACATTGTCTGTACCCATCATGGTAGACATTGGGCAAGGTAAAAACTGGGAAGAAGCACATTAAAGATTTACCACGTTTTCTTATTGTCGCTCACTGCGTCTTACGCAGGCTCCGCGCTTATCAAACCCTGATTGATTTATCTGGATTTATCCCCATCGCTCCTGTATTTTTAAGCTATTTTGCTGGATATGTTGCCCATGCCTTTACTGCAAGATGAGCCCAACACCCCTTTCACATTTAAAAAATTTAAAAAAGTAAAACAACCTTCTTATTTTTATTTCATGCGTGATACGCAGCGCCACCGCTTGCAATTACAAGTCGACTTAATGAAAGATTTTGGCAATATTGTCCGGCTACCTGAACACCCCCCTTGTTTTGTGTTAAATCATCCAGATTATGTCAAGCACGTCTTGCTCACAGCGCAACCGAATTATATTAAAGCAGATCATATTTTTCGAGCCGCCATCCCCTTTGTGGGGGAAGGCATCATCACCAATAATCACACTGCCTGGAAAACCCAACGCCACCATCTTGCAGGCTTATTTCAACCTAAAAATTTAGATCCTTATCTTTCAGTGATTCCGCATTACACGCAAGCCACCTTAGCGCGCTGGCATACCTTCAAAAGCAAACAACACACTTTTAATTTGGCAACAGAGATGATGTGGCTGACGTTACAAATTTCGGCAAAAAATTTTTTTAGCGAAGAAATCATCGATCCACTGATGGTAGACAACATCACCGCTTTTGGCCGATTGCTGGATCGCTATCTTGGCAAAGCACTCTTTTTATTACGCTTTTTACCCCTACCCACCACGATGGCGCTTAAAAAAAAGCAGCGCGAACTAGAACATTACTTACTATCGTTAATTGAAAAAAGAAAAAAAGAGCCTCACCCCCCTGCAGATTTATTAACAACCCTCTTGCAAAACGATTTAACGCAATCACAATTGCTGGGTGAACTCAAAAACCTTTTAGTTGCAAGTTATGAAACAACGGCTTATGCCTTGATTTGGACGTGGTATAACCTCATGACCCACCCTGAAGCACTGGCGCACGTAAAAGCAGAGCTCGCACACGCGCCCCCTCAAGAAGGTGGCACAGTCGCCCAGTGGCCTTATTTGAGAATGGTGATCGATGAATCGCTGCGATTATATCCACCCACTTGGATACTCACGCGTAACGCGGTTGAATGCGATGAAATTGACGGACATTTTATTCCGGCAGGCGCCCATATTTTACTCTGCCTCTATGCCATCCATCGCCACCCAGATTATTGGGAAAACCCAGAACTTTTTTTGCCTGAACGCTTTTCTGAAGAAAATAAAAAAAACATCCCCCGCTATAGCTATTTACCTTTTGGCGCAGGCCCCCGCACCTGCATTGCGGCACAGCTGGCGCCCCTCAAAGCGCAATATATCCTTGCACACTTGCTCTCACACACCACACTGACTCTCGCCAAACAAAAAATTAAACCTCAAGCTTTTCTCTTTCTCAGCATCAAAAATGGCTTATGGGTGAATGCGACTTAGCGATTCCCCTTCAATATCCGTGCTTTTTCTAGCTGCCACGCTTTAGCTTTTTCTGTGGCACGTTTATCGTGTTGCTTTTTACCTTTCGCTAAAGCAATTTCTAGTTTTGCACGACCTTTTTTGAAATAAAGCGACACCGGCACAATGGTATAGCCTTGCCGCTCAACACACCCTGTTAGCCTGTCGATTTCTTTTCGATGTAATAATAATTTTCGCGTGCGCGTAGGATCAGGCTGGATGTGCGTTGACGCTGAAATCAACGGCGAAATATGCATACCCACCACCCACACTTCACCTGCTTTTACAATGACGTAGCTTTCTGCCAATTGCACTTTGCCCGCACGCAAGCTTTTAATTTCCCAACCCTGCAAAGCCAAGCCTGCCTCTGTGCGCAACTCAATAAAATACTCATGAAAAGCGCGCTTATTTGCTGCAATTTGTTTATTTTCAGATTTGGACGTCATAATATACCGCTCACACTTAATTGATACGCACACCATCGTCATGACCACGGTAAACCGATCAGCCATTGTACCCTACTCCGCAGTAGACATGTTTCATCTTGTCGACCGCGTCGAGGATTATCCAGAATTTTTACCCTGGTGTCATGCCAGCCACGTACTTTATCGCAGCGAAGATGAGGTAAAAGCCAGTCTGACCTTGACCAAAGGCGGTATTCAAAAATCCTTCACCACACATAACTTGCGCCAGCCCGGCAAAATGATAGAAATTCGCTTATTATCAGGCCCTTTTCGTCATCTACAGGGGTTTTGGCGCTTTGAGACCTTACCCGACCAAACCTCTAAAGTATCCCTTGATCTTGAGTTTGAATTTCCTAGCAAACTCATTTCCTTAGCGCTGGGGCCCTTATTTCAACAAATTGGCGATACCCTCGTCGGCGCTTTTCATCAACGCGCAATCAAAGTCTATGGCAAAAAATAAAATTTCTTTTGAAGTGGTTTACCAACAAACTTGCCTCCTCGGAGAAAGCCTGTCACCTTGCACAGCAGAAGCGGCCATTCAACAATCTGGCATTTTTAAATTACACCCAGAGATTGATTTCAAAAAAATAGGCGTGGGCATCTTCGGCCACAAAATTACAAAAGACACTTTGATTCAATCAGGTGATCGCATTGAACTCTATCGCCCACTGCTGATCGACCCTAAAAAAGCACGAAAATTACGCCTTTTTCCCTCTGGGCCATCATTGCGAGCATAGCGAAGCAATCCTTAACGATGCATGGATTGCTTCAGCACTACGTGCTTCGCAATGACGGCCCGGAGGGGAAATTGACACCACTGCGTGAACGCTCACTCAGCAACCTTACCAATTCATTGGCCTCTTGATAATCTCGCAATCCCAAATACAATTTGATTAACGGTTTTAACCACACACTGCTTAAATGCACCTCAGGCCGACAAGCACGCGTTATCGGATCAATCAATCGCTCAATCTCATTCAAGATAAACTGAATTTGATACGCAAGATGCACTCCATCGCGCACCTTTTTATGAAGCGTTAAATATAACGCCGCAATATGCGCATCTAATTTATCTTCCCCTTTAAAGACAGCCGGCCTTTGATGCCACCCTGAGAAAAATAAAAAATCAGGCCAAGGGCGGCGCTCATCTCGCCATTGCTTCACCACACGATGGAGTTTTTTTTTAGCCTTTTGTCTCTGCCTGACAAACAGACGTTTCTCTGCAGCTGATAAATCAAATGTCTCAGCCAATACACACCCCTTCATCGACTTCACGTATTGCTCCTTATTTTTTGTTTGCTTTCCTTACAATCTAGCTAGCACTTGCACAACTTGCTTGCCAAAATAGAGATACCACACAAAATTGGTTAAATTCTCACAAGCTTTTGAGCTATCACACTTTTATCTTTCCCAAAATTGCCACTTTCAGTTAAACTTTGTAATCGTTCACGCGCTCACGAACGCGTGCTGGAGAGCAATCTTCCCTCTTCCTCCTTGCAAGAAACAACACGTTCATTCACGGAAAATGGCTTAAAAATGCGCCTAAAACATATCAAACTTGTTGGCTTTAAATCCTTTGTTGACCCCACCACCATTCCCTTACCCAGCAATCTCGTCGCAGTAGTAGGCCCAAATGGCTGCGGTAAATCCAATGTCATTGATGCCGTACGTTGGGTCATGGGTGAAAGCTCCGCCAAGCAATTGCGCGGCGAGGCGATGAGTGATGTCATTTTCAATGGTTCAAGTGCGCGCAAACCAGTGGGTGTTGCGAGCATTGAATTAGAGTTTGATAACGCCGAAGGCATGTTGGGGGGGGAATACGCTCACTATGCTGAAATCAATATCAAACGCCAAGTCACGCGCGAAGGTGACTCACAGTATTTTCTCAATGGCGCACGATGCCGCCGCCGCGATATCACCGATATTTTTTTAGGAACCGGCTTAGGCCCACGCAGCTATGCCATTATCGAACAAGGCATGATTTCACGCTTCATTGAAGCCAAACCAGATGATATGCGTGTTTATTTTGAAGAAGTGGCAGGCATTTCTAAATATAAAGAACGTCGCCACGAAACCGAACTTAAAATCAAACACACACAAGAAAATTTAAATCGCTTATATGACATCTTGGCCGGCTTTGAAAAACAATTAGCGCACCTTGAAAAACAAGCACAAACGGCGGAGCGTTATCGTGAACTTAAACAAGAAGAGCGTCTGCTCAAAGCGCAACTGCATGCATTACGCTGGCAAGCCCTCAAAAAGAATTTAAAACAATATGAAGAAACCATTCAAGCGCGCGAAGCCACACTACAAACATTACAAATAAAACAGCAACACATTGAAACCACCTTACACCAAACACGCGCACAATCTCATGAAACACAACAAACTTTACAACAGCAGCAGCAACAACATTATGAATGTGGTGCAGACATTGCAAGACAACAACAAGCCAAAGCCCATGCCATCGAACGCAAACAACAATTACAACATGACAGCGAACAAATTCAGCATGACACCCACGCCTTAACAGAACAACTTAAAGAAGCGCAGCAAGCACTCTCCACGCTGGATGAAGAAATCATACAACTTAAACCTAAAACAGATGACACCCAACAATTGGCGGTGCAAGTTGAAGCACAATACTTACAAGCAGACCAAGCCATGCAAGCGTGGCAACAAAGCTGGGAAGAATATCATCGTCAATCTGCCAAGGTGAACCAACAAGTACAGGCTGAACAAACACAATTGCAATATCATCAACAGCGCCTTAACACAAGCCAAGATCTCACACGACGCTTGCAGCAAGAATATCAGCAACAAAACATAGAAGAACGCCAAGCCGCCTTAAATGCCTTTGAAAATCAACAAACCACCCTAGCAACACAAGTAAAAACTGCCACAGAAAAAACACAGTCACTTAAAAATAAAATTCAAACTCAACGTCAAGAAAATGAAAAGCTCAACCAAACACTGAATCAAGCACGACGTGACGTACAAACATTATTAGGCAAAAAATCTTCGCTTGCTTCACTACAGGAAAATGCGTTAGGCAGCAAAAACAGCAAAGTGCAAGCCTGGCTTAAATCACATCACTTACCTGAGCAATCGCGTTTAGCCATGGCGCTGCACGTAGAATCTGGCTGGGAAGTCGCCGTTGAAACCGTGCTGGGCAACGCATTACAAGCCGTCTGCTTAACAGAATGGGCCTCCATAGAAGCCCTCTTATCGCAATTACCACAAGCCAATTTAACGTTGATACACCAACAAGCGCAAAGTCACTCACCACCCACCCATGCGCATCGCTTGCTGAGCAAAATCCATGCCGATATAGCCCTAGAATCTTTACTGGGCGCTGTTTATTGTGCCGACACACTCGCTGAAGCACTCACACAGCTATCCCAACTACAACCCCATGAATCTATCGTCACACAAGAAGGCATTTGGCTTGGCCCCAACTGGGTTAAAATTTTAAAAGAAAAAGAAGAACAAAGCGGTGTTTTAGCAAGAAAACGTGAGCTTGAAGCTTTGGATCAAGCTTTGACACAAGCACAACAACAAGAAGCGCAATTCGACACAGCGCTCAAACAAGGTCAAACACAACTACAAGAAACAGAACAAACACTAGAAAAACAACACACTCAACATACACAAGCCGTCAACCAATTAGCCGAACTCAAAGCCCAGTTAAAAATTAACGAAGATGCGTTGCGTCATCAACAACAACGCCGTCAACAAATCACACAAGAGTTAGAAGAACAAACCCATCTACAACAAACGCTTGCACAACACATTCATCAAACGCAACAAGCGCTTACAACGGCCCTTCACGCACAAGAACAAGATAAAACGCACCAACAAACTTTACTTGCCGAAAAAGAACAACACCGCAACCGCTTAGATCATTGCAAACAGGCCGTTTCACAACAACAACACAGCCTGCATCAACTAGAACTACGCTTACAAACTTGTTTAGCGCAACAACAACTTAAAACACAATCACTACAACACACACAACAACAGTTACAACAATTACAAACTCGCTTCACCTCTTTAAATGAAGCCTTACAACAAGCTGACTTACCGATCCAAACCATTGACACCACACTCGCTGATCTAAACCAACAACTGCCGCAACTGAGCACCTTGCTCTTACAAACCAAAACCACGCTAGACCAACAAACACAACATATTGCTGCACTAGAAGAAGCACGTCACCAAACTGATCAAGACATTCAACACACCCGCAGTGATTTAGAGAAAAATAAATTAGCCATTCAAGGGGATGTTGTCCGCTGCACTACCCTACAAGAACAATTACAAGAATCTGGCCATACTTTAGAAGACGTACTGCAAGCCTTGCCCCTTGAAGCACAAGTGAACGACTGGGATCAACAACTTAGCAAAGTAACACAGCGCATTGAACGCTTAGGCAATATTAACTTAGCCGCCATTGATGAATTAAAAGCGCAAACACAACAAAAAGAACAACTAGACACACAACTGGCTGATCTCAACGAAGCACTCGCTACCCTACAAGAAGCCATCGCTAAAATTGACAAAGAAACCAAAACCGCATTTAAAGATACCTTCGACAAAGTCAATATTTTATTTGGCGAACTCTTCCCTCGCTTGTTTGGAGGGGGCGCCGCACGCATGGAATTAACCAACGACGACCTGCTCACAACAGGCATCTCTGTGATGGCGCAGCCACCGGGCAAACGTAACAGCCACATTCACTTATTATCGGGGGGCGAAAAAGCGTTAACTGCCGTGTCTTTGGTCTTTGCCCTTTTCCATCTTAACCCTGCCCCTTTCTGCATGTTGGATGAAGTAGACGCTCCGCTTGACGATGCTAATGTTGGTCGTTTCTGTCACTTAGTAAAAGAAATGTCTCAAAAAGTGCAATTTATTTTTATCAGCCACAACAAGCTCGCCATTGAAATGGGTGAACAGTTAATTGGCGTCACCATGAAAGAACCCGGCGTCTCTCGCTTGGTTTCAGTCGACATTCAAAAGGCCATCGAGATGGCCAACGCGTAAATATAACGACTAATCTAATAAATCTAAATGTAACCGCAGCGCATTTTCAATTTTTTCCATTGTTCTGTGATGGATTACACCGACTCTTTTACCTGTGAAGCGTAATTTAGAAATGGTTCTGACTTGCTGACATTGCGCTTTTGAAGGCTTTGCCAAGCCAGACTCTTTCACTGGCAGCAACACTTCAAACGGATATATTTTTGTGACATTAGAAGTAAGGGGGATAACCGTTACTGTGGTAGAAGCACGGTTATTAGCATCATTACTCACAACCAAAACCGGCCGTCGCTTTTTAATTTCACCCCCGAGCGTAGGATCAAGATCTGCAAAAAAAATATCACCACGTTTCATCATCTAACCCATCAGCATCACTTGCTTCAAAACTACTGTCTATTTCTGCATTTGCTTCACGATAACAAACTTCTAGCTGGGTCTGTTGTAACAAACGCAGCGCTTTCGCAATCACTTCAGAACGACTTTTATAATGCCCTGCTTGCTGATAGCGCGTTATAAAATCATAAAGCGGCTGGCTAATAGAAACAGATACTTTTTGAGTATTCATCTTAATACCCCTGGTATTACCTATAATGCTACTCATAGTAGACTATTTTATACACTAACTCAAACAACCATTGACAAAAAAACACTGCTGTTATGTAAGCGCTCAACACCAATAAGGAATTCAAGAGAATTGTCGATGGTGAGCCAACGGCAATTCGGTACAACCCCCTCTAATTCTGTTGTGCTGTTACCTCCTGCTAAAAATCCAGTATACTTTTAGCTTGTCTTCTCTACGGACTGATAAGGATGCTCCCCATGCTACTTTTTTTTGGCTTGGCCCTTGCCTGCGCGCTGATTGCCTTTAAATACCTCTCATCAAGAAAACAAAATACCTCTACACAAACCACTAAAATTGAGCCCCAAATGGGTACAACGCCCCCCTCTCCCACACCTGCTTCTTTAGCGGATTTAGGCTATGACGTCACCCTTGACTTACCGCCCACTGCCAAGCCCCTGCAAAAAAACCTCACCGTAGGCGCCCCAGAAGATCTGCTGATGATTTATCTGATGGCACCCACTGACTGCCCTTTTTTAGGTTACGAGCTCATCCAAGCACTGTTAGCCGCTAACCTGCGCCATGGCACGCTCAACTTGTTTCATCGCTTTGATGAAGCAGGCAATATTTTATTTAGCGTTGCACAAACAACGCAAAACGGGGGGTTTGATTTAGATAAAATGGGGGGCATTACTTGCCGCGGCTTGATTCTCTTTATGCCAAAAACCGCCGCAGCTTATTTAGATCAACTCAGTGAAACCGCTTACCAACTGGCAGAAGACTTGGGTGGCCAACTAGAAGATCGCCACCATCAAGCCATCATCACAACAGATTATTTTGAGACCCTCAAAAAAGAAACCCTGATCTAGGTTGTCATTCACACACTTTCCGTGCAGGCAAATGCCAAATCTAATGCTTTAGCGGCCCTCACCTCATCTAGTCGACGCACAGGCAGGGTGTATGGCGCTGATTTTAATGACACCGCATTGTGTTTTGCTTCTTGTAAAATCGCACACAACGCTTCAACAAAACGATCTAACGTTGCTTTTGATTCTGTTTCTGTTGGCTCAATCAACACACATTCTGGCACCAACAGTGGAAAATACACGGTAGGCGCGTGGATGCCGTAATCCAGTAAACGTTTCACCACATCTAATGCGCTCACACCATGTGCTTTTGCTTGAGCGCTCAACGTTAAAATAAACTCATGACTGGCACGGCGCGTTGGATAAGCCAACGTAAAACCGGCTTCAACTAATTTCTTCATCAGGTAATTCGCGTTTAAGGTTGCATACTCACTCACGCGCGTTAAACCAGTAGACCCTAATAAACGCGCATAAATATAAGCACGTAAAATAATGCCTGCATTCCCCATAAAAGCAGATAAGCGCCCTATGCTATCAGGTAAATCTTGTTGCGTAGACCAGCGATAATAACTACCTTCTTTCATCACAATAGGCGTTGGCACGAAGGCTTCTAAGCGTGAGCCCGCTGCCACTGGCCCCGCACCTGGCCCACCGCCACCATGAGGTGTTGCAAAGGTTTTATGTAGATTCAAATGCACCACATCAAACCCCATGTCACCTGGCCGCACTTTGCCTAAAATCGCATTGAAATTTGCGCCATCGTAATACAGCAACCCTCCTGCTTCATGCACAATCTCTGCAATTTCAGTGATATGCCGCTCAAACACGCCCAGCGTAGAAGGATTGGTCAACATCATCCCCGCGGTGTGTGGGCCCACCTTGGCGCGCAACGCCACGAGATCGACATCACCATTGGATAAAGTAGGGATTTCACTGACTTTGAAACCACACATCACTGCCGAAGCGGGATTCGTGCCATGCGCTGCATCAGGCACTAACATTTCATCGCGCGCAGTATCCCCTCGCTTGAGATGATACGCCTTGATCATGGCCACCCCTGCAAACTCCCCTTGCGCGCCCGCCATTGGCGTCAGCGACACTTGTGGCATCCCAGTGACTTCTTTCAAAATTTCTTGTAGCTCATAAGCACACTGCAAAAAGCCTTGGCTATTTTCAGGCAGCGATAAAGGATGATGATGCAAAAAGCCTGGCAAACTTGCCAAACGATGTACGCCACGCGGATTATATTTCATGCTGCAAGAACCCAGCGGATAAAAATGAGTATCAATTGAAAAATTACGGCGCGATAACTGCGTAAAATGCCGCACGGTTTCTAATTCAGACACTTCTGGCAAACAAGGCTTCGTCGTACGAAAATAATGAGACGGAATGTCATCACAGGCAGGCATATCATAAGGTGCTTGTGCGTAAGCAAAACAACCTGGGCGAGATAATTCAAAAATCAATTCCATTTAACACAGACTCCTCTTCATTTTATTTTTTAGCACGCATCCCACAGTTTGCACTGCTGCCTATCCTCTGCCGTGGCATCGTCACGCAACTGATGAATACGTTGATATTTCTTTATTTCTTGCTTTTGTGACTCAGACTGATGTGGGTTTTCTTCGTCAAATTTCGCCAAAAACGTGTCTAAAGGACTCACATAACGCGTGTCTATTTTCTCTGCCATCATACCCCCCAAACAAAAAGCCCATTTTATACTGCTTAGGGGGGAGTATATACCCCCCTTTCCAATTTCCCCTTCCCATCCCCCCTTCCATTTCTTATAATGAGGCCCTCTTTTTGCCTTTTAGTACGAGCCTGTTTGCCCGAATGAAATCACTCATTCCTCGCTTTTCCAACGCCCGCGTGCTCATTGTGGGCGACATCATGCTCGACCGTTACTGGTATGGCAACACGCACCGCATCTCACCTGAAGCCCCTGTTCCCGTTGTTCAAATCCAACAACAAGATGAGCGACCCGGTGGGGCAGGTAACGTCGCACTCAACACCACCGCCTTGGGCGCGCAAACCACTTTGCTTGGCACAGTTGGACAAGATGAAGCAGCACACACCTTACTCGACAAACTCACCGCCTCGAAAATCACTTGCCACTTTCAATGCCTTAACACACACACCACCACCAAATTACGTGTCTTAAGCCAACATCAACAATTGATTCGCATCGACTTCGAACCCGATGTAAAACGCCCTGCGCTAGATGAATTGCTTCAACACTTTGAAGCGACCTTACCTACACATCACTTATTAGTGCTTTCAGACTACAACAAAGGTGTTTTAAGCATAGCGCCTTCGCTGATTGCTAAAGCACGCCAACAAGGCATTCCTGTTTTAGTTGATCCCAAAGGGCATGACTTTTCACTTTATCGCGGCGCCACGCTGCTCACCCCTAACCGCAAAGAGTTTGAACTCATTGTGGGGCCCTGTGAAACAGAAGAACAACTCCTCCAAAAAGGCCGCCAATTATTAACAACCTACGATTGGCAAGCTTTATTAATCACACGTGGCGAACAAGGCATGACCTTGCTACAAAAAGATCAGCCTGAAATCCATCTGCCCGCGCATCAACATGAAGTTTTTGATGTCACTGGTGCAGGCGACACCGTGATTGGCACATTGGCGGTTGCCATGGCCAGCGGCAGCGATCTTGCAACCGCCACTTATCTTGCAAACATGGCTGCTGGCATCACGGTCACAAAACTAGGTGCTGCAGCGGTTACGCTGCTTGAATTACAAAATGCCATTGCCTCCACCTACACCCGTGTTGGACGCGGCATTTTAAATGAAACCCAGCTTATCGATGCGGTTGAAGCAGCACGCTTGCGTGGTGAACGCATCGTCATGACCAATGGCTGCTTTGACATCTTGCACGCAGGTCATGTTGCCTATTTAAATCAAGCAAAAAAATTAGGACAAAAACTCATTGTTGCAGTAAACGATGATCCCTCTATCAAACGCCTGAAAGGCCCTCAACGCCCTATTAATTCACTCGCACACCGCATGGCGGTGTTAGCAGGCCTAGAAGCGGTTGACTGGGTCATTCCTTTTTCTGAAGATACCCCCGAGCGCCTCATTCGCGCCATCTTGCCTGACGTGTTAGTCAAAGGCGGGGACTACCGTGATCCCACTCAAATTCCTGGCGCACAAATCGTCATCGATCATGGTGGTGAAATGAAACTCTTAAACTTTGAACCAGACTGTTCTACGACAGCCATTTTGCAACGCATGATACAAGAAACCGATCTATGACAGAGGTGGTCATTGTCGGTGGTGGCATTGCGGGTTTGTGGCTACTGTCGCAACTCAAACAACAAGGTTATGACGCGCATTTATTAGAAGCACATGCTTTAGGCGCAGGCCAAACCATTTTATCGCAAGGTATTATTCACGGCGGCACAAAATACCTTGTCAAACAAGCGCTGACTTCTTTAGCTAAACACATCAAAACCATGCCCACTGTTTGGCAAGCCTGTTTAACAGGAAGCGGTGAGGTAGATTTGCAACACGTCTGCGTCTTAGCAACACACCAACATTTATGGATCCCCCCCCAATTAGGCAGTCAATTTGTTGGCTTCCTTGCCTCTGCTGCAATGCAAAGCCGTGTGACCAAATTAAAACGTGACGCTTTTCCTTTGATTTTTCAAACACCCGATTTTCACGGTCAAGTTTATTCACTCAATGAACCTGTGTTAGATGTCTATTCACTCTTACAAACACTGCGTGAACAATACAAAGATAGCCTCATTAAAATTGATCTAGAAAACACGCAATTTATTTTCAAACAAGAAAAACTAGAAAAAATCATCACAGCAGGCACTGAAATTCAAGCACGACAATATATTTTCACAGCAGGCGCACACAATGCAGCGTACGCTAAACAATTTCAACTCGACACCATCAAAACGCAACGGCGCCCACTTCGCATGCTTTTATTAAAATCGCTGCCCTATCCACTTTACGCCCATTGTGTTGATAGACATTTTAAGCCTCGTCTGACAATCACAAGCTACCCCACAACAAACGGTTATGCTTGGTATATGGGAGGAGAAATCGCTGAAAAAGGGGCAAAAATGACGGAAGAAGAGACGTATCACTATGGCTTGCGTGAATTAAAACAACTTTTTCCTTGGCTTGCGCTTGATAAATTAAATTGGAAAACTTGCTACATTGACAGAGCAGAGCCCTGGCAGCCAGAGGGCAAAATCCCGCCGCTACCCTCTTTCACCGCACAACACAACTGTCTTTTTGCTTGGCCTGTTAAACTCGCGTATGCGCCTTTACTTGCAAAAGAAATTTTAACTTATTTACAGACAAAACAAGTGTTACCCCGCGCACAAACCACCGCTTTTGCTTTACCTAAACCCGCTGTCGCTTTACCTCCTTGGCAGGAAGAAACAGGATGGAATTAAAACGCTTAGGCAGCACAGATCTTTATGTCAGCCCCTTAGGGCTTGGCACCGTCAAGTTTGGCCGCAATCAAGGCGTAAAATACCCTCACGCATTTGATTTACCCACAGACGTCACCCTCATCACCTTGTTAAATTTGTGTCTTGAGTTGGGCATTAACTTAATTGACACAGCACCTGCTTATGGCACAAGCGAAGCGCGCCTTGGCCAGTGCTTGCCTGGCCCTCGTTCGCAGTGGATCCTCCTTTCGAAAGCAGGAGAAACTTTTCATGAGGGTCAGTCTTATTTTGATTTCTCACCGCAAGCCATTACAAGCAGCGTTGAACAATCTCTTCAACGACTTAAAACGGATTATTTGGATTGTGTTTTAATTCACTCTGATGGGCAGGATGAAAAAATTATTTTAGAAGATGAAGCGCTTTACACCTTAGAAAAACTCAAACAAAAAGGTTGGATACGCGCAACAGGCATGTCAACTAAAACAGTTGAAGGGGGTTTATTAGCACTGACACAAAGTGATGTCGTGATGGCAAGCTATCACCCACTTTATACAGCAGAACAGCCGATTTTAGACAGCGCGCTTGAACTACAAAAAGGTATCTTCATTAAAAAAGGATTACTCAGCGGACACCTGCAACAACTTCACCACAATAATCCCGTACACGCTAGCATGCATTTTATTTTCAATCACCCTGCCGTGACCAGCCTTATTGTTGGCACACTGAATCCTGAACACTTAAAACAAAACGCAGCGTTTTTTAAATGAAGCAGCATCATTGCACTCACGACATTCTCTTGAATTTAAGCGAACAATCACTATTTACCCGCTCTACCTGCGGGCAATGGCTTATCTACTTGGCCCGCCGCGCTCTTCAAACTAGGATTACTGGTTGTGCCACCCCCCATTTTTGAGCCTAAATTAACAAACTGTGTCACTAACACAACACCGCGATAATTTGAGCTCCCTTGTAACAACAAGGCGGTCATGGTTGCTAACAACCGCTCATTATCTAAATGTTGCTGAAATAACGCATAACGAATTTCCGCTTCAATAAACAATCTTTCGCGTTCTACTGCAGCCGGTGATGCCTTTACCATATTTTTATACCAATCTTCCTGTAAACGACTTGAGGCAATCGTATGCTGCAATTGCAAAGGGCTCATATCCGCTGTTTTATCCTCTTTCTTAGTTAATCCTGCTTTTTTCGCAAGCTTCGGCACCACTTTTCTTTCTTGATATAAATACAACAAATTGGATGCTGCCACGCTTTGCATGGCGGTGTAAAAACGATAATTTGCCAAATAATTTTTAAAAGTTTGTTCGCCATAAGCTGATTTTTTAGCACTCTCACTGTCTAAACTAGGCACTAATGATTGCACTCCCCCCATGTGCATCACAGCATAAATAAAATTTTTTGCTTCTTGTTCTGTCATTTCGTTTTTATCTTTTTTCTGCGATTTTTCGCCTGGATCTGCATACGCCATCGGCTCAAACAAAGTAGTAAAATCTAAATTATTATTATTAGGTTCCACTTTTTTTTCTGAGGTTGCTTGCGCCATGCTATAAAAATCTTCTGCGGGAATGCTCGCCACTAATTCTGTCGCTTTTTCTTCACCTTTATCTATTTCCTTTTTATCTCCTTTTTTAAGTTCAGCTGGAGATGGCGGCAACGACAAAACATAACGCGTTATCATGTCGTTTGATGCCGCGGCAGCCGCTGTTTCCACTTCAGAATAAGTAGATGGCAATACCGTAGAAGACAAAGAAGCAGCAGGAAAATTATAAGGATGCTCCAGTAACTTTTCATATTCTGATGCACCATACCCTGCAATTTGCACATTCGTCGCTGTAGCAGGGTTAAGCGGCGCCGCCGCATACGCGTGAGTAAACACCCACAGCAAAACAAAAGAGAAATAAAATCGAAACATACCTCATTCCTTATTGATAAATATTGCCTGTCGTCGCAGGGACTGCACCACCAGGCGCATAAATATTGGGTTGTGTTGTCGTATTATTTGCTGGCGGTGGCGCACTGCCTGGCGAAAGCGGTGTTGTCACCGTAGCAGTAGAAGTAGCAGGAGGACCCCCAGGTAAAGGGGCACCCGTCACAGGTGAAGTCACTGTCCCTGTGGTAGCAGGTGCCGTTGTTCCCCAAGGATTTGGCTGATTTGCCCAAGGGTTATTTTTATTTTCATAAGGATTGCTGGGCGGCACGGGCGGCGCATTGACAGCCGCCTGCTGGGCACGCTGCATGGCTTCTTTTTCAGTTTTTTGTTGAGCGGCAGCGGCTTCTGCTTGAGAGGCACCCTCTTGATAGCTTTGCATGGCTTGTTGCCGCTCTTGCTCAAGTAACGCCGTGTATTGCTCAATGGGGCTAACCTCTGCCGCCACCCCACTACGACTCACACTGAAGATCATAAAAAGACTCAACAGCGTAGTGCGTTTAACCATGCTCACCTTCCAACGCTTTGGTAATAAACGCACATCGTTCGGGGGAAAAAACACGTGCAAGCAATCGCAAACGCTCAAAAATAATATTACGGCGCAAGAACAAACCCGCCGCGTCATCACTGGCTTGGCTTGTTTCTTCTGCATGAATCAAAATACGTGAAGCAGAACCAGGATGCGCCACATCAAAGGCTTGTAATAAGCGTAACACCCGACTTGACTTAATATGGCCACACACTTTAATGACAGGTTCTTCATGACCTAGCTTCGCCAGATCTGCAGCAGATAAATGTTCCAGCTGCTTTCCTAAATCAGACAAGGCTTGTTCTACTTCAGGATCGCCATCTTGTGTCCACGCCTCAACCCCTTCCATAAAGGCAACCACACGATAGATCATCGGGTCTTGATACTGACTCCAAAATGCGTGCGCACCTTCTAGTGATAGGTCAATCATACTTGTCAATAATCTTGGTTTGATCTTATAGTGTGAAAATACACTTTAATGGCGTCATTCATTTAAATCAATAGTCATGCCACACGGAGTATTTGAATGAAAATTGGGCGGACGATAAAAAATATTGTCAAACCTCATGTCGATGCACCTACTTGGGTTGACCTCAACTTCTTATCAAAAAGTATCACCAGCCTCGTTGAGCTGGGCAACGGCCTGATTATCCCTCAAAAGGCCACTTATCAAGAAACCTTTGACGAAGCCGTCACACGATTAAATCTCACCGAAGAAGACATACAAAAACGCTTAAAACAATTTGAGCGTTTACAAGTCTTCTTTCTGCTACTCATTTTGTTTGCATTATCATACTGTATTTATTTACTTATCGAAGGGACGTTTACAGGCGCCCTCCTCTGCCTTTCTGTGGTCGTTATCACCTTTTCACAAGTGTTTCGCTACAATTTTTGGGCCTTCCAACTCAAACAACGCAAGCTAGGATGCACCTTCAAAGAATGGATAAACCATCTTACCAAACGCGCTTAAAAGGTTTTTCATGAAACATTCATGCCCGCGCTGGTTGCTTAGTTTGCTGACGGCGTTATTACCGTTAGCGGCTTACGCACAAGCACCCTCAGGTTTCACACTGGCCCCGCCTGCCTCTGATCTTTCCTTCCAATATCTTTCGAATATTTTTGGCGTTGTCAGCGGTGTTTTACACGGTTCAGGCACCCAAATTTTTGGCCAAATGTTTAATGTCTTTAACTCCGCTATCTTGGCCTTAGGGGGCATTGTCGTCACTTACACCTTCATGGTGTCCACGCTCAACACGGCAGGACAAGGCGAAATCATGGGGCGAGAATGGTCTTCTATCTGGATTCCTATTCGATCAGCAGGAGGTATCGCCCTGCTTCTGCCTAAAGGCACGGGTTATTCTGCAATCCAAGTTTTCATGATGTGGGTGGTTGTTCAAGGCATTGGCGCTGCAGACAGGCTATGGGGCACCACGCTCGATTACCTTAAACAAGGGGGTGTCATTATTCAACAAAACGCCTCCGGTTTTAATAGTGCACAAACAACCAACTATGGCCAGCCCAGCGCCATGAATAATATTGCAAAACTGTTTATCAACTCTATTTGCTTGCAATCTTATCAAGCTAATATGCAACAGCTTTATCAGCGCAATCCAGCCGCCTATAGTGCCCCCCCCCCTAGTGTTTATGCACTTATTTCAACACAAATTGCGCACGAGCAATCACTTATAACTAGTAGCATCTCGGGCGGCTCCGCCTTGATTGGTTTGCCTTGGCCAAGCAGCCCTAGCGCTAGCCTCACACAAGTGGTAGGAAACGATGTTATCAGTGATTACGGCATCACCAGTAAATGCGGCAGCGTCAGCGTTACTTTCCCAAGCCGGCCCTCTGGGGTACCCAGTGTTGCGCCACTCGCACAAGCGCGTTTGCTTGCCATACAACAAATGATTACAGATCTTCAAATCGCAGCCTCTGCAGTACAATCACAATATGTTCAAACCAGTGAAACCGCAGGCGCCACTTTCCCTAAGCTTGGTTTTAGCAATTGCAACGCCATCGCGCCTTCACCTTGCATTAATGGCACTTGCACTGCCTCAGATGGTTCTGTCGGTATCTGCGCAGGCCCAGTATTGACCAACTTCGGCACAGGTTTTCTCTCTTCTACTTTATTTCAAGACACGATGGCGGATTACCTTGGCATCGTCTACGCCGCCTCTCAAAATAGTATGCCGCAACCTAGCGCGTCTAGATTAAGCGGCAGTATTGTCAATCAAGCTAAAAAGGATGGGTGGCTCATGGCCGGGCGTTATTATATTGATCTGGCTAACGCCAATAATAATGCGAATCAGTTTGGTGTAGTATGGAACAGCTTCCCTATCAGTGTCACGATGCCTTCTTTCAGCCAGGCTGCTTTAAGCTGGACAGGTGTCTTAAATGACAACACCATGCCTTCAGCACAACTCAACATCAACACTTACGTTAACGCTGCGATGAATTATGTCACCACCGAAGGCAATATCGGCACGCAATCTCAGACACGCAATAAAGTAGCCGGGGTCGCTGCGGGTCTTGTTGCCACCGCAGCGGCGGGCGTCTTCGCCCCTTTTCTGATTCCCATCATCACAGGCATTATTGACATTTTTGTTGGCATGGCAGACTTATTAAGCTCACAACAATCTAACATGAACCCCATCGCCGCCATTGCCATCATTGGGGGCGGCATGATGAATGTCTCTGTTGGATTTTTTATCACAGGGGCCCTTATCTCTTTCGCACTCTCACTCGGATTAGGGGCCATGCCTTGTATGGATCTTTCTGGCGCAGGGGTTGCTTTGGTTGCCTGGATTGCGCCCATCATGTCTGGCATCGTCGCCATCATGTTTACCAGTGGCGCCATCATGGCTTATTACATTCCCTTAATCCCTTTTATCTTATTTACTTTTGGCGGCATTGGGTGGTTTATCAGTGTCATTGAGGCCATGATTGCCGCGCCACTGGTCGCACTCGGCATTGCCCACCCAGAAGGCCATCAAGCCTTTGGTAAGGGCGAACCCGCCATCATGCTCACAGCCAACGTTTTTTTAAAACCCTCGCTCATGGTATTTGGTTATATTGCCGGCATTTCCATGTCTTATGTCGGTGTTTGGATTTTAAACCACGGCTTTATGAGCACTTTTTACAGCACAGTCACTTCCATGTTGACCTCTGGCAGCGTCGTGGGCAGCATGTTTGCCATCATTGGTATTCCCCTTGCCAGCATTATCTTTTACACCATTGTCGCCATGATCATCGTCCAAAAAGCCTTTTCACTCATCCATGTCATTCCAGAGCGTGTGCTGAAGTGGATTGGCGGTGCAGCAGAAGGCCATGGTGAACAAGAAATGTTGCAGCAAGCCCGTGGCGGCATGGAAAAAGCCGCTCAAGCAGAAGGTGGCATGATGCAAAAAGGCGCAGAACAAGGCGCAGGCGATCTTCAGAAAGAAGCAAGCAAACAAAGAGAAGCCAAGAAAAAAGAATCTGGCGGCGCAAGCACACAAGACAAAACAGACACGGCGTCTATTCAAGGCCCTACGGCCGGTGGCGGCCCCGGTGCTGGCGCAGGTGGCGGGGGAGGTGGTGGTGGCGGCGGCGGCGGTGGCGCTGCTCCACCCGCAGCAGCACCCTAGCCTTAAACGAGAAACCCGCCTTTTAGCGGGTTTCTCGTTTATCAGTGCAGCTATACTACTCACAGATTGCCGTTACTACGAATCAACCCGGATCATGCCTTCTGCAACGCTTGCACAACCGCCGGGTGCACAAACGCAGAAACATCGCCCTTCAACGAAGAGACTTCCCGCACAAAAGCAGAAGAGATATAAGCACAGTCTTCACCCGGTAACAAAAACACGGTTTCAAGATGAGGGTCAAGATGACGGTTCATGCCAATCAGTTGGTATTCATATTCAAAATCTGCAACGCGACGCAACCCCCGCAACACCACTGGGATTTTTAGTTGCTGAGCAAACTCCACCAACAAACAAGAAAAACCTCGCACCTCTACATTTTTATATTCTTTCAAAACCGTCTTGATCAAAGCAACGCGTTCTTCTAAAGAAAACAAAGGCTTTTTATTTTGATTGTCTGCCACTGCCACTACCACCGAATCAAATAATTTTAATGCACGCTCAATTAAATCTACATGACCGCGGGTGATGGGATCAAATGTACCGGGGTAAATAATCGCTTTAGACATCACACCTCCTACCTTAAACCAAACACGATTAATAATATTGCCACCAGCATCATTAACACTAAAGCAGGTCGCCCACCCACCACTTGATAACCCGTTGAAATTTTTTGATGATATCGCCCGCGCCAGGCCATCAATGCAGGTAATAAAGCCAGCAAGACGATGCAACAAGTGCCCGCATAATCTAAGCCTTTTAAAAAAATGTTCGGATCAATCCACACAATAAACAAAGGTGGCAAAAAGGCCAAACTTAAAATAAACCAGCGTCGCGTACCTAGCTTATGCACCTTCAACCCGTCTGACAAAAAATCACATAAGCCTAAAGAAACCCCTAAAAACGACGTCGCCACACTAAACGAGGTAAACACATCTGCAAAGGTGGTCACCCAAGCATTCGACAAAGCACGCGATAATGCTTCTACCAGCGCACTCGTGGTATGCCCTCCCGTTAAAATGCGCGATAAACTATTTTCACCCGTTTGTGGCAACACCCCATGCATGGCCCATACCCATAACACATAACACAACAGCGGAATAACGCTGCCCACAAAAATCACTCGCCGCAACACTTTGACATTGTCTTCGTAATACACGCGCAAGCTTGGCACAATAGTTGCAAAACCAAATGAAGTCACCATGATAATCAAGGTGGTCATCGACACCTGCATCTGCGCGCGCATCAATCTATTGGTTTCAATATAGGGTATTGCAGAAAAAACCAATGCAAAAAAAGCAGCTAACTTCGTGATCATAAAAAAACGATTCACATGATCAACCGCCGTAATCCCACGGTAAACAATGCCTGCAATCACCGTCACAAATAAAGCGGCTTCCATTTTCTCTGGCAAATGCAAGCCAGCCGACAGCAACAAATGATGGATAATGTCACCGCCACCTGCACTGTAAGCGGCTAGCAAACAATACAACAACAATAGATAAGTCACCCAGGCCAGCGCTTCCCCTGGCAACCCCAACGTTGCTTTTGACATAGACACTAAATTGGTTTTGCGCGGCAACCACAAATTCACTTCTAAAATTAAAAAAGCGCCATAGGTCATAAATGCCCATAGCAACGTCAAAAATAATGTCGCACCGATAAAACCCATGTTCGCGGTCGCCACAGGCAAAGCCAACATACCCGCACCAATAGACGTACCCACCACCAGTAAGGTGCCGCCTATCATTTTGAAATCAATCATACTTTTTCCTTTGCTTGATAAGGCGCTGGCGTTTTTGATGTTGTCTTGGGGTTAAAACATTTTTTTTATCTTTATAGGGGTTTTCCCCTTCTTTCAATATTATCTTGATGGGAGTGGCAACAAGCTTTAATTTTTCTCTAAAAAAATGTGCTAAAAAACGCTGATAGGCGCGCGGCAGCGAAGCCACCTGATTGCCATGCACAATGATGCACGGTGGGTTGTGGCCTCCCACATGCGCATAACGTAATTTTACACGGCGACCATGCACCAGCGGCGGCTGATGCGCTTGCACAGCCTTTGCAAGCAACTCATTCACCAACGACGTCGGAATAATCCGTGTAGCGCTTTCATACGCCTCATCAATCGCTTTTAATAACACGCCCACATTGCTACCATGCAACGCAGAGATAAAATAAATTTCTGCATAATCAATAAAATCTAAACGACGTTCCATTTCTTTTTTGATAAATGCACGCTGATCATCTGGCAAGTGATCCCATTTATTCACAGCAATAATCAGGGATTTTCCCTCTTGCTCTACAAACCCTAACAAATGCAAATCTTGATCGGTGATATTTTCCGTGGCGTCCAACAACAACACCACCACGTTGGCTTCTTCAACAGCCTGCAGGGTTTTAAATACTGAAAATTTTTCAATTTTTTCTTCTACGCGCGCACGACGCCGCACGCCGGCTGTGTCAATGATCACATACGCTTGGCCATCACGTTCATAAGGGATATAAATACTGTCTCGTGTTGTGCCTGGCGCATCAAACACCACTACCCTTTCTTCTCCTAACAACCGATTGGTTAAAGTGGATTTACCCACGTTCGGACGACCCACTATCGCCACTTTAATTGCATTTTCCGCAACCTCTTTTTCTGCTTCTGCGGGGGGAGGTAAATTTTCTAAAATCAATTCTTTTAATTCGAAAATTCCCGCACGATGCGCTGATGAAACTGAAATGTGGTTTTTAGATCCTCAAGAAGGAAAATCTGCGCTCGCCACTTCAGGGGATAATCCTTCCCTTTTGTTAATCACTAAAATTAAAGGCTTATTTATTTTACGCATCGCCTTCACCAGCATTTGATCTTGTGGCGTTAACCCTAGCCGCGCATCCACCACCCATAAAATTAAATCTGCATCAGACATGGCCATCTGTGTTTGCGCCAACATTTGCGTTTCTAGATCAGTGCCTGAGGTAACGATGCCACCCGTGTCCACCAAAATAAACTGACGCGACTCAGCATCGACCACCCCATACAAACGATCACGTGTGACACCCGGCTCGTCTGCAACCAACGCGCGTGTACTGCGTGTTAAACAATTAAATAACGTTGATTTGCCAACGTTAGGTCGGCCAACTATGGCAACAATAGAATGCATTTTTCACCTAAAATAATGGAGCTGTTCCCTAAGATGGATTGCTTCGCTTTGCTTGCAATGACGGGCCGCAAGGGAAAAAAGCGTCATTGCGAGCAAAGCAATCCATACCGGGTTATAAAACAATTAACTCGCCTTGATAGTTTGGATATAAAATAATTTTCCTTTTTGCGTCATTACATATACGTCATTGTGCAACACCAATGGCGCAGCAGAAATCACTTCGTCAGCCACTTTAATCCGCGCCATCCATTCACCATTGCGCGTTGATAGCCAATGCACATATCCTTTTTTATCAGCCACCACAATAAATTCACAAGTTTGCAAAGCAGGCGCGGTCACATCACGGTATTTCAATCCGCCTTGGCACCACAACACATGGCCATCTGTTTTATCAAATGCCCACACCATACCTTCTGCATCCGTCACAACAACCGCGCGCGGCGTTGTCACCATGCCGGTATAAGACGATAACGGTTTTTCCCAACGCGTTTCACCCGTGACCCTATTTAAAGCCGCCAAATTACCTTGAAAAGTCACGACATATAACGTGCCTTGATCTAAAACAGGATCCGCGCTGATATCCACTAACTGATCCATCAAGCCACGCCCACCGGGTGTTGCAATGGTTTTTTCCCACAATAATTCTCCGTTATCTAAACGGAAGGCGGCTAATTTGCCATCAGAAAAACCCACAATCAGGCGATCTCCCATCACCACTGGGCGACTCATATCACGCAACACATACACGGGTGTGGCATGATCATAGCGCCAAATTTGCTTGCCGTTACAGGCGGATAATGCCACCACTTCACCATCTACCGTTTTTAAATAAACGCGCTGCTGCGCAAGGGTGGGCGACGCTAATAGTTGGTTAGGCACCATCGACGTCCATAACGTACGGCCGTTTTGTTGATTTAAGGCATACACCTGCCCCTGCTTTGTGCCAAACGTAACAACCCCCGCTTGCACCGCTAAACCCGTCGTCGCCGCAGACTTCGTCGTTTGACACCAAGAGGCATTGCCTGAATCTAAATTATAAGAACACACTTGCCCTTTCACATCGACAGTAAAAATGTGTTTATCTGCCAATGCAGGCGTTAACTGAAGATGCGCATCCTCACTGCCGACGCCCGTTTCTTTCGACCAAACCACGGCTGGAGAAAACGCAGGCGCTTTAATGCTGACTAACTTTGTTGGCGGTGGCGCATTGTCATGCCCCACCCCCGTGATGGCCGCACAACCTGCTAAGCACATGGCAATAAACGATAAACACAAAAAGTGTTGCATGCATTTCATGGGTCATTTCTCAACGCTAAATAAAATAATAGAAACCAGCTATGACAAACTATGAAGCCAGATCATCCAACTTCATTTGTAAGAGGGGTTGTGCAGTGTCTTGTTCATTTAAAGATTGCATTGATTTTTGATAAGCAGCACGGGCTGAGTCTTTATCCCCTTTTGCTAAATAAATATCGCCTGTGAGCGATTCAATGGCAGGACGATAATTTTCATCATCCACTTTTTTTAATAACTCGAGCGCGGCATCCGGCTTGTTTTGCGCGAGCACCACCCTGGCTGCACGCAAACGCGTTACTTGCTTTAACGATTTATTTTGCGCGTGCGCCAACACCCACATTAATTTTTCTTCTGCACTCGGTAAATCATTTTCATTCACCGCTTGACGCACCTGCATCAGCGCCGCCATTAAAGCATAAGGCGTATGCGGATAGCGCTTTAAGATATAACGCGTTTGTGCTTGCACCACCAACGGGTTATTACTCATGACCCCTTCCATCAACCACTCAAAATGGTTAGAGGCATGTGTCAACATTTTTTCACGATGGTGTCGCCATACTTGCCAACCCATATTGGCAATGATCACAAACACAATTAACAACGTGGTAAAAGCGCCGTTTTTCTTCCACCATTGCTTAAGCTGATCAAGCTGCTGTTGCTCAGTTAAAAAATTATTCACTGTTTGACCTCAACCAGGTTGATAGAAACTCGACGATATTTGCTTGGGGTATCACGACTTGCGGCTTATTTTCACGTAAAAATTTAATGGTTACCGTCAAATTCAAACGCTCTTGTTCACCCAACACCAATGCCAAGGCAGCACCACTTTTATCTGCTCTTTTAAATTGACTTGTAAGCTTACCGCCACTTCCATCACACAGCAAGCGCAGAGCAGGCAACGCTTGGCGCATCTTTTCCGCTAAAATAAGGCTCTCTACCCCTCCTGCCTCATCCTGAAAAACAAGGTAAATGTCTACCATCGCCGCCGCTTGAAACTGCCCCCCAGCGGCTATCAAGCCTAAAATCCGCTCCACCCCCATCGCAAAACCCACCGCGGGCACCAACGGGCCACCTAATTGCGTCACAAGGGTATCGTATCGCCCCCCCGCACACACCGTCCCTTGCGCCCCTAACTGCGTTGTCACCCACTCAAACACGGTGTGGTTATAGTAATCCAAGCCTCGCACCAAGCGTGGATTTAAGCTGAATTTTACTTTTGCCTGACGCAAGATAGCTTGCAATTTTTCAAAGTGCGCCCGCGATATTTCTCCCAAATAATCGTCAAAAATAGGAGCATCAGCTATCACCGCTTTCATGGCTGGATTTTTACTATCGAGGATACGTAACGGATTCATCTGCAAACGACGCTGGCTGTCTTCATCCAGTTGCGTTTGATGCGCTGTAAAGTAAGTCACTAACGCTTTTTTATAGGCTTCTCGCTCTTGCGCAAGCCCTAAAGAATTTAATTCTAAAGTTACCTGCTCAGCCAACCCCAACTGCGCCCATAAACGCGCGGTCATCAAGATAAGCTCTGCATCGGCTTCGGGTGTTTGAAATCCTAAGGCTTCTACGCCTAATTGAAAAAATTGACGATAGCGCCCTTTTTGCGGACGTTCATGGCGGAACATCGGGCCGTAATACCATAAACGCTGCGTTTGATGGTATAGCAAACCATGCTCAATACACGCACGCACACAACTGGCCGTACCTTCTGGCCGCAAGGTTAAGCTGTCCCCATTACGATCAGCGAAGGTATACATTTCTTTTTCAACAATGTCGGTGACCTCACCAATGGAGCGTTTAAACAAGGCAGTGTCTTCTACCAACGGCGTGCGAATTTCTTGATATCCATAGGCCGCCATCAAGGCACGGATATGTCGCTCTAGGTGATGCCACAATGGCATTTCATGAGGCAAAACATCATTCATGCCACGCACTGCTTGAATCGGCGTGATTTTTCCCATTTTTTCTCGCTCACAGAAGATTTCCGATAAAAGGAGGCTATTTTCACCCAAAAAACAAAAAACTGCCACTCAAGCAGAACAGCTATGCGCTACATACTCTCGAGCAGTGATGATTTTTCCCTTTATCCCTAGCTCTTCTTCTGCTTGCAAAAGCGCACGTCTTTCTCTTGCTTCAACTTTTTTTTCATCTAAACCCC
>OBEQ010547474.1_pt1 | contig 37136 bp, 50 predicted proteins | sample 1670901 | NCBI WGS metagenome assembly OBEQ01 (sample SAMEA104232315, study PRJEB22302) | groundwater metagenome | biome: forest; feature: aquifer; material: groundwater | place: USA | collected 2011-08-07 | depth 5.4 m | reverse complement strand
TTTTCCAGATTCAGCCTCTTGAACAATCTGAACCTTGAATTCCTTGGTGAACTTCCGTTTACGTATACCCATCGCACACCCCTCCAAAATCCTGATTGATTAGTGCTTATCTACTTGTATGCCTGGAGGGGTCCAGTCCAAACCATATGCTTCCAACCTCCCTTTGAAACACCCCGAATTGTTTCTTCTTCAATCCAAACAGTTTTGACAGAGTCAGTTCTTTTAATAGCCTTGTAAGTTTCACTAAGTGCCCCGCCTTTTGCCAAGATAGTGTTTATCATCTCATCAGTCGCGCCCAAGCCTTTGAGCCTTGTTATCGCCGCTTCCACAGCTTTTCCAGCCTCTTCCAGTGGCCCTTTTGTTATTCCTCTCGCGAATTCTCCCGCTTTGAGCCCTTTTAGCGCTTCTCCTGCGGCTTTTCCCACCGCTAACTGTTCTACGAGGTAGCCTCTGTTATTATGAAAGAAAATCCATCTTTATTACTATATTCTACAATATCCCCTTTCTTTAAATCGGAAGAGTTTGTATAAATAAACGAAATTTTTGTTTCTTTTGTGTCTATTACGCCTGAATACAATTTCTCTTTTCCGTCCAATTTGCTTGTCAACCTAACTATTCTCCCTCTTATAAATTTTTGTGAAGTTTCGTAATTGGCATTTTTAGTTTTTATAGGTTTCCCTGCAGTTTGGATAGTTATAGATAATTTAATCTTCTTACCTTTCATTCGTTTTTCTACTCTACAGGCGTAGTCAAAGAATTTTAGTGTTGTTCCATTCTTTAACTCTACATCGACATACTGGTCTATAATCTTTCCATCGTACATTGCGCCAGGAGTTATATTTACCACTTTTGTTAGAAACTCGTTTTGTCTCATTGCAATCACTTACAAACTAAATCTTTTAGAGGATTATCAGTAATTATTGGGTATGAAGTAATAATATAGCCAGTACTTTTTGTCACTGCAATGATATATTTTCCAGGGCTTAGTTTAGAAAAGTAACATATTTTGTTGCCACTGCCAGTTTGGATGCCTTCGACGGGGTTCTTAATTGTTTCAAATATTTTATCTTGTACCTTATCGTCCGATATTCCTACTGAACTAAACTTTGTTCCGTCACCAGTGCTTTTCATGTGTTTGTCTTCTACATGTAGCCACCCCTCATTTTCTTTTATTGAACCGTTCTCCAGCCAAACTGTCCCTTTACTGCCTGTGCCGGTTCTTAAAGTCTCTTCAATTTTTCCGCCTTTTTTTATTACATCTCCTATTACCTCATCTGTCGCGCCGAGACTTTTTAACCTTTTTATCGCCGCTTCGGCCGCCTTTCCAGCCTCTTCCAGTGCCCCTTTTCCCAGTCCGCTTGTCACTTTTCCTGCTTGGATTCCTTTTAGTGCGTTTATCCCGGCTTTGGCGCCTGTTTCTGCGCCTTTTGCCACGATTATTTGCTCTGCTATGTAGCCGATGTGGTATGCCCATACGTAGTCGTGGTCGAAGTTTTGCTTGTCCCCGAGGTCCCAGTTGTAGTTGTTGGCGGCGCTTACCTTGCCAGCCTGGGTGTAGAGGTCTGGGAGGACTTGTTTGTAGTATGTGTTTTTGAGGCTGTCTCCGGTGTCTATGCCCTGCAATATTAGTTTGCAGTCAAAAGCGAGGTCATTGTTGATGAAATCACTGGCCACATCATATGCCATTCTATAGGTGTCTGGATTGGACAGAACCGTTGCCAATGCCCCGGCCAGAGCCGGAACGCTTGCGACCAACTGCACATCACTTCCGGCCCCGCCCACAATGCCGTCCTTGAGACCCAAAACTGTTCCAAGCACTGTGGCGCTTGCCAGCTCATGGTTCTGCGGGCGCAGGGACTTCTTGGCAACGCCGTTCTGGGCCATGCCCAAAACCGTTGTGAGCGCATTATACCAGAACACCGGGTTAGCCATCTGCAAGGTGAGAGATTTGGTGCTCGGCAGGCTGTTGCAGAAGTCTATTGCTGCGTCAGAAAATTTGGTTTGGTTGTCTGTGTTGCCGCATTCTGGTGTTGGCGCCTGCGGCTGGATTGGCACTACATCAGGAGTGACCGGGACAAGATGCATCGGTGGATATGTGATGGTTTGCCTTGGGGCTAGGTAAACCTGCATGGTTGATGGTTCATATCCGTCTTTTCTAAAAGTCACGCTGTAAAGGCCCGGGGTTCCATAAACTCCCTGTGGTGTTCCGCCCATAATTGGCTCGTATTGGTTGGGATTGGCAGTCCATGCCATCCTAAAGCTTGCGCCCTGCGGTTCGGTATTTAGCACCGCATAGCCAAGATTGGAGTAGTCTATCTGCTGGTATGCCGGATTCTTGGGCGGCTTGATAGTCACTTTCATCGTGCCGAAATTCACTCCGCCATCCGCGGTTCCTTCAACATTGAGGGTTATTGTTTGGGGGTACAGTGAAACCAGCGTTCCGGTTACTATGAGTTTTCCGCGTATTTGCGCCCCTGTAACTTTTCCGGGGCTGGCAGTGCCGCCGGCTGGCTTGAATTCATATCCTCCAACTGACATTGCCGGCGCGTTTGCGGTGCTCGGGTCGTTGTCTATGCGCACTTTGAATGCATCACTGGAGGCGGAATATTTCATGCCTGATTTGCCACCCTGGCTGTACTTGTCATAATAGGCATCGATTGCCGGAATGAGAATAAGGTTAGGGCAAGGGTTGCTCCCTTGGCACTCTATGCCAACAATAGTGAACGGGAATTCAACTGTCTCTCCCACGTTAAGTTCGAGGGAAGATGGCAACAGTTGCTTGCCTTTTGGCACTGTGGCAGTTGACATCAGGCCAATGTTTCGGGATGTGCTGCTTGTAATTCCCATCAGTGCAACTTTGCCGCCCTGCGTGCTGCTGCTTGTGTTATTCTGGGTACATAGTTTCGCATCCAGTTTGCACTTTCCAGTGGCGTCGTCGCAGCCATTAGTGCAAATGGGTTCGTTAGAGTAGCTGCAGTTCGAGTACCTGAATGCCGAGTGTGTGGAGTCGGTGCACACCCACCCTGGCTTTGACTGGCATGCAGCTTGCGGTGGCGGTTCCGGGGGCGCGTTGCACCCGTTGTTGCTGCACCCGTTTCCGCCGCAGTTTTGTTTCACGTCTTCCTGCTGATTGCATGAATTGAACCACCACATATTCCCAAAGTAGCATGCGGGGTAGGCGTGCTGGTTTGCTGTACAGGCCGCTGGCTGGGATGAACCGCCAGAGGGCACGGATGCAGGCGGTTGTTGCACTGGGTTGCATCTTCCGGTTGTGCTGCTGCACCCGTTCTGGCATTGGTTCTGCTCGAGAATGTTGCAGGCGGTGTCCTTGCGGGCTTCTGTTGAGTCCTTGCATTGCCATTCCGTGGTGCATTGTTGCGTTGGCGTGGTGCCTGCCGGGGCTGTTGCGGACGGAGCGGTTGGCGGTGTTTGTGCCGGTTGCTGGCCATCGCTGGTTTGTGTTCCTGTTGCCGGTTGCGTGGTGCCGGGTTGTGGTGTTGTTTTGTCTGCCGGCTGTGCTGTAATCATTCCTGTTTGTGGGCTCTGGCCGGCGGGAGGTTGTGGCTGGGTTGCAGGCGGGCTTTGTTGCTGGCCATTATTGGTTGGCGTTTGGTCGCCCTGAGTGTTTGATGGTTGTGTTTGGGGCTCTGCGGGCTGTTTTGGGAAGAATGAAATCGACCATGTGCACTCCTTCGATTTCATGTCGCGGGCGTCGGTTACGGTGAAGCTGATGGTATAGCTGTTGGCCGGGCCGGTGTAGGTGTACCTGAATTCCATTGGGAGGTATGATGGTTTTAACTGCCCGTTTGTGAGACCGTCGCCCCATTGCACGGAAGCTTCGGCAAGGGAATCGCCATCGGGGTCGGAGCCGCTGGCCTTCAGGATAACTTCCTTTGACTTGTCGTGCTCGTCATATTCAATGCGCTCGAGCCTGCAGACAGGCGCGTTGTTCACGGGCCCTTCCACGGTGACTGTGAAGTTTGCGCTTGTTTCCGCGCCGTCCTGGTCCATCGCGAGGATAGTCACATCGTTCTTTCCACCCGTGTTCTTTGCCGGTGCCGTGCAGTTCACGTAATGGACATCCGCAATGTAACAGGTCGTGAGGCTAGAGTTTGATTGGCCAATGCCGAACCTGAGTTCTTCTTTCCTTGTCTCGCTGTCGGAGGCATAGAGCCAGAGGTCAATGTATTGTGATAGTTCTCCGGAATTGGGTTTTACTGTAATGCTTGGGAGCGCGCTTATTTTCGGAACCGTGTTTGGCGGGAATTTCACGTTAATCGTGAAAACAATGGATGCTGATTCGCCTTTGGTGTTTTTGATTGTAAGGTTTATTGTGCTCTTGCCCTCCTTTTTCGCGGGCGCGCCGCAGCTCACGTACTTCTTTCCATCGATAGTTTCGATAAGGCAGTTGATGAGGGAAAGGTTTGACTGGCCGAAAAAGAAGGAAAGCTTTTCATTGGATTCCTGCTCGTCATAAACGTACTCGTACAAATCCACAAGCCTTTTTTGCGCGCCGGAACGCGCGTCCACTTCCTTGTCAGGGATGGGCCTTGTTATCGGGGCTTTTGCCTGCGCAGACCCCTGCTGCGGGCTGGGAGTTGTTAGCGGATTTGCTTCAACCAGCCTGCTTTTTTGGTTCGCATAAATTTCTTTTATCCGCGAAGGCGAGAGAAGACTTTTGTATATTGTGAACTCGTCAATTAGCCCGTTATAGTATTGCCATTGGTTGTTTCCAAATCCCCTGCCAACATTAATCCCTAGAAGCGGGATATCCGGCCCGTCGGAAACCATGCCTTGCGAAACAAGCGTGCCGTTGATGTATATTGCCTTGTACCCGCCCCTGTTCCCTCCCGACTCAATGGTTATATGTGCCCATTTATCCAGGTAGGGCCTGTAGTCGGAAAATAACCTTCCTTCGGCTACATTTCCATAATCCCAGTACATCACCCCATCGCCCCACGGCGCGCCTAAAAACCTGTTCGGCGATTCCGAAGAGCCTATCCCAAACGCCATTGAATTCGCCATCTGGGCTTTGCCAATTTTCATCCAGAACATCACGGTGGCCGGGCCGCCAGCCCACGGAAAACTCTGGTTACTTACATAGGCCGAGCCGTTAAAGCTTGCGGATTTGCCGCCAATGCCCTCATTTGCAATCGTCGTGCCGTTGCCTGTTCCATGGTAATTGTTTCCAGAATAATCCCGATAATCGCCGTTGAAAGGATAATATAGCAGCGCGCCTTTTGGAGAGCTTGCCGCCACGGCCTGGTTGCACTCCCCTGTGGAATTGTTGCACCCTGCAAGGCAAGGCAGGATTTTGACCGCCTCACATGCCGAACTGATGTAAATCGATGACTCCGACCCCAGCTGGTTGGAAAAGCAAGAATAGCCCGCTGTACACGCATTGGAAGAGGGGCTTGTTGATTGGGGCGTTACTGAAGAAGTTCTTGCGCCGCCGCCCCCTTGTGTTGGAGGCATCGCTGCGGAAGAGCCGGTTGCTGTTTGCTGCCGGTTTTGCTGGCCACAGTCTTTTGCGCAGTTTTGCGAACTCTCCCCCTGTTCACAGATGTTGTTTCCGCAAACTGCCGCGGGTTTTGAATAGCCTTGGGAAGTATTTTGCCGAGAAGGGGAAGATTTGGAAGGCGATGGCTGGCTTGGCGGGCTAGCTGCAGGAGATTTGGCTGCCGGCGCCTGCACAATAACAGCAGGATATGTGAAATTATTTTGTGCAATTGAAGGCTGGCTTGCAGGCTGCTGGCTTGGGCCTGGAAATGGATTTTGCACCGGCATCCCTTGGCCTGCCGGGTTTGGCGATTGGCTCTTGCCCGCCTCGGCCGGTGAAGGGGTTGGTTTAGGGTTGACAACCCCTGCGGCTGTGGCAGGCGATGCAGATGGCCATGGCGAATAATTTGGCTGAACAGGCGTTTGCGCCGGACCCGGCATAATGGATGGGCTGGCAATAGAAGCAATTATTGGCGATGTTTGCTTAGGAGCGGCTGGAATTACTGGAGCTGAAGGCTGTATGCTCGCAGCAGGCTCTTCATTTCCTATAGATTGCACTGGCTTTGCCGAAGGCGGGGAATCTTCGTAATATGAAGGGCTTGGAGAAGAAGAGCCCGCGAAAAGCGGCGAAAGCGTGGCGATGGCCATTAGCCAGATAAGGAAAAGTGATTTTGATGCCTGGCTGCCGGAATTGCCTGAAGCTGAAATTGTGCCACTTGCGTTTACCTTTGGCGTAATTTTGACCCCCGATAACAAGATGGTTTTTCCGGGGTTAATAAATATGAGGTTGAAACGCAATCAACCAATAGGTTGATTAGTTTAGGCCAACGAATTTTCTAGCCTAATGCCGCCCATAATTATATCTTCACATTCAACAAAACCTGCATCTCAACCGGCAGCGGCACGATTAGCCGCCCCCTTTTAGAGCCTGGCAAAGGCTTTATTATAGCCGATATTTTATAAATGGCTATCCAGCTCATTTAAGCAACTAAAATACCGGGAATCCCGGTAAAAGATAAAATACCGGGAATCCCGGTAGTTTCAACACATTTATATAACTATTAGGGCATATGATAGTTCATGAAAATACATCTGCCGAATAGCGCATTTCTTGGCAATATAGATGCTTTTTTGAGAAAAATTGACTTCTCCGAACCAGATAGGCTCGAAGTTACTTTTAACAAAGACTGGATGTCACTTCACCCGCTCGTAATTTCAATGACGGCAGCCCTTGCCATAGCCATGAAAGAAAAACACCAGGAAGTGAGGGCTGAAAAAGTTACCGCAACTTCAGGGCATTACCTTAAGGTTATTGGGCTAACCGAGCTTATCAATGCCGAAACCATTGCAATAGAGGGGCATGAGCCTTCCGGGAGATATATCCGCATATCTGTTATCAAAAATTCAGGCGAGCTGACCACATTCATAACTAATATGATCCCCCTGCTGCATGCGTCGGCATCGCAGGCCGAACCGATAGAATACATAATGAGTGAACTTATAAGAAATGTCCTTGAGCATGCAAATTCGCCCGTAGGCGCGGTGGTTTGCGCCCAATATTTTAAGAAAAGCAACCGGGTTTCGATTGGCGTTGCTGACCTCGGATTGGGAATAAAAAAAACAATCAATCATTCTTACGCAGCCCGGACTGATGCTGAAGCCATTCTCCTGGCACTCCGGCCTGGAATTACAGGGACCACCAAAAAACCGGGCGGGACCGCTCAAAATGCCGGGGCGGGGCTATTCTTCATCAAATCAATCGCAAAAATCAACAGGGATTTTTTTGTTTTATACAGCGGAAACTCCATGTACAAACTTTTGAAAGATGCCCCAGGCAAAAAAGTGCATTTGCGGATGGACCCCAAAGAAGACCGCCACAGCCTCAAAGAAGACCTGCCATATTGGCAAGGGACCGCAGTTGGGATAGACATTACCATTGATGCAAACGGAAGCGTCGGGGATTTCCTGTCATACCTGAGGAAAATATTCCATTCCGAAGTTAAGGAAAAGAAAAAAGAATATTATAAGAAACCGAGGTTCGTATGACCATGATTGAGGTTTTCTCACATACCGGAAAGTTCGCGGAAAACAAGGATGTCGCAAAAGACCTGAGGGAGACCCGGATTATGCCCGCCCTTGAAAAAGGCGAAGAGATTATTATTGATTTTACAGAGGTGGAATCCACAACACAGTCCTTTGTTCATGCGCTGATTAGTGACTCCATAAGAAAGTTTGGGATTGCTATTCTCGACAGGATGCAGTTCAAGAATTGCAATGGAAAGGTCCGGACAATTATCGAAATTGTAGTTGACTATATGCAGGCCGCCCCCGATATTCAGGAATTGCCTTGACTGCACCTGCATTGAGCCATAAAAATATGCAAACAGGCAGGTTCACTCAACCCTCAGCTGCCCGCGCGTGATTGGGTTTTCGAAGTTGAATTCCTCAAGCGGCTTTACCACAAAATCGCAGTGCGCTTCGCCAAGGCTTGCGCACTTCACCTCGATGCACTCCACTTTCCGGGCGAAGTAGATGGAAAAAATTCCGGCAAGAAAGCCGCGCAGTATTGTGTCCACCGGAGCCTTGGCCCCCTTGCACGCCTGCGCGATTGGCGAATTGGTAACCGAGACAAGGCAGCGCGCATTTTCAAAATCAATGTCGGTTCGCTGTATGTCTCCCCAACCGGAGGCAATCAGGTATGATTGCATGAATTCGAGCGCCCTCTCCCCGTCCACGCCGAAGTCGAGCTGGAGGTTTTTTTTCACATCCTCAATAATCGAGCCCTTCACCGCGTAGTAGATGGAACGGTTCAATTCCTTGTCCTCTTTGGAGGCAATCGCTGCCAGCGCGTCGACCGGAAGCAGCACAAATGGGAGGTTCACCAAAAAGAAGTTGTTGTGCTTGTACTGGAGCGAGTTCGTGAAAATGAACTTGTCGTAGAATGAATTCAGCATCTGCTACACCTTCCGCGCGAAGGCGAGCTCTTTTTCGCTCGCCCGCCTCTGGGCCTGCGGCTCTGGGAGCTGCCGGCGCGCATTTGACTCGCGCAGTATTTCATTTATTGTGCGGTACGCCTCGACCTCGATTGGCCAGACAATGAGCGCGTTGCCGACGCGCTTTGAGAGCACGAGCCGCTTTGCGATGAGCTTTTTTAGGTAGTATGCGTAGTTGGTCGAGTGCCTCTTTTTTTCCTTGCGCGAGGACACCTTTTCTGAGAGGTTTTCCGCAACTTCAAGCGCCGAGATTGGCCAGCGCGAGCGCACAATCTCCAGCACCGCCTGTTCTTTGTTCCGGATTTCTGGCATGCCACAACCACTGGCGATTATTCGCACCATTTAGGCAGATTCAGCTTAAAAAATCCCGCGTTTGCCTGCGATGCCAGAAATGCTTGCGCGTGAGTGAAAAAACTTGTGCGCGGCGGCTCCCGGGCTTTTGGCGGCTTTGCCCTGAAAGGTATTAATATGCGGGAAGCGCTATTCCATTCCATGCGCGCCCTTGGGAAAAAACGTTACATCGAGCCGAAGAAGTACATGAGCCGGTGGTTTAACGGAAGGCAATTTTTGAGGATGCAGCCATACGCCACTTTTGCAAAGCAGCCCGGCAAAAGAAGGTCGGTAGCCAAAATCCTCAGGAGCCTTGTGCCCGAGCCTGAAAAATGCACCGGGCTCGAAATCGGGCCCGGCAATTCTCCCCTGCTCTCAATGCTCCCATTGAGAAAAATCTTTTTTATGGAGGCGAGCCCCGTGCTCGCAAAACACCTAAGGCATACGCACCTGCAAAATCCAAGAACAGGCATGACCAGGCTAGAGCCCACCGCGAACTTTTCAAGGGCACGGGTGGCGGCGGGCAATGCGAGATTTTTGCCTTTTGCGACCGGCGCGAATTTTGATATCGTGCTCGCGAGCGAGGTTTTTACGCACATCATCCCATCGGAGCGTGTTCCGGTTCTCAAGGAGATTATGCAAAGGGCGCGCTCGATTGCAATCCTTGACAGGCCTTGGGTTGGGCTTGATGACTTGAGAAGAATGTCGAGGAGGGCCTTTGGGCCCGAATGGCCAGCAAGCGGCCTAAAGGAGTGGCAGGACGAGCTTGTTGGGTTTGATGCGCTCAAAAGTGCCCTTGCCAAGGCAGGCTGGGAGGCAGAAATTATGCCTCTGCCGCGGCTTTCCGTGAAAGGGGCCGAATATGAATCCCACGCAATCCTCACCGCAAGAAAACCCTTAGAAGGAAAATCCTGACTCTCACTTCTTGTCCGCGAGGTGCAGCAGCCTCTCGAAGTGCCCGATGTCTGACTTGCGCAGCACTATCACAACGCTCGCGGCAAATATCGCGCCATACCCGAGCAGCTCAGCGCCCGTCGGGGATTCGCCGAAAATAAAAAACGCAAGGATGCACGCAAAGAACAGCTCGAGGTGCGCAATTATCGCCGCCTTTGACGCCTCAAGCGAGTGCAGGGCCTGGTAGTATAGGTCGCTTGCAATTCCAAGTATTATCCCGAAAACAACCATTCCGGCAAAGCCCAGCGGCGCGATGCCAAGCGCCCCAAAATCCTGGAAGAGGATGGCGAGCAGCACCGTTGCGATTAGGAACTGCATCGCGTTGGTGTAGACCGAGACCGTGTGGTAGGAGTAGCCCTTGAGTTCGCGCGCGGTTATGATATCGCCAGCATATGAAACCGCGGAGAGCAGGCCGAACAAAATCCCCAAATTGAGCGAGAGCAGCCGCTCAGGCCGTGCAATGAAAAGTACCCCCGCAAGCACAAGCCCAAGGGCGAGGGTCTTTTTTGCCGTGATTTTCTCGCCAAGAAATAGCACTGCGGCAACAAGCACCCAAGCGGACATTGTGAACTGCAAAAAATACGCGTTCGAAACGGTCGTGCGCGAGACCGCGAGGAAAAAGAAGAGCGGCGTTGCGATGCTAAAGAGCGCGTTCAGCAAAATTATCCCGCCCTCGCGCGGCCCTTTTACCGGTTCGTGCACCGTCACGCGGTAATATGATATGAATAGCACCGAGAGGAACTTGAATAGGCGCGAAACCCAGAAAACCAAAACAAAGGCAAAGCCAAGATTGCTGAAGATTTTCCACGACACCCCGCCGATTGCCCAGAAAAGGGTTGCAAGAACGAGGCAGAGCACGGCGGAGTTTTTTTGTTCCATGAATTACCGCAAATAGGAGGGAAACCCAAAATTTAAGGCTTTTTGTTTTTGCGTATAGCATTAAATTTCCGGAACGCTTAATCCTACTCATGAAATTCGGCTGGAACTGATTTGCATGGGCGAATTTTCAAAAATGCCAAACCCCGAACTGCAGGAACAGCTTAAGGTTTTCCAGGGCCATCTTGCCGCAATATCGCTTAACATGCGCATGAACAATGTCGGCTCGCCTTCAGAGGCAGAAAGGAACTACCAGAAGGGCATAATGAGCGCCACAAAAGAGAGGGCGCAAAACCTTGTCGCCATCGTAGAATAGCTGCGGGCAAGAAATCAGCCTGTTCAGTTCCACTCAATAGAAAATTTTCACCCCATAGTGCGGGCAATACTCATATCCAAATTCAGAAAAAGCGCAAACGCGCAGCTGCAGGAGCTTGGAAGGGCGGAAAAGATGCCCAAGCTTGAGCCGAAAGCGCGGGGCGGAAGGCAGGCCGCGGCAAAACCATTTAATATTCCGGCGCGCATCATAGGTTCGTGGCGAAGGCATATCGCAGGATAAACGCGGCAGCGAAGCGGTTTGAAGGCGCTGCAAGGCTCCAGCACATAGGCGACAATGTCTCCAAAGCCGGCTTTGTAGTCGCGGGAATTGGCATGGGGGCCGCAATTAACAGGCCCACCCCTGCCAGGACCGCAGCTATGGGCATCGGCGCCGCGGCGCTCGCAACAGGCATAGGGCTTCAGGTCGGCAGCCGCATAAAAACCATGAACTACCTGGGCAGATTTGTCGGCAAGCCTAGAAGGGCAATGGCTGTCGCCGAAAGGGTCAAAGACCCATACCCGAAAAAAATGCTCGAATTCCTCGGGAAATGGAACGAATTCAACGAAACAGAAAAGGACGCACTCCAAGTCTACTTCGCAGCCCAGCCACCGACAAAACTCCAAAAAATCTTCCTCAGAAGGCTGTCCGAAAAACACGGGGTAAAGCTCGTGATAATTTGATGGGAATCGACCTGGCCCGGATTTTTTGCAACGCCCTTTGGCATCAGATTTTTGAGAGCTGTTTTTCGAGGCCGCGGTAATCCCTGTTCCTCTCAAGAAGGCACACTATTATTATGTTGGGCTCGAGCACAACGTAAATGAGCCTTGTTTCCCGGTTCTGCACGCTAAGCCTTACGCGAAAAACCTTGCGGAAGCGCTGCGAGTGGATTTTCTTGAAGTGGAACGGGTTTTCTTCAATCAGCTTTATTTTGCCCCAGACAAGACTTTTGGAGCGCTCGTCGAGACCGTCAAGCTGCCCGACCATCACCGCGGAGAGCTTCACTGCAAATGTCATTGGTATTCCTTGAAGTAGGCTTTTGCGTCCACGAGCTTCCCGCTTTTGACGGTTTTTTCGGTTATCCTGTCAATTAGCCCTATTTCCTGTTCGGAAAAGGACTCGTCATAACCGCTTTTCTCGAATATTTTTTCCCTCAGCGAATCCGCGGCGAGCTCCTGCACGTTCCTATAGCCATAGCTTCCCGCAAATGACTCTGCGGCGCTGTAGAGCTCTTTTGATATTTTCAGGTTCACCTGCTTGGTTCCCATAGCTACCTATAGGAACCCCAATATATTTAAGCTTAACTTCCGCTTTCACAGCCTGTGCCCCATCTTCTCCTTCTTGGTTTGAAGGTAGCGCCGGTTGTATCGGTTCGGGGTTGCGCGTATCGGCACCTGCTCGGTGATTTTCAGGCCAAAGCCCTCGAGCCCTTTCAGTTTCTTCGGGTTGTTTGTGAGCACCCGGATTGTGGTAAGCCCGAGGTCGCGCAGGATTCGCGCACCTGTGCCGTATTCGCGCTTGTCAACGGCGAGGCCGAGCGCAGCGTTGGCCTCGACCGTGTCCTTGCCTTTCTCCTGCAGCTCGTATGCGCGCAGCTTGTTCAGTATCCCGATTCCGCGCCCCTCGTGGTGCGGGATGTAGAGCAGCACGCCTGCTCCGGCGTTCCCGATTTTTCGCAGCGAGGCCTGGAGCTGGTCGTTGCAGTCGCAGCGCAGGCTGTGGAACACATCGCCCGTGAGGCATGCCGAGTGCACGCGCACGAGCACATTTTTCGCGCCCCGCAGCTTTCCTTTCACAAGCGCTATGTACTCGTTGCCCTCGAGCTTGTCAAGATAGCCAAATGCCGTGAAATCTCCATACCCTGTCGGCAATTTGGTCTGGGCGATTTTCTCGACAAGCAGACCGGCCTTCAGCCTGTGGCGTATCACATCCTTGAGGCACACAATCCGCAGCGAGTGCTTCTTCGCGAACTTTTGCAGCTGTGGCAGGCGCGCCATGCTCCCGTCATCGTTCATTATCTCGCAAATAACCCCCACGGGCTGCATGCCGGCGATTCTGAGCAAATCCACAGTGCCTTCGGTATGCCCGGCGCGGTGCAGCACTCCCCCTTCGCGCGAGACAAGCGGAAAGACGTGCCCGGGGCGGTGCAATGAATCAGGCCTTGACTTGGAATTGAGGATTATTTTGATTGTGAGCAGCCTGTCCTTTACGCTAACCCCCGTGCCGGCTTTTGCGGCATCTACCGAGACAGTGAACGGCGTGTCGAAGCGGTCGGTTCGCGAGGTCATTTTTGGCAAATCGAGCTGCTGCGCCTTCTCTTTTGTTATTGGCACGCACATAAGGCCGCGGCCTTCGCGGACCATGAAATTGAGCTTTTGCGCGCTCGCCTTTGCCGCCGCGAGCACAAGGTCCCCCTCGTTCTCGCGCCTCTCATCATCGACAAGAACGACCATCTCGCCGCGGCGCAGCGCTTTGGAGGCGGCTTCGACTGAATCAAATTTAAAGGACATCATCATCACTTTTATCGAATGCAGGAATTGGAATTCATACCGTTTACTAAGTCCAATCCCGCATTACTTAAAATAGTTACGCGTAACGGATTTGGGTAGCAATGCCTCAGAAGGTACATTTTTCAAGGCCGCCGAAAATTTCCGAGCTAAAGGCCGCGCTCGCCGGGACCGGGCAGGTCTTCATGCCAGATAGCACCTTCAAGCGGCTGAGCACGAAGGCTAGAAAAATGCTCGATGCGAAAGGGACAGAAGTTGTGATTGAATCCGCCGCCGGGCGCCCGATTTCGCTTCCGATGGAAAAAATATTGCAGGTAGCAGAGCTTCACAGGGATGAGAGGACATTCCGCGAAATCGAGCAAATCACGGGAATTCCCAAGAGCACCTGCCACTACCTTGTAAAGTACGCGCAGAGGCAGAAGATACGCGCAGGCAAAGGCGTGGTTTACCTCTGAATCGAACGGACAATATTTCAGGCTGGCCATTTAATTGAAATACCGCCCCATGATTTAGCCAAACCCTTTTTCACGCAAAATGGTCATAGCCGAATTTTGTGAGCAGCTCCCTTTTACCGTTCCTTTCAAGAAACACCCCGCGGCCGCCGCTTATCTTCCCCACAAGCGTTCCGAGCCTTTGGGCCTTCAGGATGAATTTTGCCGGGACGGTGAAGACCAGCTCAAAATCCTCGCCGCCGAAGAGGGCATAATCTAACGCGTTCTCCCCAACTGCCTTTGCCGCCCCGATTGTCTGCGCGGCGAGAGGGATACTGCCCGCATAAATCACCGCCCCTTTTTTGCTCGCAAGGCAGATGTTGCGCACCTCGGACGCGAGCCCGTCGCTCACGTCCTCGCACGCGTTTGCGATTTTTGAAATTTCCCCCGACACGTCCATGCGCGAGGCCGGCTCGAGGTGCCTCTTTTTCACCCGCGAAAAACCCGGCACTTTCGCGCGCAACAATTTGAGCCCCGCGGTTGACGCCCCGAGATGCCCCGTGACAAAAATCAGGTCACCGTTTTTCGCGCCCGAGCGCAGCATGGGCTTTTTGCGGGGCGCAACTTCGCCGATAAGCGCCACGTTCACGACAATCAGCGCGCCGTGCGTCGTATCCCCGCCAAGCACGTCAATCCCGTGCTTTTTGCACGAGCTGTAAATCCCGCTATAGAACCCGTCGATGAATTCCACGCTCGCTGTTTTTGGAAGGCATATCGAGATGAACGCATAGAGCGGCCGCGCTCCCATCGCCGCGATGTCGCTAACGTTCGATTCCATGGATTTTATGCCGAGCTGGCGGGGGGTGAAATAATCCATCGAGAAGTGGTCCCCCTCGACAACCATGTCTGCCGTGACGGCAAGAAGCCCGGCGCCGGGCCGTATCAGCGCCGCGTCATCGCCGATGCCAAGCACCGAGCCGGGAAGCTTTGGCGCGCGTGAAATGCGCCTGATGAAGGCGAACTCGCCGCCAAGCTCGGATAGGCGCATCCAACCCACCCTAGCCCTTTGCGGCAATTGCCTTCTTTTCCTTTATGGAAATTGCGGAAAGCTTTTCGTGCGCAATCTCGGCGGCCTTCATGCCGCTAAGAAACATCGCCCCGAAAATCGGGCCCATGCGCGGAAGGCCGAATGTGCTGTTCACGGCCATGCCGCACACAATCAGGCCCGGATATATTTCCTTTGTGTGCTCAACCGTGACCTTTTCGGACCGCTCAACCCACATGCTCCCCTCCCGCCCCTTCACCGGAAATCCTATCTTGTCCCCCGCAACGGAGGCGATTTCGGTCGCATGGCCTGATGCGTCAATCACAAGCTTTGAGCGGAATGCCAGCGGGTCGACGCATGTTACCCACTCCGGGTATTCCGAGACCGCGTGCCAGTTCGCGACAACGCCCCTAATCCCTTCCTTGTCGCGGTAAACAACATCCACAACTTCGACCGCGTTTAGCATCTTTGCGCCCGCATCGAATGCCTTTGCAAGAAGCTTTGTCGCGACCTCGTAAGCGTCCCCGACCCAGAGGCCGTTTTTGTAGGGCTTCATCGAATTGACCCCGGCCTCCTGAAGAAGCGGCATCACCTGCTCTTCGACCACGAGCTTATTCATGAGCATCCCGCCAAGGTACATCCCGCCGCCCGGCTTGATGTTCTTCTCCATGATGACAACACGGTGGCCCTTCTCGGCAAGCTTCCATGCGGCGATTGTCCCCGAAGGCCCCGAACCCACCACAATCACGTCCACATCCGCGCAGTCGTGCAGTTCCTTCATGTATTCGGAAACTATTGCCTGCGTCACGTCCTTCTCATCGATCTTCATGTCTATTCCTTCAACAACCATTTCGCACACCTCCACACCTTGTAATCGTCAAATCCTCTTCACGACAATGCTATTGCCGCGCATAAAATACCTCAAAAGCCCGCGCTGGGACATGCCCCTTTCCCGCAGCTCTGCAAGAACCGACTCCGGAAGCGAAGACGCATCAACCTTTCCCTTGTGCCTCAAATCCCCCACATCCCCTTTTCGCCCCAAAAAATCATTTTTTCGCGAACAATTCCTCGACCTTCACAAACGAGCCGTCGTTTTCCTTCTTCGCGTACTTATGCTCGGTCTTCACGCCGCGCTTTTGCTCATTGAATGTCTCAATCCCGCGCGTCTTCTGGTCAAGGCGCATTGAGCAAAAATCAGGCCCGCACATGCTGCAAAAATCCGCGCCCGCCGACAAATCCGAAGTGCGCAGCTCGCGCGCCCTATCCGGGTCGAGCGATAGCGCAAACTGCCCCTCCCAATCCATCGAGTAGCGCGCCCTTGAGAGGGCATCATCGCGCTCGCGCGCGCCCGGAACGCCCTTTGCGATGTCTGCTGCGTGCGCCGCAATCTTGTAGGCGATTATTCCCTCGCGCACATCATTTGCGTTCGGCAAGCCCAGATGCTCCTTTGGTGTCACATAGCACAAATAATCCGCACCGTAGTATCCTGCCATCGCAGCGCCTATTGCCGAGGATATGTGGTCATAGCCGGGCGAGATGTCGGTTACAAGAGGCCCGAGCACATAGAATGGCGCTCCGTGGCAGTATTCCTTCTGCAGCTCGACGTTGCGCTTTATCTCATGCATCGGGATGTGCCCGGGCCCCTCGACCATCACCTGCACATCATGCTCCCAGCAGCGCAATGTGAGTTCGCCAAGGGTCTTGAGCTCGGCAAGCTGGGCATTGTCGGTCGCATCGTGCAGGCATCCGGGGCGCAGGGAATCCCCAAGGCTCATTGTGACGTCGTGCTCGTGGAAGATTTCAAGTATGCCATCAAAAACAGTGTAGAGCGGGTTCTCTTTTTGGTGCACGCTCATCCAGCGCTGCATTATGCTCCCGCCGCGGGAAACCACTCCCGTGATGCGGCCTTTTGTGAGCGGCAGGTGCTCTAGCAGTATGCCCGCATGTATTGTCATGTAGTCAACGCCCTGCCTTGCCTGGCGCTCAATCACATCAAGAAAATGCCTGGGCTGCAAATCATCGATTGTTTTCTGCTCCTCGACAACCTGATAGGTCGGGACAGTTCCAATCGGGATTGTCGATTCCGCAATTATCGCCTCGCGGATTGTGTCAAGGTCCCCCCCGGTGCTAAGGTCCATTGCGGTGTCGGCACCGTACTTCATGCAGTTGCGAACCTTTTCGAGCTCCTCATCAATGCTTGCGCGCACGCGCGAGGTGCCGATGTTTGCGTTAATTTTTGTCGTGAGGCCCTTGCCGATTCCCATCGGCGAGAGCTTTTTTGAGAGGTGGTGGATATTTGCAGGAATTATTGTGCGCCCGGCGGCGATTTCCTTTCGCAAAAATTCCGCGCCCACGTTCTCCTTTTCCGCGACAAGCTCCATTTCGCGGGAGATTTTCCCAAGCCTTGCAATCCCTATCTGTGTTGCCAAACCAAGCACCCCAAAAAAAATCATTCGCTATTTTGCCGCGCCCCTTTTGCTCCCCTTATCGCGGATATCGCAGCCTTCGCATTTTCGTAAACTTTTCCGCCGCAAATTATGGCGGAAATCATCGCGGCGCTCCCCGCACCGGCATTTATGACTTCTGCCACATTCTGGTTACTAATCCCGCCAATCGCGACAATCGGAATCCTGATTTTGCCTTGGGCATCCGAAATCGCGGCAGTTCCAAGAGGCGCGCCGGCGTCCTTTTTTGTTTCGGTTGCAAACACAGGGCCGATGCCGATATATGACGCCCCCGCATCCTGCGCCGCGATGGCCTGGGAGAGGCTGTGGGCGCTGATGCCTATTATCGCGCCCGGCATTTTTTCGCGCGCAGCCCCGATGGCAATGTCACCCTGGCCAAGGTGCAGCCCGTCAGCGCCGCATGCAAGCGCGACACCGAGGCGGTCGTTTACAATAAAATCCGCCTTTCCCGCGCAGAGGGATTTTAGTTCGAGCGCGACCTTGAGCATTTTTTTGTCCGGCAACATTTTCTCGCGGTACTGAATGGCGCGGCACCCCGCGCGCAGGGCCAATCGCACATCCTCGACAACCCCGTTCGCGCTAAGGCCCGAATCCGTGATAAAATAGAGGTCCCACTCCATCAAGTTTTCACCTTGCCGCAATTTCCTTTCCGGAAATTTTCTGCATCGAATCTATCTGATTTTTGGACAGCGCGTGCGCGGCATCATAGAACCTCTCCTTGAAAGTTCCGGGCCCCTCGCTTTTTTTGGCGGCAATTTCGCCCGCAATCCCGTAACACGCCATTGCCGCTGCGCTCTGCTTTGCATACTCGCTTCCAACCGATGCAAAGCACCCGAGAACCGATGCCGCCATGCAGCCGGTGCCCACCACTTTTCCCATAAGCGCGTCGCCGTTTGAAATCACATAGCACTCCTGTGCCGAACTCACAATATCGTCCTTTCCGGTTATCACAACAACGTTCCCGAGCTTTTTTGCAAGGGCTTGCGCAATAACTATGGGCTTTTCCGCAACCGAAATCGCCTCGACCCCGCGAACCTCGGCCTTGACGCCCGCAATCGTCCCAATCTCGGCCGAGTTGCCCTTGAGCATGTCAACGCGCACCTTTGAAAGTATTTCGTCCATCTTTTCCGTGCGCATTTTTGTAGCGCCCGCGCCCACCGCATCGACAATTACAGGAATGCCCCTTTTGTTTGCCGCTTTTCCCGAAAGTATCATTGCATCAATCAAATCGGTTGTCAGCGTGCCGATGTTTAACACCAATGCCGATGCAATGCCGGTCATTTCCTCGACCTCTTCGGGCGCGTGGGCCATCACCGGAAGCGCGCCGAATGCGCGCGTGATGTTTGCGCAGTCATAAATCGTCACCCAGTTTGTTATGTGGTGCACGAGCGGCCTTTTTTCAGAAATCGCCCGGAAATATCCGTATACCCCGTCCAATGAAAACACCTCTTGAAAAACCGCCCCGCAAAGCGTTTTAAACATTCAGCAGCAGGCACCCTAAAAAACGCTTATCGACGAAAGGCGGACTTTTTTGTATTTAAATGCCAAAATCCCTCCGTCGCCCCAAGCCAACGCGTTAGCAACATCCCAGCATCCGCCTGGCCCAAAATCGGCCATATAAACCATTAAATATGCAAAAGACCTTCCTCTTCCAGATGAATTATTACGATGGGAAAATGCTCGATTTCGTCCAAAAGCGGCAGGTTGAGCGAATAAAGTTCATGGAAAACCTTGGCAGAAACGTTCTGCCCCAGCAGGTTAAGCGCATCCAGCAGAATGACAAGATGGTGATGAAAGACCTTGTCCTGCCCGGCTGGCTCGACTGGGACCTGCTCTACGAGTGGAGCATGCGCCGAAAGGTGATTGACAACCCGCGCGAGTGCATCCTCTGCAATGAGAAGGCCGAACTCGGGGTGGATTTTAACATGAAGTTTTTGTGCGAGGCGTGCTTTTTCAAGATAAAGGGCATGTGAATCCCAAAATGCCAGCCTGAATTGCCCGGGCCCTAAAGATTTCTTTTTATTATGTTTTCTTCAGCTTGTGGTTGGTGGTTTTGATGCAGGAAAAAAACTTTACGGCAGTTGCAGTCCTCGGAATCCTTTTCGCGCTTGTTTTGGCGGCAGGATGCAGCGAGAAGCCCTCCACCGCACCGCCGGGCGCAAACTCCGTTTCAATCTCGAATTTCGCCTTCTCCCAAAAGGAAATAACCGTAAAAGCCGGGACAACCGTCACATGGACAAACAATGACTCCGCCCCGCACACCGTGACATCTGATTCCGGAAGCGAGCTCTCATCCGCAAGCCTCGCAAAGGGCCAGAGCTACTCGCACACTTTCACGCAGCCCGGAACATACGCCTACCACTGCTCGGTCCACCCCCAGATGGCTGGAAAAGTGGCCGTGCAATAAATTGCGGCGGCGGTAAATATGCGCAAATCCGGCGGCGCCTTTATTTTTCTTCTCTGCCTGCTCGCAATCTTTTGCGCATCCGGCTGCGTCCAGGAAAAGAGCGCCTCAGAGCCGGCCGTGAAAAATCCGGCGGGCCAAAAAGCGGAGTTTAGCGCCTGCGCTAGCAAGTTCGGCGATGAGAAATCCCTCTGCTTCGGGGCAATCGCGGTGCGTGACAAAAACGCGCTGCTTTGCGAAACCGGGGACATTTCTGCCAGCACCGGATGCGTGCGCTATTACGCTTTCGAAACCAAGGACCTGAACGCGTGCGCGAGCCCAGGTATCGAGTTCGACCAGTCCGACTGCTATGTCTATTATGCCCAAAAAACGAATGACCACGGGGTTTGCGAAAAGGCCGCCAGCACGGACGGGCTTGCCAAGGTGAACTGCTACACCAACCTCGCGGGGATACTTAAAGACACAAGCCTTTGCAACAAGCTCGATGCCGCCCACTTCGGAAGTTGCATCAGCGAGGTCGCCTCCGACAAGGGCGAGCCGAACGACTGCAAACTCATAGGCGATTCAAATGGCCGGGGCATATGCTACTGGAAAGTTGCCACGGCAATGCATGAGCCGAAGGTTTGCGATGGCATTGATGGGCCCGAGTTCGCCCAATCCTGCAGGGATTCATTCCAATAGCAAACTCCCGCCACTTGGCCCTAAAGCCAACAAAATCCTTAAATAGCCGGAAAACCACCATCTTACTGCATGGAAAATATGGAAGACGATTTGGGCAGGCCTTCTGAGAAGCTGCGCAAAAAGCTAATCGAGCAGGAGCTCAAGATGCGCAAAAAGCAGCCCGAGCACTGGGCAAAGACCAAGTACCGAAAATACGCAAAGCCCTACACCGACCTTGAGATGGTGCAGATAAAAGAGCTTGACAAGAAGAGGGCGAGCCGCCGCAAAAAGAGCAGGGCCGCCGGCAAAAAAGCAAAGGAAAAAAGAAAGGCGCGGGCAAAAAAATAAAAAATCATGCGTACCCTTTCAATTCGCCCTTCCCGCCGCTCAATTTTTCATGCGCGAGCTGCGCGCACTTCAAAAGCACCGGCTCGATTTGGTCGCCCTTTCCGTTGAACCCCGCAGCGCCCGGATGACCGCCGCCCGAACCGGGAAAAAAGTTTCCTAATTTGGAAAAAACGTCGCGTGCGAGGTCGAACCCGTTTTGCGAGAGCCACTTGTTGTTCGCCCGGCCGCTGATTCTTATCGCGCCCTTGTCCGCGTCCCCGCAGAAGGCAACATCCGCTCCGATGCGGACCATTGTGGAGGCGGCATCAGCCTCAAACGCACCGACATCCGAAGTCACGATAATCGCCTCGCCCGATTTTCCGGCGGATTTGAATATTTTGCAGCGCCGGCACGCTTTGAGCGCTGCGATTTTTTGCGAAACGTCGATTTCTGTGCGGAAGAGCGAAACAATGTCGCGGTAGGGCATCTTCGCCTCCTTCATGACCTGCGCCATTATTGAAAAGGTGGAATGGTCGGCGACAAGAAATGAGGATGAGTCTGTGATTATTCCGCACGCGATGCATGCGAGCGCCTTTTGCGGGATTTTGAGCTTTGATGCCTTGAGAAGCCCGTAGACGACTTCGGTCGCCGACACGGCTTTTGGCGACATTGCCGAGTTCTTTGGCGGGGCGATTGTTTCGGCAGGATTGGTTTTGTGGGCGGAGTGGTGGTCAATCAAAAACTTTTCGCCCCTGAAAGCCAAGAAATCCCCCTTAAGTTTGCCGAGCATTTCAGCCTCGTTAAAATCGAGGCACACAACACAATCAAATCCCGAAAAGGACGGGTTGATTGTGTAGGGAATCGAGAGCTTGGAAGCGAGGGCTTTTGCGGAGTTGTTGATGTGCTCCGGAACGCCGATTGTTGCCTCGGCTTTTCCCTTGAGCGATAAATGAATTGCACAGGCGCTGCCGAATGAATCGACATCGCAGCCGGCGTGCGTTAGAAGCAGGACCCGCTTTTTGTAGAGTGGTGAAAAATTCGCAAGGGGCATTTACTTCCCCTCGGGTTTCTCCTTTGATGGGCCCTTCTGGGCCGACTCGATTTCCGCCTTGAGCTTGTTTAGCTTGTCTAGCATTGCCTCTTCCTGCTTTTTGACTGTCTTGAGCCGCAGCTCGAGGGTCTCCTTCTGCTCGCCCAACTCCTTTTCAATCTTTTTTGTCTCGGAGAGAATCAGTATGTTGCCAACCGCCTTGTAGACCTTCTTCTCCTTGGTGTCCTTTAGCTCTTTAATGGCCTCATCCATTACCTGGCCCTGCATTCCAAGGCCCTGGACCTGGCTCTCAAGGCTTGATAGCTGCGCCCTGCTCCTCTCGAATTCCTGTATGGACCTGTTCAAATCCGTCATATCCTCATTCCTCCGTAAAAGCAATTTCCCTGCACATCACAATCATGCGTGAAAAAGAGCCAAGCGAAGCCCCAAGGGCCCGCCCATCCTCTGCAACAACCCTTAGCAAAACAAGGTTTTTATTGGTATTTATTGTGCTTGCCGCCCGCTTCTCAAAGCCCTTGCCAAGCTCTGCAGAGAGGGCTTTTTTGGCTGCCAACGCAGCCGCATTTGAGGGGAACTCGAACTCCTTTTCGCCTGAAAACCCCACAATAGCCCCTCTCAGCTCACGAACTTTCATAATCTTTTTTTTGGCTTTATCAAAAAATTCGAATGAATTTCGTCTTCGTCGTTATCCCAGATTTTTTCAAGTACTCTTTGGGAGAGGGCGGCTTTTGGATATTTTGGCATACAAACTATGACCGGCTATGTTGTTAAAAATTCGTGGCTGCTTTTTCCGAAAGCCCACCCAAGAGCTTAAGTGCTTTTTGTGTTCCCAATGGTAGATGGATAAAAATGGGCAGAAACCGCAGGCGAGGCAGCAGTCAATCCTGCCAATGATTCTTGTCGTTTTCATCGACATGATTGGAATTGGCATAGTTATTCCGCTTCTCGCGCCGCTTCTTGTTTCGCAAAATGAATTGCTGCACGAAGGCACGCCGCTTGAAACCCGCGTGCTTGTGCTCGGGCTTTTGCTTGCCGCGTACTCGCTCGCGCAATTCTTCGGCGCGCCAATACTCGGCGCCCTCTCGGACAGGCACGGCAGAAAGCCGGTGCTCATCGCGGCCGTGACCGCCACAATGCTTGGCTACATTCTCTTCGCTTACGGAATATACACGCACTCGCTGTGGCTTCTTTTCATCGGAAGGATAATCGACGGGTTTGTGGGCGGCAGCATTTCGGTTTCGTATTCTGCCATTGCTGATTTGAGCGACCAGAAATCCAAGCCGAAGAATTTCGGAATGATTGGAATGGCGTTCGGCTTTGGGTTCATCATCGGGCCCTTCCTCGGAGGCAAGCTAGCGGACCCCTCGATTCTTCCGTGGTTCAACTTCGCAACGCCTTTCATTTTCACCGCGATTCTCGCGTTTGTAAACCTGCTCATGGTCATTTTCATGTTCAAAGAGACGAACACTCACCGCTCGCACGCCAAAATCAGCATCTTTACAGGGGTGCGAAACATCAGCAAGGCGTTCACGCTTCCCTCGCTTCGCACGCTCTTCCTTGTGATTTTCCTGCTCGCGTTTGGATTTAGCTTTTTCACCCAGTTCTCGCAGGTGTTCCTAATCGAGCAGTTCGGCTTTGGCCAGTCGCAAATCGGCGACTTTTTCGCGTTTGTTGGAGTGTGCGTCGCGCTCGTGCAGGGGCTTGTGACCCGCCCTGTCTCGGCACGGTTCACTCCCGAGCAGGTCCTTCGCGTGGTGCCACTTGGCTTAGCGCTCACAGTAGGAGCAATGCTACTTATACATAATACGCTTCTGTTATACGCCACAGTGCCTTTCATGGCGCTCTTCCAGGGCCTCACATACCCCAATTACACAACCCTTGTTTCGAACAAGGCAGGCAAGGAATCCCAGGGTGAGATTTTCGGAATCAACCAATCCATCCAATCAATGGCGCTTTTCCTCCCGCCAATAATTTCAGGCTTTATCGGTGCAATCCACTACACGCTGCCGGTGATTGCGGGGGCGTTTTTCATCTTCTGCGGCTGGGTGTGCTTTTTATTCTTCTTCAGGCAGAAGAAGGCAGAAGTGTTCCACGAAGTGTGAATCCAGTTTGCCTTTCAATTTGAATATCCCCGTAGATGTTGTGTGCAAGCGCACCGGCAACGACGTCTAAAACGGCTTTTAAATACCACCAAGTACAATTCAAAACACGCTTTGGACTGGGTGATTTTTGATGGGCACAGAGGACGCACTTGTGGTTTTTCAGGACAAGAAAATAAGACGGGCGTGGCATAAAGAAGAATGGTGGTTTTCAGTATTCGACATTGTGTCTGCCTTAACTGACAGCATTGACCCAAAACAATACATAAAGAAGATGCGTAGCAGGGATCTGGCCCTTGACTCCAAGTGGGGTACAATTTGTACCCCCCTTCAGATACTTGCACCAGATGGGAAGACCCGAGAAGCCAATTGCACCAATACCGAGGGCGCTTTCAGGATCATCCAATCAATCCCCTCGCCAAAGGCGGAGCCTTTCAAGCTCTGGTTGGCAAAGGTCGGCTATGAGCGTGTGCAGGAAATAGAAAATCCTGAACTGGCACAGAAGAGGATGCGGCAAATTTACAAGGACAAGGGCTATTCAGAGGATTGGATAGAGAAACGAGTGCGCGGCATCGCGGTAAGGGATGAGCTTACAGGTGAGTGGCAGAAGAGGGGCGTGAAGGAAGGTGTGGAATATTCCATACTCACGGCGGAAATATCAAAAGCGACCTTTGATATGACACCTGCAGAATACAAGGAACTAAAAGGCCTCAAGCACGAGAACCTGCGCGACCATATGAATGACCTTGAGTTGATTTTCACCATGCTAGGCGAGGCATCCACCACAAAAATAGCAAAAGGCAGAGATGCGCAGGGCTTTTTGCAGAACAAGGATGCCGCGCAAAAAGGTGGCAAAATCGCGGGCGATGCACGCAAAAACCTCGAGGTCGAATCAGACGGGAAGGTTTCCACGCCGGAAAATTATCTGGAAGAACCTGAAGCCGCGAAAAGGAAAAAGATTGGAAATCAGAGATTTTAATTATCGGCTGTTAGGGTATAACCAGATAAATACCCATTTCTCGAATATGGGCAATTCTTAACAATATTACCACAGGGATTATTTGGAGTTTTTGAAGTGGCAAATTGGCAATCCAACTTTAAACCTATATTAATATCTGCAGGATTTTCATTTTGATTTAAGTCTAGGATAAAGCTATATTCTAATTCTTTTGCATTACCGCTAACCCTCCAAGGCCAATAAGTTGTTTTTGCAAAATTAGTTGTCGGGGCATCATATTTTGACAGTACTTTGTCAGATGACAAGGTAACCCCAAATATTCCACTAGTATCTGAATCATTTGAATAGTAAACGGTAAAATCCGCTTTGTTTTGAGTAAAACTAAGATTCACTGGGCAAAAACTATTCTGAAATTTAGCTAAGGCCCCAGGAACAGGTGGATGTGAAAGTTCCTGTTGCGGGGCGCTTATATATGTGTTAAACAAATAAGGAACAATTACAGCTATAATTGCCCCTATTATTAGCCATTTTATGTTCTCAAAAGTGTTTTGACCTTTTGCCATGCCAATCACTTAAACATCCCCAGTTACAAATCGAGGAATTAGTTTCAAAAATAAGGCTTAACCTTGGTCAAAGCCCGGCGGAATCTTATCAAACCGCCTTAATCGTCTTCGTTATCGGGTCGCGTATTTTCAAGAATACCTTGAACCCGCAGCTCGGGCACCTGATTGAACCCTGATAGAGCGTTGGGACTTCCTTTCCGCACTGTATGCACTTGTACATTCAGTTCTCACCTTCGTTTTCGCTCTCTTTTGCCTCGACTGCCGCAGGAGCCTCTTGCGCATCCGGCCTGGTCTTTTCAAGCTCGGCAATCAATTCCGGCACGAACTTCTTTTGTGATACCATCTGCCGGATTATGCTGCCTGAAAGGGTTTGGGCGAGGTAGGCGCCGCCAATGAATTCGTGCGTGCACTTGCCGCAACGGAAAATGCCCTTGCTCTTGCGCTTTACGGCGTTCGAGCCGCAATTTGGGCACTTCTTCTGCGCGCCTTTGGCTGACTCGATTTTGAGCAGGCTCTTTCTTATGCCAACGCCGTAGCGTGAGCCGAACCTGCCCGTGCTGCCTACCTTTTCAGTGTTTCCCATTACCCTATCCCCTTACAGTAGCTTTCTTATTTGTTTGCTGTTCTTCATGGCGAGCTCTATTGCGTGGTTTAGCTCCTCAATCTTAAAAGAGCCCGGAAGCCCCTTTTGCATCGCCGTTATGTTGTCATCCTCGGTAACCGTGACCGAGAACCTCGAACTCATGGCCTTCTCCTCGGCCTGGCTCGGGTCTGCTACGACCACGTTGCCGATTTTGGCGAAAGTGTTGAGGATTGGCTTGTTTCGCAGTTTTAGCTTTCCTGCGTACTCGCCCTTGATTATCTTGCCGTTCTCCTGCTTTGGCATGCGGGTATCCAGCAGTGCTGCGAGCGCGGCTATTCCGCACGCATCAAAGAGGTTGCCGTCGTGGTTTATCACATACAGGTCGACAAAGCCAATCCAGACGTGCTCGCCTTCCTTAATGCACAGGTCCCTAAAGTCGAGGCACTTGCTCTCGCGTATGCCCCTGTCAACCACCCTTGCAAGCTCTACCGCGTTCTTGTCCGGCGGCCCGATTTCAAAATCGGGCGAAGCTATCGGGAGCAGTTCTACCCCGACAGTTATGCTGCCCGCGTCCGGAGAATCCGGATAAGGCTGGCCTATGCCCATCTTGACACCGGCTATTACGTCGGTATCGCCAAGCTGCACGCGCGCGGCGCCGTCGGCGTTGTCGCTCACTTTGTTGCTTATCTTTACCTTTCTAACCTCGTCTATTTTTCTTCCGTCGGCCCTTCTGCCGTCCTTTAAATCAGCGACGATTTTGTCAACCCTTAGGTCCCAAAGTTCTGTGTTCATTCCATATCAGCTCCTTTTTCCTTCCTCTCCGCCTTGCCCTCTGCCTTCTGCGTGGTATCTGCGTTTGCGTACTTGTTTTTGAGCGCCTCTTTTTGCGCCGCGTACACTTTTGGTATGGCGGTTTCCGCCATCTTGTATGCCTCGTCCCACTCCTTCTTTGAAAGAACGCCGTCCAGCTGGAGCAGCACAATCTCTTTCGAGTTTGGAAGCATCGCAATCGGTATGTCGACTGCGTCGGGCGCGTCCTCCTCGTTCTTGTCAAGGTCGAGGATTATTTTTCCGCCCGCCTTTCCAACGCTCGTGCCGGTTACAAGGTCGCGCATCGGTATTCCCGCATCCGCGATTGCAACCGCGGCAGCCGTAAGGGCCGCAATCCTTGAGCCTGCGTTGCTGTCAATTATTTCAACAGTTACGTTGATTTGCGTGTTCGGGAACCTTTCAACGAAGATTGCCCTCTCAAGCGCCTCGCCGCAGACTTTAGAAATTTCCATTTCCCTTCTGCCCGGCCTTGGGTTTTTCCTGTCCGAAACCGAGAATGTTGCCATCCTGTACTCGAACTTTATAACCGCCTTGTAGGGCGATGATGTGTGCTTTGGAAGGCACTCGCGCGGCCCGTAGACCGCCGCAAAGACCTTGTTCTGGCCCCACTCAAGATACGCCGAGCCGTCTGCCCGAGGTATCACGCCTGCCTGTATCTTTATCGGCCTTAGTTCGTCCGTCTTCCTTCCGTCCATCCTCTTTCCTTTCGAGTCGACGTAGGTTGCTGCTGCTTCTTTCTTTGCCATTACTCTTCACCTTCCTGTGCCATTTCTGCCTTCTTAACTGCTACCCCGTTGTTGTTTTTTGCGAGGAAATCCGTTATGCTGTTTGTGAGGTTGTCCATGTGGGCTTCCTTGCTAATTTTCATTATCGCCTTCTTGAGCAGGTCGACATTGCCGCCCTTAACCCAGATCCTTCCGTTCTTTCCGACAATAAGGTTCGTGCCCGTGCCGTCCTTTAGTATGTTTAGCATCGAGCCTTCGCGCCCGATTACGCGCGGGATTTTGACGGCGGAAATTTCAAGGATTTCCCCTCCGAAAAACATGCGCGGCTGGATGAGCTCGACTTCGTTCATCTCGTTAACTTTCGCTATTTTTGCCGAAATTACTGTCCCGGGCTTTAGCACCTCGCGCAGTTCGCGCTTCATAATGTTTGCCGGGTAGAACGAATTCACATCCACTTCATAGATGGAGAACTTCTCGCCGACGATTATGCCGATTACAACATCGTTTATCATCGGCGTATACTTGCCCTCAAGCGGGACAACCGATGCGAAGTCGGACTCGTCATTCACAAGCCCGAGGCACTCCGCGTATATCTTCCCTTCCTTTACGAAAACGTGCGAGCCCATCTTCTTGCGCTCTTCGGTTACCAGTTCGCCCGGCACCACAACCCTTTTTGCCATATTTCTTTCACACTCCTTTTTTCCAAGTAATCGATAAATGCGTGCTAATCCCGTTCGAAGATGGGATTACCGCCTCGTACTCTTTGGGTACGAGGCCCCGCCCCATAGGGACTAGGGTCGCACCCAACAGCCCCAAACTGTTGTCACATTCCTTTGTTATCCAAAATCTTGACATCAATTTCGCCACGCGTGAGATTGTTTAATTCGTTTAGCAAATCCTGCTTAACGCCCGCAGGAATTTCGAGCATCGCAATCACGCTGCCGTCGTTTTGCCATTCCTCTTTTTTCAATTCATACTTGTGAAGTATCGGCGATGCCTTGCCCGCGAACTGCGCGGGGATTTTGACCGCAAGCCGCAGCTTTTCCATTGAAATGGGCAAAAGCCTTTTGAGTCCCTTTAGAGCTTCCTGTATCTGGTCCTGTAGGGGGCGATTGATATCAATGTTAAATTTCATTTCCTCAAGCGCGGTTTCAATCCTTGCCGCGGGGTGCGGCGCGCCGGTTTGCGGGTTCATGCCGTTTCTTGAAATATAAGTTATTAGTTCCTTTCTTTTGTTCTCGGCGATTTCGCGGCGCTGAACGGTCGTTAGCTGGATTTCTCCTTCGAGCAAAATTTTCTTTGCAATCGGCGCGAATTCGACTGTTCCAAAAACCTTCTTGAGGCCCTCATCCGCCTTCACTTCACCCTTGTGCGCGTCCTTGAACACACTGTCAATTGCAATAAGGTCGCCAAAGTCCACGGCCTTGCCGTGCTTGAATTCCATTGCGAGGTGCGAATCGACAAGTATTTCGAACTTCTCGCCGGCCTTTTCGTAGCGCGCGATTACCGCGTCTTCAGTGCGTACCATTTTTGGTCTTCCTTTTCCAGTGACCCTGCGGCTTTGATTCCGGAATCGCCCGTTAGTTTTTGGCGTTCCGATGATTCATTTTACTTTGCCGCGTAGCCTTTCAATTCATCCTGAGAAACAGGCTTGAATTTCTGGCTTGAGTCAATAAGCATAAACTGGACCCTTTTGATGTCGAGCTTCTCCTTTTCATCAAGGCCGAATTCAAGAGCCTTCAAAAGCAGCTTGACCGCCGCTTCCTTTGACATGTTCTCCTTCCAGTCCTTCTCGAAAAATTCCATCGCCTTTGTGCGGTTCTTTCCGATTGCAATGGCGTGATATTCTGCAAGCGCCCCTGACGGCTCTGTTTCGAAGAGCCTCTTTCCCGAAGAGTCGACTCCGCCGACGATAAATGAAACTCCGAACGGCCTCATGCCGCCGTACTGGGTGAAGACCTGGTTGATGTTTGAAAGCTCCTTTACAAGCGCTTCAGTCTGGATTGACTCCTCGTAGAGCGAGCGGTTTTCCTGCGCCTTCTGCCTTGCAATCTGAACAAGCCTTCGCGCGTCCCCGACAAGCCCTGCGCTCACCGCGACAATGTGGTCGTCAATCGGGAAAATCTTCTCAACTGATTCGGGAATAAGCAGCCTGCTGTTTATTTTTTTGTCCGCGGCGAAAAGTATTCCGTCGCTGTACTTGCACGCAACGCCCATTGTTCCCTGCGAGACAATCTTTGATGCGTACTCGACCTGGTATAGCCTTCCGTCCGGCGAGAACATTGTCGCTGCGCGGTCGTAGTTGGCTGGCTGGCTAGAACTTGGGTACAAAATAATCACTCTTCACTGTGACTTGAATGTAGTAATTCTTTATCAGTAAGTTATATAAAGTCAACTTTGGGGCGGCCACTGACCGCCCCGGAAAGTGTTTTATTTAAGGGATAATTTATAGTTACAACATGCCGCCGCCAAAGCCAAGAATAGTATTTGCATGCCCGCATGGCGCCGGGACCAGCATGTTCAACAGGATGATAATGATTGAGCATCTCAAAAAAAACCGGCAAAATAAGGGATTATCAGGTGAGCACCGGGGGGCTTAACGACCCCAAATCCATCAAAGCCGTTTCCCCCGATTCGGTCGTAATTTTACCCAAAAGAATTAAGGGGCAAATGCTGCATGGCGACTTTCATGGCAAGTTTCCGGCCAAGCACGTTTATTATATGCCAGAGCCAGGAGAATTTGCCGCGTATAATAGTGAAGGGCAGGAATGGGCAAAAAAGATTCTAAGAAAGGTCGATTGGGCGCACAAAAAAATGCAGGACGGGAAATGACCTACAGAGCGGAATTCTGGGGGCAAATTTTTTTTTAATTCAGGCTTTGGGTCACTTCAGCACCATCGCGCCCTTGCGCCCGGAAAAATCCCGGTCAAATGTCACTATATCCGCATTTGCGTCAAGCGCGGTGCGGTAAATCACCGAGTCCGCAAGCGAGAGGCCGAGCCTTGCCGAGTCCTCGGCGCTTTTTTCAAGGATGGATTCTGAAACATCCACAAGGACGCTGTTATCCTTGATGAAATCCAAGGACTCTAAAATCATATTCTGGCCTTCTTTTTCCAGCAGGAGCCTTTTTTTTATTTCATGCAGGGAAACGGCCGAAGAGAACAGCGTGCAATTATCGCTGTTGATTATCTTGACCATTCTTGGCTCCCCCAGAAGGAAATATTCCAGCCACGCAGAAGAGTCGAGCAATCGCCTACACTCGGTCAACCTTATCCCTCAAGCCGCGCAGAATCTCTTCAGTTGTCCACTTCTTGCCGCCCGCGAGAGCGCCAGCCATTGATTTGCGGTGCCGTGTCTCTATGAGCCTTGAAATCGCCTCGTCATATGATGCCGCATTTGTCCTCTCCATAATCTTTCTCAGCCTCATAGCGGTGTTAACATTTACCTGAATTGTCGTGGTTGCCATTCCAAAAAACCCAATTATACTATAGCACTATAGCGAGATATAATTGTTTGGAACAGCTCTTATTTACGTCAATTAACGAAGTATTTTTAAGCCTGTGGTTATGTCACTTCAGTTTCCCAACCGAGCCAGAAACCGCCACAATTAGCGGCACAACCGGTTGGCCGCCCGCCTGCTGGATGAACAGCAATCCGGCCTTTACCTGCTCAAGCTCCGGAAGCGAACAGCGCACAATTCCCGCGTTCTTATCCGAAAACCACTTGAGGAGCCAGAGCTTTTGCTGCGCAATTCCCTGCTCCCCGAAGAGGTTTGAAAACGCCGAGTACATTGCTTTTTTTGCCTCGCCCTCGGAAAGGGCTGAACCGCAAATCAGCTCGAAGCGTATGTACCTCTTCTTGCCGCGAAGCGTGGAGGGAATCGGGTTCATGGATTTTTTCGCGGCGCTCATTTCAATCCCTCCAAATCCTGCAAAACCCCGGCAAGCGAGAGCAGCTCCTTTTCAACCGCGAACGCGTATTTTTCCGCCGAAATTATCTCATCCATCTTCTGCTTCGAGGAAGAGCCGTAGCGCTGCTTGAGGTATGCGAACCTCTCTGCGAGCGTGCAGATTTTACCATGTGTGACGCGCTTGTCCGCGTACCAGACAATTTTTGCCTCGAGCGGCGTTGCCGCGCCGAAATTGAGGACCTCTTCAAGCCCGTGCAATTTGACGACCTGCGCAAGCTCTGAATAGCCCTTCTGCTCAAGCACTTCTCCGGCGCGCTGGGCATGGCGGCAGTTGTTCTGTATGCAGTGAAGCTTCATCGAGTCGTGCAGCAGCGCCGCGCAGTCAACCGCATCAAGGTCGAGCTTGCCGCCCTTTGCCGAGATTTTTTTGGCAAGAAAGTTCGCAACCCTTCGCACGACCTCGCTGTGCATGCGGATGTGCTCTGGCACCTTGTACTCGAGCATTAGCGCCTCGCACTCTTCCTTTTTGGGTATTTTCATTTCACCCGCTCCATGAACGCCTTTGAATTTTCCTTTATTGCCTTAATCGCATCTTCAGTTTTCATGCCGAGCAGCGCCCCGAATGAGGAGAGGTCTTTTGATGCGCGCATTTCATCCTCGCTGCGCGCGCCTGAGAAGAAGAGCAGTTTTGCCCCGGAGCGCTTGGCAACCTTTACCGACATCGCCGCGTTCTTTAGCAGTTGCGAGCGCGCGAACCCCTCGCTGCGCAAAAAATCGCTGAACACAATTCCTATGAAAGTCCCGTTCTGGCAGAGCACATGCCCCGACTGCACATCAAGGAAATTCTTTTCAGAAGTGAAGGGGTTCAGGAGCAGGTCAAGCTTTTGCCCCGCCGCAAATGAGCAGTTCTCAAGCGAATCGCCATCGATTGCGATGAGCGCGCCGGATTTTTTTGCCTTTTGGGCTTCGGAGTTGTCGCGCTTGGAAAGGAGTTTACATGGAATAAATCTGGCCTTGAGGCTGCCGGCTTCTGATGAGAATTTTTTGAGTTCCTCTTGCGAAAAGTCCCTTGCAACAATTACCGAATCATCGCCCAGCTTTTGCGAGAGCGGGTCGATTTTGCCAAGGCCTTGAAATTGGACAAGATTGAGACGCATTGCATTACCTGAACAAACACCCCCTGAAAAACATAAAAACAGGGAATGGCGCCTAGTGAGAGGAAAAAGAAAGGCTTTTATGCATACATGCATACATACATGTATTATGACCAGAGTTATTTCAATCTCGGACGAGGCTTATGACCGGCTAAAAAGCATCAAGAAGGAAAACATGTCCTTTTCAAAAGTCATCATAGGCCTCACAGAAACTGAAAGGCGAAAAAGATTTTTTGAATTTGTCAAAAATATGGAGCCGGATGAAGAGCTGGCAAGAAATGTAGAAGAGGTTTACAAACAGAGGGGAAGGTTCAGGCTAAGGAGAGTGACACTCTGATGGTTTGTGTGGATACCGATTTCCTTGTAGCTTTTTCAAGAAAGGACAGGGATGCAACTTCAAAATTTGAGGAAATGCTCCATAACACCCCCAATCTATGCGTAACTCCAATCAGTTGCATGGAAATGTTTGAAGGCGCTTTCAAATCAAAAAATGATGAAAAAAAGAAAAAAACCCGCGAAATATTGTCAATGTTCACCATTTTGGAATTTGACATGGAATCATCCGAAGAATCCGGGAGACTGCTGAATTACCTGCAGGGGGAAGGCACCAAAATCGGCGATATGGACACGATAATCGGTGCAATTGCCCTCCGCCACGGCGAGACCATTCTCACGCGCAACGGTAGGCACTTTGAGAAAATACCGGGGCTGAAAGTTGAGAAGTGGTAGAGAAACCCCCTCAACCGATACGAGGCAAAAGCCTAAGGATTTGGGCAGATTTTTATTCGGCAAAGGGCACAATATGGACATGAAGGAACTGTTCAGGTCAAAGGCATTCTGGATAACATTTTCCGCGCTGGCTGTTTTGGCCATATGGGGTTTCATTCAAGGCCTCCTTGCATGCAACCAATATACAATGGGCAGCACCAGCTACCGATGCCACGAACAAGGTTTCGAAATAGCATGGGCCCGTGGCCTTGTCATCAGCCTCTTGATAGCGGCAATCATTTCAGCAATAGTTGGTATTTCATGGCGGATAAAAGACATGGTGAAATCAAAGGCTTTTTGGATAACACTGGTTGTGCTGCTGGCAGCGTTCTTCATTTACGGGCTATATTTTGATAAGCACATAGTTCAATATGACCTATATTGCCCAGACCCTCCATGTGACCTTCCCCCAGAACGCCCAAACACTATTTTTGACGGGCTCAATTGGGCTGTGATTGGATTGATTCCTTCCACAATAGTAGCATTAATTGTTGCGAAGCTGTGGCAAATGTTCTTTGCGAAAAAATAGGCGCGATTCCGAAAAATGCTGTGGAATTAATTCGAGGTTTCACTTCGCGGTCCTGTGGTGGGCGCGCTGGCTTGGGAAGTTCTTCTCATGGCCCCTTCCCCTGTGCAGGCCGCGGCTCTTCTTTCCGGCCGATGTCTTGCCCCTCTCGGCGCGGTGGGTGTGCTTATTCGAAATTACCCAGTTGAGTGTCTTGTCCGCGATTACGCTCGGGCTGCTCGTATCCGCCATTATGACTTCGTAAAAGTAATGCCTGCCGTCCTCGCCCGCCCAGTAGCTGTTTATGACCTCACAGTTCTGGTATTTCTTGCCGGCCTTCTTCTCTGCCGTCCCTTGCTTTGAAATCCTTCTTGTAAGCTTTAGAACACCCATCATCTTTGGCCTTCTTCCGCCCGTTGGCCTTCTGTGAAGTCCCGAGCCCCTTGCCATGCGAACGAGGCACACGAAAACTCCCTGCTTTGCCTTATAGCCAAGCGAGCGCGCCCTTGGGATGTTGGATGGCTTATCGAGCCTGATAACTGCAACAGTATTCTTTCTCTGGCCCATTACCCTTGCCCTGTATAACTGGGCGTAGTCGTAATCGCTGTCCTTCTTGCCAGCCCTCTCGTTTTGCAGGGTTTGGGTGACCTGTTTTGTAAAGCTCATAAAATCAATCCTAAATGCACTAAAAGGGTGTTAAATCACTTAATTCCAATGGGGAAGGAATATAAAGGTTAGTTCTCAGCCGGTGAATATCTCCTTCTTTTTGCCCCTTCTGCGTGGCCTGCCGTTTGGCAATAGTTCTGATACGGCTGCCAATGCCACGCCGCCAGCCGCGCCGGCAACTCCCAGAGGGGCCGCTTTTTCCCTGTAAATTTGCGCTGCCTCACGTGCAGGCTTTCCCCCGGCTTTCGCCTCTGCAAGCTTTATTCCAGCGCCGGTGCCCAAAAGGGCGGCAGTGGTGGCATATACAAATGCCTTGCGGAAAAACTTCGGACCGACCCTTGGCATGGACAGATAACGGATTTGTGGCATAAAATACTTGGGTTTCCTAAAAATTCCACAAGCCATCGCACATGTCATTTTGGCTTTGAACGGGCCGAATGGCTTGCCTGATAATCCCCAACTTTGCGGAGGATTTGCACATATCTTTCTTCTGCCGTGCCGCGGTAGAAGCTAATTCTGGAGGTTATCATCACCCTGACCGGCGGAAAATACTCAGGGTGATGGGTGGCAAGTGTTAGCAGCGAATCGCTCGCGGCAACTGCCCTGTTCGAGTCCTCACCCAGCACGGAAAGGAGCGGCCCTATTGCTTCCTTTCCCCCAATCCTGCCAAGCTCTAGCACCGCCTTGTCGCCCAAGTGCGTTGAAATTCCCGGCCTTTGAAAAATCTCAAGCAAAGCCTGCCTATGCTGTGTCATCCCATAAAACCCTGCGAAATGTACACCTTTCAAAACTTCATCCGGATTTGGTGATTTGAGCATTTTCCCAATGCTTGCCCTTGAGGGAGGCTTGTCCGGAAATCCCATTGAACGCGGCCTTGGTACTTTTCCCGGCGTAAATCTCTGCCTCTGCACATTCTTCATGGACTAAAAAACGCATCCCACGAATATAAGGTTTTGGAGCGGTGCGACAAACGGATTTAAACAGTTCCGAATGGGCATTGGGTTATGCAAGAACTAACACTGAACCGCTGCGACCGCTGCGGCGAATCTGCCAAGGTTTTTTTGCCATACGGACCCCACAGGTTCTGCGCGCAGCACTTCAATTCCTTTTTCGAATCGCGCGTGCAATCAACCATCCGGCAAGGGAAACTGATAAAGTATGGCGAGAAAATCGCAATCGGGGTTTCGGGCGGCAAGGACTCGATGGCGACGCTGCACCTTCTGCACAATTTCTACGGAAAAACCAAGCAGAACAAAATCGAGGCGATAATGATTGATGAGGGCATCAAGGGCTATCGCGACCGCGCCCTGCAAATCGGCGCAAAATACTGCGAAGAGAACGGCATTGATTGCCACGTCGTCAAATACCGGGACGAGCTCGGCGTTGACATGAATGAGGTCATGAAAAAAATACATGAAGACCCAGCGCTTGGAAGCACCTGCTCTTTTTGCGGGGTTTTCCGGCGCGACTTTCTCAATGACAAGGCGCTTGAAATCAAAGCCGACAAATTGGCAACCGGCCACAACCTTGATGATGAGGTGCAGAGCATTGCCATGAGCCTATTCGGGAGCGATTTTGCTCGCGCATCAAGGCTTGGCGCAACAACGGGCGAGAGAAAATTCGAGAAGATGGTGCCGCGCATAAAGCCGCTCTACGAAACCCCGGAAAAGGACATAATCGCCTACACCGCAATGAATGGAATTGAACACTACAGCGAGGAGTGCTGCCCCTACTCCTGGATGGCAAAGCGAAACCATTACCGCAAAATGCTAAATGAACTCGAGGACTCGGTGCCGGGCACGAAATACTCAATCCTTGCATCCTTCCGGAAAATGAAGCCACTTCTCGCAAATTTTGAAAAGGAAAACGGCAAGGCGCTCGGCGAGTGCTCGCGCTGCGGTTCTCCCGCGAACGGGCAGCTTTGCGGCACGTGCAGGCAGATGGACAGGCTCATTGAAATATCCGGAAATAAAAAGAGCGGCCCCTCAAAAAGCCTCAAGAAGGGAAGCCCGCTAACTTGTGCGCAGACAAAGGGAACCGCCTAAATTCTGCCGAAGATTAATTGCCGGATTTCCTGTTTTTCACCCACGGCCTACCGTTCGTGATTGCAAAGCGGAATATTTTATGCCCCTGCCTTTTGAAGTTGCGCTCATCCGCTGTGCGTATTTCCTCCGGTCTGGTAATTTCGCTTGCCCTGCCCGGGGTCATTCCCTCCTCTTTTGCAAGCCTCCCGACAAAGCTTATGAACTCTGGAGATTCGGTTGTGAAAAAAACTTTCCCGCCGGGAAACATCACTTTCTTTGCGACCGAGAAAAAATTCCTGAAATCGTAGCTGCCCCACTTGTTTGACGGGTCAGGCATGCGGAAATTGAAATGCCGTATCCGTTTAGCTTCCTGTCGGATTTAGCTTCTCGTGGATGAGTTCTTTCATGTATTCCTCGAAATCGATTTTTTGGAGTTGGCTGGTTTGGTAGAAGCTGGCAAGCACTGCGTGTGCTTGCGCACCTTCCAGTGAATAG
>OBEQ013037417.1_pt1 | contig 37141 bp, 40 predicted proteins | sample 1670901 | NCBI WGS metagenome assembly OBEQ01 (sample SAMEA104232315, study PRJEB22302) | groundwater metagenome | biome: forest; feature: aquifer; material: groundwater | place: USA | collected 2011-08-07 | depth 5.4 m | reverse complement strand
TTATGGCGCAACAAATGGACTTCCGGTCTCTGTTTCCGCCATCGTGCCAACAGGCAGCACATACAGTGCGACAACGAATGGGGCAACTTTTCCTTCATGGTTCCATTGGGTCGAGCTACGTTGACGCTCTTGCCAATCCGGCGTTTGGAGTCGGCAGCACACACGTAATGTTTCGGTCGCAGGCTACAACGTTAGCGGCCCTACAACCATCGATTTGGGATTGCATTCTATTTGCGCTTCGACCGGCCAGTACATCAATACTTTTGGTGGGAATTACTGGTACGTTCAAATTTATCCGACTGGTGCGCAAGATACCCTGGGACGATATCAGTGGACTTTAGGGGTTTCAACAAATGCGTCTTTCCCAATCGTCGTAATGTGCTTCGACTCGTGATGTAGTAAGTAAGGAACCGCCCCTTTTGCCAATCCGGTAGCTGGAAGACCGCCGCCGGCAGCAGCGGTGTCATCGCATATAACAGTGGCGCCGGCACGGCAACCGCCTCGTTCTCCATTTCTTCGGCGGCCGTATTGACATTAGTAGCTTCGACTACTGGCTGGGCAACAGCGGATACAAGTGTGTACGCGTACATCTCGTGTGATGGGAGTGTGAAGACTATCGCGATGTCTTACAACCCCAATGGAGGCGTTACGATGTCCCATAGCCTAACGGGATCGACGCAATTCAATATGTCTGCCGGAGCACATTCATGTCAGGTATATCCGAGTCGCTCCAACCCGTGGGGCGCAGTCTCCACGATTCTTGTTATGCGATGAATGTAAGCGGCCGCCAAGCTGATTAGGGTGCTGTCATCGATCCCATATAGGTGCCAGAAGCATACGTTGCTGTTGCGCCATTTGGACCAGCGTAGCCGTTAAAAATACTAAGAGTTCGACCAACCAAAATCGCGCGGCCGGAACTGCTATACCGTGCGTCGTAAGGCGTCGGGTTGCCCGAGAACAAACAACCAAAGGTAGATGTAAGTGCAGTTCGTGAGCACACGTAGATTTCGGCCGAATTGGAATAGAAACTACAGCAGCTGTCAGCATACAACCTGATGTAAAACTCACCGGTCGTACTTGTGCGCGCCGACTGAATGGCCGTGTTAACTCCACCGTTGTTTCCCATGTAGTAGTACATGGGATTCCAGATCATGGTGTAGTCTGGTTGCTTGTGCGTAGGGGTCCAAACACCGGATTGGCAAGAAAGTATCAAACCAGTCGCATCAGATGCAATTCGCCCATTTGGGGAGCACGCAGCGTTCTCTGTGGCCGTTGCAGTGATCTGCAAATTTCCGGCAAGTTTATCGATTGTTGCCGTTCCCGCAATGGTGATATTTCCGGTATCGTCTACTGCCAATGGTTGCCAGGTAGTGCCGTTACATGTGTATGCCCGAGGGCCGGTACCTGTCGTCGGCGTCTCAACGACTCGTGTTTGCCATGCGATGGCCGCAGCGCAAGCCGGCAGAGCAGCAAAGTTCGCTACCGGGTCTTGCCAGAAAATCGAGCCCTGCGTCTTCCAGGAACCGCCCTGGCACGAGACCACGGCGCCAGATACATCTCTGGCGATCGCGCCTGTAGTGCTGCATGCTGCACCCACTGTCTCAGTCGCCGCCATGATGATGGGGGTATTCATCGTATTCAACTGGGGCTGCCCAATGTCATTCCGATACAGGAACGCAGATGTGCTATCCCCATCGTTGAACCAAAGCGCCATCGCTGAATGCCCTGGCGCGATTGACACAGTACCTGCTGTTCCGTCGCAATGCAGACCGGCCTGATTCGGATTTGCGAAGTTGCCGATCGGCATCGACCACCCACCCATTGTGCCGCGCACAGTTGTTGCCGCCGTGGAATAAATGCCGCCACCGGCTGCGAGAATCTTGGCGGCAATCGATCCAAGATCAAGATCGTTGATCGCCGTTCCCCCTTCGGTTACGACGAGTGCATTTAGTTTGCCGGCGGATGGCTGCAAGACCAGCGCACAAATGTTCTGCCCGTAGCTGTTGGAAACAGAAAAACCGCTTTCCAGATAACCCGTTCCCGTCAAAGTGCTCACGCGAATCAATGCGGGCGTTGTGGCCGTGGCCACTGCGGATACGGCCGCATAATTGTCCTTGACGTACGCTTGGACGGCCTCTCCGAAGGTGCTGGTTTGCTGTGCAACGACCGACGTGTGCATGTCATTGGACCAGTCATCAATCAGGGCTGAGACCCCAACAAATGCGGCGCTCAGCACCGCAAGCGAGACAATAACCTCCAACAGTGTCAGGCCGTATTGCTGATTCCGCGTTCGCATGGCATGTCCCTTCATTTTCTATGCCTTCTGCTTGTCATCAAGGGCTTTGAACCGCTCATAAAGTCCGGCAGAACCCCCGGCCAACGATCTGATCGCGTCGGCCTTGGACACCAGCTTTTTCTCGACGAGCTCAATCAATGATGTCGTCATTGTTCTGGAAACATCGTCTTCTGAGCGTTCCAGAGAAGCATCGATTTTGTCTTGGCTGTCGAGCACTTTCGAGAACTGCTGTTTATGGTTGAACAGAAGCTCAGAGGCAAGCACCCAGCCACTACGATCAAGACTCGGCAAAAGCATTTGCGAAAGGACCCCAACCAGCGTCGAGCTGAGTGTTTGCAACCTGGCATTACGTTCATGGGACGGGAAAAACGCCAGCAGTTTCTGGACTGCCCCTGAGGCGGTATTGGCGTGCACCGTGCCGATCACCAAATGCCCTGATTCAGCAGCGAGCAGTGCAGTCTCGGCCGTGTCCTTGTCGCGGATCTCGCCGATGACAATCACATCCGGCGCCTGTCGCATGGCATCACGCACCCCTTCAAAGAAGCTGCCAACATCCACGCCTACCTCTCGCTGCGAAAAAATGGCCTTCTTGCGAGCAAACAAATATTCGATAGGGTCTTCGATTGTGACTACATGACCACCACGGGTCTCGTTGATCGCATCGACAAGCGAGGCCAGCGACGTCGATTTCCCGCTACCGGTAGCGCCACCAATCAAGATCAGTCCGCGCGGCTGATCGATCATCAATCTGACCGATGCCGGCAAACCTGTGTTAGCCAACGCGGGGGGCTTGGCAGACTGTTTGCGAATCGACATCATCAATTTCTTGCCGCCAAACCCCAAATAGGCATTTATGCGCAAGCGCCAATCGGTGAGATCGATCGGCCGATTAATAGCGCGCTCCTCGAGGAGCTTCTCCCAATCCGGGGTTAGCTTCTCCAACACAGATACAATATCTGCACGAGTGGCTGCCACTATTGTTTCTACAGGGGCCCACCCACCAGGGCCTTTCGCCATTGGCGGCATGTCTTCTTCGATCATGAGGTCTGTAAAAACCCGTCCCGAAAGAATCAGCCCCAAGAGCTGGTTGATATAATCATCGTCATCAATATCGTTCATATTAGTTCCCTATCACAACGACCGCGCCAGCCGGAATGGTTGCCGGAATATTGATGCCGCTCGCACCGCCGGAAAGACTCGTCATGGTCGATCCGGATTGAGCGATGCCGATCAAAAGCGTTCTTCCGCCGCGGCGCGCGATCGCATCAATTGTTTTGGGCGCCAAGGGGGAAATCGAATAGGTATAGAGCGTCCCGCTCAGAATCACATTTGTCCATGCCGGGTTGCGGATGTAACCCATTGGAAACACCAGGCTTGCATCCGCAACCGTTCCAGACGCCCCTGAGTTTGCAATTTGATAATCGACAAGGGCTCCGCGGTACGCCCAGAAATTCGAGGCAGCGACATCCCCCTTGGCCGTTTCCATCAATGCGATTTGTTTCGGCTGCGTGAGCGCCGTATTCCAGAGAAATAACATGGTGCCGAAGAGTGCGAACAATAGCGGATACATTAACCCGCCCTCCTCGTCATCATCATGCGGTTCAGTTGCAGCGTGACTTCGTTATCGATTTCGACGAAGCGTCGATGGCGTATCGTGTTCCTGACGCCTTTCGATTCATCCTCGTTCCCGAGCCAGAGGAAGCCAATCTTCGGACGGCGCGCGCCATTCGCATCCGTCTCCAGGCGTTGGTGTATGACTGCGGTCAATCCGGAAGCGAGAATGTTTGCAACATCCTCCGAATTTCCTGCATTGCCGTTTGCCAGGGAATACAGTCTCTCGATAGTTGTCGGTATGTTGTCTGCGTGCGTCGTACACACCACCAGCCGGCCATTGATCGAAGCCCGCAAGGCTTCCGCAGCCGTCTCGCCGTCTCGCACCTCGCCCAGGAAAAGCATGGAAGGAACCCAGCGTGCCGCATCCCTGCAGGATTGTCCGAACCCACCCTGTTCCGCCCAGGTTTGATAGCAAACGCCTTCCCCATGCCTGCCTTCTAGTGGCATTTCCGGCGGATCTTCCACTGTGATAGCAACCCCGCCGAACTCGGCCAGTCGGGCGGCGATCAGACTGGATGCCGTCCATGTTTTTCCCTGCGCGTAAGCGCCGGAAACAACTACGAGGCCGGTCATCCCTGGCATCATGAGCTGTTTGATGTGCCCGGGGTGAATCCCCAGCTCATTGATCTGCGGGACCTCAGACGGAAATCGCCGTAGTACATAAACCACCTCTTTCAAACTCTGCATGGTCGAGACCCGATAGGCAACATCGTTGCCTCGCACAGCGAATTCTTTTTTCTCGTTCATCTCGACGAATTCTGTGCATTGCTTGCGCAAATCCCGTAGTTCTTGCGCGCAATCCTCTGGAGCCGGTACAGGATCCAGCTTCCCGGGCACGCCAGCTAGAAACGTTGTGCTTTGGCCCAAATAGATATCCGAGAATGTGAGCTGGTTAAGCGGGCTGCTTATGGTCATTTTGAATTCTCAAAAATACTGCAATGATTGAGTCCGTCGGGCATGGTGACTTAATTTTCCACCACCATACCCGACGTTCAGCAATTAGTTAATGCTGGTCCAGGTAATGGCGAACGGAGCCGTACCACCGCATTGCGCGGCCGCTGTCGCGGTTGCCGGAGAAACTGGAAAAGCGGTAATAGCCGCGCTGCTGCCGACCTGAACGGAAGCCCAGCCTGTTGATGAATTGCTCAACAGACTGGTACACACATCCGCTGGCACATTGGTCAGTGCCATCGTGAAGTTGGTCGTGTTGCCTGTCACGGTCAGCGTACCCCCAAGCGAGGTGTTAATGGTGGCGCCTGAGACAGTCATCGTTGATGGCACTTTGCTTGCGGTAATCAACGTCGGGTTCAAACTGGCAGTTCCATATCCACCTTGGCCATAAAACACCGACTGGGTCGAAGAACGCAGCGCCGTCAGATCATTCAACATCTGCGACGAACTCGCGCTGGACGACGCGTTTGAAAATAGGGCCAGCGCGCCCAACACGACGATGGTCCCAATTACGATGGATGAAATAACTTCCATCAGCGTGATACCGGCCTGCTGTTTATGTGTCGAAACCATCTTCATCATTTTCATACCTACTGCTCCTTCATTACGAGTTGAAAAATTAACGCATCGAATGCTGCATCGTCTGTGACATTTGTAATTCCATTTCCATCATCCCCCCCGCCATGAAGGCGACGAGACTGCCAACAATCAACATGCTGACTCCAAAGACCACGGTCATCTTCATCTTGATTTGATCAACAGATTCTTGCAGCCATTCTTCTCCTAGTAACGCAAGCGCAGTATCGAATCCAGAAAGCGCGGAATACACGCCGAGATCATCAATAATTTCTCGATCGGGAAATTCGTATCCTGATCTCGCAAGTGCGTCGCCCATATTGCGGCCGGAGCGCATGCCCGCAAGACACTCTTCGAGGCGCCGGCGCAACCACGGAGAGGCTGTCGCCGACAATTGCTCAAGTGCCGTCTCGATCCGCATGCCCGCCTCCACCAGCGCCGCGATGGCTATCAGCCAAGCGCTGCCCTGCATGACTCGATATACACTGTACGGTGCATATCGATCCAGCCTGATGCGCAGCGCCCCGTCAAACCGTGAAAGAGAGGCGAAGAAAAGCACGGTCAACATCACAAAGACAAGGGCCATCAGCCAGAGCCAATGCTGTGCGAACAGACCCACCTCGATCATGGCCTTGGCCCAGCCATGCCAATGATCGCCACGGGCGACGCGCGTAAAGGCTGGGACAATCTTGAACCCGAAGAGATACAAGACTCCGAACGACAACAGAGTGAGAAAAAACGGGTAGGCCAACCCCTTGAATACTGCGTCCCCAATCTGCTTCCTGGCCGCAAGCACTCGAGCGGTTGCCTGCAGCGCAGAAGGCATCGTTCCCGACTGCTCGCCCGCAGAAATGAGCATCATTTCTTCCGCCCCGACCCATCCAGTGATTGCCTCAGACAGACGTGCACCATTCTTCATCGCGGCCGACCATGCCTCCAATGCAATGGTCTCCGGGTCCGACTTTCCGCCGGATACAATGCGTCGAGCCTTGATCGATTCAATTGCCTGCAGGATCTGTACACCGTTGCCGATCATCTTGGCCAATTTGCGCCAGAGCCGGCGACGCCCACCGGCCGCAAGATTCTTGAACACAAATCGTGCATAGGCTTTTTCAATTTTCGGAACGTCGATCGCCACTTAGTTCTCCTTTTTGTTGAGCGGCCCAACGACGTCTTCAGCCAAAAATGGATCGACCAGACCCTCTTTGATCTTGATAATGGCGTGCTCCAGCATCGTCATACCGTGCAAATCATGTCGCCAGTAATTGAACGCGCTATCCCGTTCTTTCTTACGGATGAGCGACATTAAGCGCTCATCCGTAAGAACGATTTCAGCCACTGCAGTGCGTCCACTCGTGCCGGAGCGACGGCAGTGATCGCAGCCCTCCCCCTGCACAAAAATGTCGGTAATCAAGGCCACACCCAGGATCCGTTCAACCGCCTTTTTTGGATAATTTCCCACCGCTTCGCTCAGCGGAATCTTGCACGAAGGGCATAGAGTCTTGAGGAGCCGTTGACAAACAAGTCCGGTGATGATCGAGGGGTCGCTGGCCTGATCCATTGACACACCCAAGTCTGTCAGCCGGTCAATAATCGCAAAAGCGCTATTCGCATGAACCGTTGTCCATACCTGGTGCCCGGTCATTGCTGCCTGCACAGCGAGCCTGGCGGAGGGTGTATCGCGCACCTCACCGATCATCATGATGTCGGGATCCAGGCGCATTGACGCCTTGATGGCGACCTGGAATGCTTTCGACCGCTCGTCTTCGGTGTCTGCATTAGTGACAGGCGTTTGCACAGCACCAAGGATCGGATATTCCGGCGGATCTTCGACGGTGATAATGTGCTTACGCCCTTCAGTGTCCTTGATAATCGAAGCCAGTACGCGCTGCAACGTTGTGGATTTTCCGCTACCGGTGGGCCCGGCGATGATGTTGATCCCGGTTGGGCAACGTTTCATAACGGCAAGGTTATCTGCCTGCTCCTCGCTATAACCCAACGCGGTGGGATCAAGCGTTTCGCCTGCGTCGTTGTAGAGCAGGCGCATGACCATCACATAGCCATTGACCTGGGGGCTGGTGGCGACGCGAATACCATCCAGGCCACTTGGAATTTTTTCTCGATTTGAAATCCTTGCATCCTGGCGACCCAGTGGCTCGAATGTTGCCGAAGCCACATCTGCCATAGCTTGATAAATTGTGGTGCACAATTGGCTACCAAAATCGAAAGAATGTTCTTCAACAAACTCGAGGTCATTGTGGACACGAAAGAATATTTTCGTTTTGTCGCGCGAACTCACGCGGACATGAATATCCGATGCGCGTGATTGCGTAGCGCGTCGAAACAGCTCGCGCGCAAAGTCTTGCATTTCGGACTCTGACGCCCCCCGCCCGCCCCCGATCTTTGTTCCTTCGTATGCCTTGGCAATGACCGACATATCCACATGGAGTATTTCATGGGACCTGCCGATGCGCCCGAGACGAGCGATGAATCCGCGCACCAGTGGATTGAAAGTATGCGATTTCGAAACGAGAAGGCGTCCATCGTTAAATAAGCACAACATCTCACGAAGACTCTGGTCAACGTGAAACTCGCCCCCGGGAGCCGTCAGAGGGACGCCGGCTTTTTCGACGATGTGAATGTCCGCCATCATATTCATCGCGCTTATCGTCCAGGCGATCCCGACGATGGATACATTGGAGTCTGGCCTACGGGGCTGCCAACAGATATCTGCGGCTCAGAGCCAAAACCTAGCAGCACCTTTTCGTTGCCGCGCGCCAGCCAGACCTCATTGACGTTGATCTGGGTGACGGTCCACCCGCCGCGGATTTTTTCCCCTTGCTTCACGTTTTGCAGAATTCCACCACCAAAAGCCAAAGTGGCAGACAACCGGCCATCAACACCTTCAATACTGCGTACCACAGGAATACCCTGATCCCCGGAAGAAGGGTTCGACGCATTCACGTTTGACGTGCCGACACTTCTCAGCCTGACAAGCTCGACTTTCTTGGTCTCGACTTGAGTTTCCATCTCCAGTTTGGTTTTTTTTGCGGAAAGGACGGCAATCTCTTCGTTGATTCGAGCAATCTCTTCCGCAACACTTTCTGCAAACGCAGAGGGCATGACAGACAGAGAGACGACCAGGATTGCCGCTCCAGACTTAAGGTTGAACATACTGCACTCCTTCCAGATTCCAATTCATCACGCCCCCGGAAAATACAGCCTGAATAGTATTCAACCGGAAACCATTTCCATCCATTGCCTTGACAATGACAGCGGGCGGCAGTGCCGACCCCTTTACAGCCCAGGCCAGCGTTTTCCAATCGTTGACGACCGGCTGCGCGCCAGGCTTGTCACCCGGCAATGCAGCTGGCCCCGGAGGAACACTCAATGTCGCCTTGATGCCGAATCTTTGCGCGCCATTATTCAGCTCGAGCATCCTGTCACTCTCAACCGGCGCTGATTCATCTTCGCCGGTTGAGAGTGACAGGGGTAATGTCAGCATTGCTGTCGCGCCGTCAGCAGAAAATGTGGCGCGCGGCTCCATGGCTTGCAGATGCTCTATCCACCCATGGTCCTGTCTGATCCACACCACTTTCAGCACTCCATTACCGCAAGTGACATCGCGAAGCGTCCAGTTGCCAGGCCAGAACGTTCTGACACTTCCGAACGCCGCGACACATGTGTCAACGAATGCGCTTGCGCGCGGAGATTTCTTCCATGGGTGCTCTGGCTTGATCGGTACGTTCGCCGCAGCTGCCTGTTCGGCGATCGCGCGCGCGATCCGCGCTTGTTCTTGCGCAGCCCGGTATTTTTGCCATTGCGAATAGCCGACTGTTGAAGCCAGACCAATGGCTACCAGCAACAATACCGGCCAGTAAGCCTTAATCAGATCGCGCCAGTTAGCCTTGACCGGTTTAAGGCCCCACCACTTTTTGTAATCGAGGCGCGACCCTTTCTTCGGGAAGAAGTCCAGGAAGTTTCTTTCTTCGGCCCCGCTGACGCCCCAGTGATCTGGAGCAATGATTGTTTGCCAGTCGCTGAGGGACATGTCCGTCAGCAATCGGGAGCGCACCTCATCTTCGCTCCCGAGAAGATCGCCATCGTGAAGCAGCACCCCTTCACGCTGAGCAACATAGAGCCATCTCCCATTGTTCTCGGGAACCACAATGGCACAAAGAAAGTTGCGGTCTCCGCCCTCGACTTCAAATGTTTTCGAGACCATGGCAGCAGCAGACAACATGCCTGGGCGCATACCCGTTGAAGTAGAGCCGAAGCCGACCTGCGGGGCCCCCGAGCTTCGTACGACGGCTAAATCAAACTTCTGCTCGGCGGCGATCTTCTCGATCTCCGCTTTCCTGGCTCGCGTCGTTGCGCCGGGCAAGGGCTGCCAGAAGAGTCCGCAAATAAAGACCCGGCCTCTTGTCAGCTCGAAAGTCTGGAGCTTTGCCATTAGAAATCCGCCACAACCGGCTGAATGAGAATGACAAGCACCGTGCGCGCCTTGGTTCCCTTCACTCCGCCACCCATGGCGACGTTGTTAGCATCGCCCACGCCCTGATTGCTGGCATTAAGACCAGTCTGCTCGAAACCGGTCATCACGAGCGTATCGCCGGATTCAAGCATGACCCGCTGCAAAAAATTTCGAGTGTCGATATCGGGAGTCTGAATCGTCGCACCACCGGAGGTCACCGGCGTCAGGTTGAGCAGCGAAGAAATATCGATCGCGTATTGCAGCATCAACTTGCCTTTGTCCAGGATATGCGGCACCACCGACATCGAGAAACCGGTGTTGATCAGACCCGGTTGCAGAGTTGTTGCGGAACCGACGCCTTGTGTAACAGTGGTTGTTGATGCTGCAAGATAGGATGTTTGGCGCCCGACACGCAGCGGCGCTGGCTGATTATTCAGCGTTGTCAACGATGCCGAGGTAATCTGGGAGACATGCCCCTGCGTGGAAAGGGCCGAGATGATCGCCTGCGAGCCCTGCCATGATTTGATGTCCGAATTCGTCGCCGCTCCCGCAGTCCCGAGAATCTTGAGCGTCAGATTCGTCGCGTTCGTTGCCGCGGCGAAGGAATTCTTGAAACTCCAGCCAAGATTCCCTGATAGGGAATTGTAAACGGCATTCCAGTTAATCCCATACTCATCACTATTCGTGAGATCTACGGTCAGCACGCGAATATTGACGATAACCTGCTTGCCCAGTGAGGCATTTTGTCCCTCAATGAACTTCTCGACTTGAGACACAATTTGAGGCGTGTCAGTCACTGTCACCGTTCCCGTGGCCGCAGTGACTGTGACTTTACCTGCCGACGAAAGCATCCCCTTGATCGAATCGTTGATCGCCGCCCAGACCGACAGACCAGTAAACGACACGCCGGTTTGCTGATTGGATGAGGATGTTGAGCCGCCGGATGAGCCCCCCGACGAACCGTTAGTTCCGCCGGTCTGAGTACTAATCGTGCTTTGGAGAGCGGTGTCCCCAGGCAGCGCAACGAGACGGAATGTTTTCGTCGTGTAGCGATACAGGCGAATGCTGTCTGTCGTGCGCTCCCAGCTTACGCCAAAACGTGCCGCCGCCACATCCAGGAAGCCAGACAGCGGGCCATCGTAACTCAGCCACACCAGTCCGGTCGATGAAGACGGCAAGCCCGCCGAGGACAGCGAAGGCAATTGCGGCAATGCCGGCAATGCGGGTACCTGTTGTCCGGGCAGTGGCACTGGCGGCGCGCCGGTGGCTGCCAGTGCGCTTGTTGGCGCTGCTGCATCCGGCGACACAATTACCGGGATCCCGGTAATTGACGTCACGCGTTCCGCAACATCCTGAATGGTGCGGAAATCCCGATTGACCGAGAAACGACGATTGGCAAAATCCTTGGCGGATCCTTGCGCCTCAATCTCTGACGCTTTGCGAACGGGCAGCCAGATCCCGTCAAGATGCTCAATCGTCGTGCTCACTTGTGCTTGAGAAGGCGCAGTGCCGCGCTGGGCATGGCCGACAAGCTGGGTCGTTTCGGCCCCCAGCGCCTGGACTTCTTTCTTATATGGCTCGATGGTTGCTGTTGAGCAGGCGGCGAGGGAAACGAGAACCACCATCAGAAATCTTGCGTGCATGTTTATTTCCTCTCCACAATGCGCAGCACGTGGTTTGATGCGTAGAACTGCGCCTTCAAGCCGTTGCCGTTTCGATTAAGCGCCTCAATGATGTTGGCAACGGCATCTTCGAACGATCCCGTCAAATCAATGTCAGCTTGAGCAACCAATTCCGGCACTTCCCAGATCAACTGCCATTTGGAAATTTTTGACCAGCGCGCCAAAGCCTCAGAAATTTTTTCCCCCGACCGGATATTCCAGCGTGTGGCGGGCTGATTCTCAGTTTGGGCAGGAGGGATTTTCTTCTCGCCGACATACAGATGTTTTTTCGTCCAATCGACGTCGATCGCGAGATTTTGCTCGTTCGCCAGAATGTCCAGCACCTCCACCCACCGGCGCCCACCTTTCCAGCTCACCGCACGGAATTTATCGGCGAGCGGCAATAGCTCGTCCTTGATAAACACTTGCCAGCCCGATGGCGCGATTTGCTTGATCGCATCCGCAAGCCGCACGTCGCGGCCAAAACCGTTGCGCACTTGAATTTCAGCATTCGCATCGCCGATGTATGTCAACGTGACGAGCTGGATGGTTTCAGCCCCCTTACCTGCAGGCCCCGACACGGAATTCGGTGCCTGTTTGGCCGCTTGTGCGGGCTTGGCGCCCTCCTCGACAACCTGGAATCCGCCAAATGCGGCACTGGGCAATACGGAAAGCGTCGCAAACGAGAGCATCAAAAATTTCTTGACCATATAACTGCCTTTCAGAGTGTCTTCTACCTGGTGCCGAAAACCGACGACAAATTCCGGATCGCGGCCCCAACATCTTTTTCCTGAGATTGACTGGGATGACTTCCGTTTATTGATAAGTCAGATTGTTCTTTAAACGTATTATTACTTTCATTTGTAGATAATGCAAACAATCTTCCGGTTTTGTCATTGTTTTCAAGGACAACTATCGAGTCAAGCTTGTGTCCGATCAAAACGAGTCTGCGGACATAGTCATGATCCTTGCGGCCAAGATGGGCTGAACGCAGCTCGTAATCGCGCAGAACTGCGGCCTCGTCGAACTGCTCCGGCCTGAAACGAATCTGTATTTTTCGTTCCTCCGACATTTCCGGTTACTCCACACTGAACTGGATGAACTTGAGCATGCCCCGTGCATTGGCAAATTCCGGTTCTTCAGGCACCACGCAATGCGGATAACGCTCGCGCATCACACCAGACATCAGAGACGCCCCACCGCCCACCAGCAGAACCTCGCTCATTTCCGCCGCATCACCAATGCGGCGCTGAACCTCGCGAATAATTTGCGGGCCAACCTCGCGCACTGCGCTGCGAATAATTTCCCGAATGTCGTGCTCTTCACCACGGAAGCGGATCTTCCCGTTACGGACTGCATTTTCGATAGTTCCGAGGCGGATGTTCGACACATCGAACGTTGAGCGTAGTCCATGAACAATGCGGTCGTAGACATTGCTGATGCCGATGTTTCCGGTACCGGAAACGGAGCGATCCACTTTTTCCCCGCCCAGCAAAACCACGGTGTCTGTGGTTCGCCCACCGATATCGACCACAGCGATCGGAACGCTGCGATCAAAGTCATGGCGATAGTTTCCCCGATCGTCCGTAACGCGATCGATGCATGCGGCCAACCCCTGAGCGAACACCATCTGCTTGACGATGGTAGGAGAGGCCGCGCCATTCAATGGCTTCACCTCAACGGCCAAGTTTGCCATTTTGCTGTCGACAAGCTTTTGGTTGACCGTGTTGTCCCCATTGAAGTAAACCTCGAATGGCAAACCAGTGCCCAAAACCACTTTCCGGCCACTCAGGCCGGCTCGTTGCAGCGCATGCTGCACAAGCACACGATTGATTTCCGAGAGTGCGTAATCGTCGAAACGAGTGTCCTCGCCATCCAGCGCCGGATCAACAGTAAATTTACTGGAATTGGTCTCGTAACCGCCAACGCCGGCATCTTCCTGCCCGCCCATCCCCGTCAACGTGAAGCCAGTCCGGGCCACGCTGCCGAAAGAATCCTTGTGCCCACCCGAAGTAAGGCACTTCATCTGGCGGAAACCGTCATCCACCACTGCGTAAATCACTTCCTCTTTCCCGTCAGTCTGATGCGGCATCTTCAATCTCCTTTTCGATAACTCAGTAAAAATTTTTCTTCTGCGGTTTGTCCGACCAAGTCACTGCATATCGGACTGGACCTGCCAGCCGGGCGCGCGCAAAACGGAACGCCACTCCTATGGAGAATCCAAGCCGCTCAAGTACGCCGAAGACCAGAATGGACAGCACCGAAATCGCCAGCGTCCAATAGGACGCCTTGGCAAATAATAGAAAGAGTGGGAGACCTGCCTTCGCATCGAAAACGAAAAAGCGCACAGTGCGCGCCGTGTCGCGCCAGCAGTTCCGCTTAGCCATTCAGCCTCTCCTCTGGTGGTTGATCATTGAAATGATTGGCTTTGGCCATGTCCGCTTCCTGAAGCGCGCGAATCGCCTCAAACTGCGCCAGAGCGATCCGGCCGGAGCGATACAGCTCGTGTGCGTGCGCCGCCATGGTTTGCCCATGCTGTGCCACCAGCTCCGCCGCACGCACTGGCAACAAACTGATGTTCTGGCTGGCAACACTCAAAAGCTCTCGTCTCATCCGACTGTCGAAAACCAGAAATTCGCGTACAGCAACACGTTTGCCGTCGGTCGACTGGATCAGCTGCTGTGAGACGATCACGCGCACGGAATCGATGATGGAGCCCATAATGGAGTGCAACTCCTCAACGGGCAGCGCCTGAATCAAGCGAAGAAAAGTGGTGGCCACATTATTGCTGTGTACCGTCGTATAGAGAGCGTGTCCCGTCTGCGCGGCCAGGATTGCCGCCTTGATCGTTACAGCATCACGCGCCTCGCCCACCACGATGACATCAGGATCCCGCCGCAAAGCATTCCGGATCCCTTCGGAGAAAGTCGAAACATCATCGGGCACAGAAGATTGCACAATGAGGCAAGACGTGGTCTGCACCCCATCAAAAACATATTCCGTCGGGGCGGCATACTCCAATACCCTGCAGTCCGCTTCGGCGGACTCGGCAATATCCCGGATGATTGATGCGAGAAGCGTACTCTTGCCCGCACCCGTCTCCCCGGTAATCAGCACCAGGCCGTCGCGCGGGAACAGTCCGGCCAGAAGATCTGGATGAATTTGTGTTCGATCAAGGCTCGGCGGCAAGCCGGCCAGCTCCCTGAGCACAATCTCGATTCCGAAATTGCTGTTGATCAGGCAACCGGTTGCACACCACCGGAAACGCAGGCTGGTGTCACGATCGACCCGCACAGAGTAGGCCGCATCGATGGGCTTCCCCTGGCGCAACTGCAAATCGGCGTTGGCCCCGCCATACAGATCACAGGTGATGCCAACCACCTCGGAATGGTTCAACTTGCGGCATGTCAGCCTGACAAGCTGGCCATGCACCCTGGCAGAGACAGGACGATCAGTATTGATGTAGATATCCGATGCGCCGATATGTTTGCCATGAATCAGCAACCGATCAAGTTCCTTGAAGCTGAAGCGCACCGGCTCGTTCTCGAGCAAAAAACCCTGCAAGCGGTCGATGTCAGCCATTATTTAGGCGCCACCACAGGTTTCCAAACAGTGGCATCCGTCTCCAGCATGGGTTTTGAAGTAATGCGGAAAATGCGATCGTTGACGTTCATGGCGGTGCCGTCCCCGGTGACCCCCAGATTCGATTCCGCCACATAGGGTTTGCCAATCATGCCCTTGGCCAGCAAGGAACGATACAAGATCATGCCCTTGAAGTCGCGTTCCAGGCGCATCAGGGATTGCTCAAAAATGGCGTTGGCCTGACGAACGCCGACGCTCCATCCCTGCCAGGCATACTGTTGCCACACTTTCTTTTCGTTGTCGTTTCTTGGCAGCAGCAGCCCGGCCGGGGCGTCCACCTTGTAACGGTAATCGCGAACCAGATAATCCCGCCAGTTCGGGGCTGCGGTTACAAAAACAGCTTGCCGGTCGATGCGATATGCCGCGTCAGCAATTCGTATCGTGTCGCCATCGGGCTGCTTGAGACTGTTCTGCGCCTCGGACAATACCGGCGGCAAAACACTGCGATCGAGCAATAGCGCTCCAAAATTAAAAACACCGTCCAACAGTTTCTGGTTGTCGTCGAGAATCTTGTTGATCTCATAGGAACGGCGGGCAAGTCCGCTACGCACGCCATATCCAAGAGCGGCCTCCTTCAGGCTCTCCAGGCGCATGGGCGGTATATCGGCCACCACACTGATTTCGGTCGCGGCACGGCCCAGGCCGGCCAACACCGCATCAAAGCTTGGGGGAGGAACCATATCAAATGCCATTGGCGTACCTCACCTCAATGAGCTTGAGTTTCGGATCGACGATCACGTCGGCGCGCTGGCCGGCCTGGGCGCCGACGGTGCGCATATGGTCGGAGACCGTCGCCGGTTCACGTCCAATCTGGACAAGAATGGGGATCACCGGTGTTTTGCCAATAAACCTGACTTCGTAGCCGCAAAGTCCTGCCAGCTTGAGAATGGTTTGTTCGACGGTGCCTTGCCAAGGCATGCTAACAACCGCTTCCATGCCGGGAATGGTTTTGATGAGCCGGGGCTCGTTTGGCTTGAGCCTCATCTTCTCAAATTGTTCGGCCTCAGCCAATTGCAGCAAAGAACGTTCGATGGAGCCCGCCGTTTTCTGAAGCAACACCAGGGCCGCATCTTGCTGAGCCTTGGCGTTCGCAGTCTCATCGCGATTCTGGGTGGCGGCGCAACCAGAAATGAGAGTGGCCAAGAAGACCGACCCGATTGTTTTGATATTCATATTAGGCAATTTATTGTTTTCGCTGAGATCATAATATAACAAGAGTTACGCGCAAATCTATCATAAAAAACCCCTCTGTCAAATGAAAGTTTCCATTTTCGGAACATCCGATGAAATAACGTCGGTAAAAATTCATAGAAGCGTCGTCACCACGGTTTCTTTTCCGTTTTCGGAAAGCTTTCTGCCAAAAGCCCGCCGTTGAATAAACAACATCAACACAAAGACCAAATCACCCGGCGGCCGGCCCATCTTTATTTCCGTTTTCGGAAGCAAATAGCGCGAATCAGGTAGCGACTCATAGCGGCGATGCTCATGCATGAGCATCGCTTTCCGTTTTCGGAAACAGGTGGCCGAATAGCGCTATTTCGATGATGTCGGATCATCCTTTCGTTTTCCTGGCGCCGTTTTCGGTATCCATACGCGCCTATTGCAAACGAATATCCGTGTGTGGTACGTTACTTGTCTTGGTTTGCAAAGACAAGTAACGTAGGGAGCGCATAGAAATTTATGATACCGACTCGACTTTTGAAAACGGAACAGCAATACGCCATCAAAGCAAAATATCTCTGCTCCCAGGCTGCCCGTGCGTTTGGCTACGAATCACCCCACTCGGTCCCCCTCACCACCGTTGTCGAGTACGTAATACGTCGAAAGCCGACGTATGCCAGGAACACCTGGAAACAGTACAAAAATGCCCTGCGCTGCCACGCAGAAACAGTAATCGAGCTCCAGAACGAGAAAGTGGTGTCCGAAGAGGCTTTGGCGGCCATCAACATGCTGGCACGCGAAACCTCGGAAGGCTGCATGAAGCTCGGGACAAGGACATCCGCCCGCAAACAGAAGACTTTCAAGAAAGCGGATTTCGACAAGCTGACAACCTATCTGCATCTGCATGTCGGCAAACACCGCTACGCACGTACCCTGCTTCTCTGGCTTAAGGCGTCGCGCTTGACCGGTCTGCGGCCGGGAGAATGGGAATACGCTGACCTCACAACAATTTATGCGGGACCGGCGTTGGTAATTCGGAATGCAAAAAACACCAATGGACGTGGAAATGGCGAAGAACGAACACTCCTTCTTGATCAGCTCACCATGGAAGAGCTGTCAGTCATTCAAGAGATGGTCGAGATGCTGGAGGGATACACAACAGAAATGCCGTTCAGCAAGCTGCAGGAGATTTGCACCCAGTACATGAAACGGGCCACCCGACGATGCTTTGGCAAGCGGAAGAGATACCCGAGCTTGTACTCGAATCGTCATCAATTTTCAGCCGATGCGAAAATGTCTGGGCGCTCGAAGGCGGAAGTAGCCGCCTTGCTAGGTCAGGCCAGCGATGAAACCGCTGGGATTCATTACGCCAGAAAGGGCTCTGGAGAGGCCCCAATCAGGGTCTCGCCCCTCCCTTCCGAGGTCAAAACAGTCAGGATCCGCTCAAAAACGTTTACACCCAAGAAGAAACATGACCCTGACCAGGAGAAATCGTGAGCGGTTCCTTGCCCTCTTTCAAACGCGAATTGGACGTCAACAACAAAGGCTGGACAAAGCCGCGCATCCTGATATTGGAGGTTCGCCATCCAGAACAACCGGATGGCAAGCCAGTAGCATGGCTGCTTGTGGAACGCTTGGAATCCGTCGAACACGATCGATCCGATGGCTCGATCCGGCGGGCCTCAATTTGTCTGTCCTACCAACGCATCAAGCCCCGAGGTGCGCAAGATGTGTTGAGCCAAGGAACTTTCTGTGGCGGCTATTCGAAAACTCCCATAGAGGCAGTATCTCTAACTTCAACATCAATGGGGCGCGGCGGAGTTTTTCTTGAGCCGCAGGCATTGCGCGGACACCGAATCGGCACCTATCTGATGAATGAAATTGTAGTCTGGGCCAAAAAGTGGCCAGAGGCGCAACTCCACTCGATCGAGCTGTCATGGGGTCAAGGCCAGGACAACAACAGGGAACGCCGGAATCGGTTCTACGAGCAATTTGGGATTGCCTTTGAATACGCTGACGAAGAGCGGAGATCTGGACTGTCTCGGCCAATGCCGGCCAAGTCCCTGGTTCCAACAGACAGCTGGCAAGCGAATATTGTCGAGCGGCCAGTGTTCGATTATTTGGCGGATATTCTCTACGCTGAGCAAACCGCCTCTTTTGAACTGCAGTTGCGCAGCGCGGCGATACGAGATCTGGTGAATGAAAGAAACGCTGCCTACAATCACCCAGGCCGCTGGTTCCTGAAAACTCTCTACCAAAAACATGCCGGCCTTCTGGCCATGATTATTTTTTTGTGCGTCCTTGCATTGATCGGTATGCCGCAGGCATACCGCTGGTTCCGCTCATTCTGACGCGCGAATCTGCTGCTTGCCGAATTGCCTTTGAATGAGCTGCGCCAGGCAAAGGCAATTCGGTCAGATATTCCTGGTAGGGAGTTTACGCGCTCACAAGACCGCTACGATTGACCTGTTGCTCAACAAATGCGGCCAAAGTCTCGGCGGTCGGGGGGCCCCACATTTCGGCCGAATACCACTGACTAAACAGCGAGCGCACCATAGGGTTTTCAATGCCGCGGTCGAGTTTGATGCCACTGTTCTGGTTTGCTTCTCTGAAACGCGCAAAGACATCTCTACGCTCAGAGTCATTGAGCTCCTCATAAATTCCAATCGCGTCCACCCCTCTGGCGTGCAGGAACCGATCCAGAACGGACGGCCCTTCTTTCGGTTTCTGTTCTGGCTTGCGGGTGCGATCCAGCTGGGCTTGTGCACCCGCCGGGCCCCGCTTCAATGACCACCGGAAGTAAGCCGCCGAGGAGTCCAGAGGGGGACTGTTGACGGCGGCAAGGCGTGCATCTGTAATCGCAATTGATGCCGTCAATTCGTTCTCGGTATATCGAGCCGACAAATCGGACGCTTCTTGCTGGGTAAACCCATACCGCTTTATTTTTTCGACCATCTCGGAATCGATCACCGGCGGCGCCGGAAAGACCAGGGCCGGTTGCTTATTCAGCTCCACATGAAATTGCAGCCGCTCAATACGGCGCCCATTTTTGTGTTCGATCAACGAAATTTCGATGTCTGTAGTCGAATTGATTTCGGCAATGGCCCGCTTGAGCAAATCTCTTTTGAAATACTTATAGGGTGGCGGATCATCCCGAACCGGGGTACCGGTAAGCGCGCCATACCAGTATTCATAGGCTTCCGAGCTTGTCACCCTTGATGGATTGGTAGCATAACGTCGGCAAATTTCGTACAAAGCCAAGGCGGTACCGCTATGCAGCAAACCTTGGTAGAAAATGCTGAGCTTCGTATAGGTGCCCGGCCGCATCACCAGCTCATGCACTTCAGGGGGAAAAGCAAAGCCAAACCAGACGGTTCCGCCCCTGGCTTTAAGGCCAGCGGGATTTACCAGCTTTACCGACGAGACCAGGCGTTCGCTTGTCCACTGTGTATCATCTTCGATGTGTATTTTCAGATCCTGCAGCTCATCTACAAGTTGCTTCAGTGTCTGGGTATCGTTGCTGCAGTAAGAAGCATTCCGCGCCAGTTCGGCAAATGGGATCCAAAAAAATTTCTTTGCTGCCTCTGACTGGATCGGCGCGCCCTTGCCTGGCGTTCCTTGTTGTTGCGCATGGTAAATCATCACGTTGTAGAGCTTGCGAGAAAGAAACGATAACTTGCCTTCCTTCACCCGAAGGCCAATTGCTTCATTGGTTTTCCTGAATTCCATCACGTTAGCCGATGGACTGTTTGGCGAGTTTTGCGTTGCCAAGTCTTTCTTTTGATTGCTGCTCATCGAAACCCCAATGGTGATGACTAGATTTTCACCATTGTATGGATTGGTGAAGCCATGTCAATCACCTTTCTACCGGTGAGGAGAATTTGTTGTCTTTATCACCTATCTTGTGGTTCCTGCAAACACTCACCTATCGGGCCGTCAGATCGCCCCAGGAGCCCGCCGGATTGGCTCTTTGGTTTTTGATTCCCCCTAAATCCGTTTCCTGGCCCCCCGGGCATCCTGAGCAAGGCGCGATTGGCCTTCTGATGCAATGGGAGTCTCGCGGTTCCCGTAAACACTCACCTATGCCTGGCTTCACGACTTTCATCCTCGGCCAGATGAGAATGATTGCCCCCATTTGATTCAACGCACAGGGTTCCCGTAAACACTCACCGACATCCCCGTATCCACTCACCGCACCCCCCTGCAAACACTCACCTCATGTCGGTCTATTTCCCGTAAACACTCACCCAGGTTCCCGTAAACACTCACCGACATCCCTGTATCCACTCACCCAATCGCCCTGAGAGCCGCACCAGGCAACAGTCTTGCTGGGCTTAATTAGGTTTTAAGGTTTTCAAAGAGTCTTTTTCAATAAAACCCTCAAGACCAAAGTGCGACCTTGTCCAAAAAGACAAAACCCCGTAGGGTTCCTGTAAACACTCACCTATTAAGACCTGAGGCTCGCAGAAACGTAGCTGATGTGAGCGTGTGCTATCGATAATAGTCTTGTATGCATTACGATAGAACCATCGCTAGCCAAGCAATCCGACTGGAAATTGTGGTTCCCGTAAACACTCACCTGTAGGTCAGTTGCGCAGTTTTTCGCATCCGTGCAGGAGGAGGTTCTATCGGTTCCCGTAAACACTCACCTATCTCCTGCACGATGTCGCACGGCCACGTCATGTCTTTTCCAGTTCCCCGTAAACACTCACCTTTGATCTTCTTCCAAGTGATCCAGCCATTCCGGCAGTCCCAGGTCGGCAAACACGTTGCCTGAGCTGGGGGTGGCTTCGGCTGTCTCGCCGGCGAGATGGGCAATGGGGCTGTCTGGCATGTCAGTAATCCCGTGTCTTCAAATTTGTAGATTGTTCGCAGTCATTCACAAATCTCCGGGAGCAGCGACACATATTTCCATAATCGGAAGATTTTTGCGTCTTGCGTGTGCTGGACACGAATCTCATGGTGTTTTTCTTCCGTTTTCGGAAATTGCAGTGCGATTGATTCGATTCCAAATCGAATTCTATGCCCAGAAAACAAAAAGACCGGCGTCAAAATCTGCCTTAAGTTTGCATTCGGAAACGAATCTGTATTTGGCCACATCTGCCGCATCAAGTCCCGTTGTCGCAAGGTATTTGTCCACATGGTCGGCGGTGAACCAATCCCATAGGCCCGTCTCGAAAATCACACCATACTCTTCGCCCTTCTGGGCGTCCCGAACCTGGAACACAATTCCGCGCATGCCGAATTCCGCGATACTGCCCACATCCTCTGTGGCGGCAACAATGGCTCCTGCGTTCAGAAATTGGCGATAACGATACCCGATTGGCAGCCGACGCGGGATCCCGGAAAGTTTTTGGACATAGGCATCAACAAGTGCCGACCTCCTTTTCTCGTTCCGTCGCAAATTCAGTTTAACGGGAAGCCCCAACACAGCGTCATCATAGTGTTTTGGGCGCTCTGGATTGCGCGCAATATTGCTCAGCCAGACCGGCGTGATCCCCCATCGTTCAGCCACCTCACGATACTTCCATCCTTTTCCAATAATGACCGCTTTGAATTGTTCTGGTTCTAGCATAAGCCACTGATTTAAAACAGATTAATAAATAAAAGTAGCGCAATGTCGATAAACTATACTTTATCGACATTGCGCTACTTTGTCTAGTTTTATTGAGCGGCTGCGAAATGTTTATGAGTCGGCCAAAGAAAAAAGGCGCTTGATGTTGGCAACAACCGCCTCGCGCCGCCTTGGGTCCAAAAGATGCACCTCGAGGGCGACCTTACCGTTGTCCCATTCCTTGAGTACACCAAGACTTTCAGACCCATCATCAGCTAGGATTTTGTATTGTCTCGATACTTCTTTCCGCTTTCGTGTCTTGTGCGTTTCTAGCCTGGCGCGGAGTTCGTTAATTTCTTTGCGCCCGATCTCACCATCGCGCAGTTTTTCAGCCATTGACAACGTTTCTTTCTCTTCAGCAACCCCACCCAACAAGACGAGTTCATAGAGAGCCGAAAGCGGATATTTCTCCGGTTGCTGTCGAATAAGATCAAGTACACTATCTGGCAAGCGGAGAATCGACATCGTTTTGTTGACGTTCGACAGGGAAACCCCCGTAGCCTCTGCGATGGCAGATTCGTTCGGATACAAGCCTTGCTTGACTAGATCCTGCCAGCAAAGAGCATTGTCAATTGGCGTTTGGTCTTCGCGCTCTTGATTTTCTTTATAACTAATTTCATATAGTTGTTGATCTGTAAGCCCCTCGTGTACCATCAAATCCATTGACGGCAGGTTTGCTACCTTGATCCCTCGCCACCGGTAATGGGCCGCCGCAAGCACATAGCGCCCGTTGCGGATTGTGGCAACGCCCGGCTGCAGCTGCCCCGTCGCCTTCATGCTTTCACCCATCTCATTGACGCGCTCAGGTTTGTAGATTTTCCGCGCATTAAACGGGTTTGGGTCAACCAAATCAATCGGAACAGACTTGAAGTACCTTCCCTTGCTGCCGACACTTTCACGCGTGAAAGTGTCGGCTACGTCGGGGCGAGTTTTGGGGTTGTCACTTTCACGCGTGAAAGTGTGTTGACTGCTCGCCGGTGGGCCGAAACCGGTTGGCTGGGCCGCCAAAACACTTTCGGCGCGTGCGAAGCGGTCAACTGCCTCGCTGCCACCGCCGGGCGCATTTGCTGCCGCGGCGGCAATTTTATTAGTTAGTTGCTCCAAGGCTATTTTCTTTGCCATATTAGTTCTCCATTTCCAGTCCTACGATACCAAGCAGCTCGTCCGCGAGCGCCTCCACCTCAAGCGTAGCCGGGGTGTTGCGCCCGAATGAGTGCACTGTTGTTCCATCAAGTTGAGACTCCGGGAATGCATTTCGCATGGACAGCGTGGATTTGAGCATGGGCACCTCTTTGTCGCTCTGGAGAAGCGCCATGCAGCCTTTGAAGAGGTTGCCGCGCCGAAGCATGCTGCCAATGTAGTAAGTCTTGAGTGTAGGGTTTTCCTGCTTGGCACGAATGGCCAATTCCCGAGCCTTGTTCGACGCCCATACATTGTCGAGCACCGGGATAACCGGAATCAACCCGACATCGGCGATGTTCAAAGCGGCCCATGGGATGGATGATTCAATGGCAGGCGGGCAGTCGATGAGGATGATGTCGTAATCTTCCGCGCATTTCCCAATCAGCCGGATCATTTGGTCTTTGAGGGGCGCCAAAGTCTCGACATCTGCTGGAAACGGTTTTTCTGGTTTCGCTTGGGCGAACCAGATCAAGCTGGTGCCCTGCTGGTCCATGTCGACAATTTTTGTGCGCAGACCCCGCAAACCAAACGCTCCGCCGAGTTGCATCGACGTCATGGTTTTTGAGCACCCCCCTTTTTGATTAAAAACTGCAAAGATCTTTGCTGTCACAATAAACCCCTTTCACGCGTGAAAGTTAATATGGAAATGTGATTCTAATAGTTGATTATGATAATTACAAGTATTATTTAGAATATATTTCTATGGCTTTCACGCGTGAAAGTTTGTTCAATGGAATTTGGTTTGGGTGAGACGGATTTTCTGTGCTGCTGTTAGGCAACGGGCGATGGCTGCGGCTATGTTTCTTCGCTAAGCGCGCATGGTGTTATTCTGGTGTTGACAAATTTGACAAATTCTGTGTGGACTACCTTGGAGTTAAGGCCGTCTTTGCGGTAGATTCGGTGTAGTACCTGATTGTCTTCTATCAACCGGTGTTCGAATTCTTGGAGGAGGGCGCCCTGTGTTGGCGCATCGAGCGAGGCCCAGTGCGATTCTGCAAGCGCGGCCCTGGTGGCGGCCTCCTCGGCGAGCTTTTTGTTCTGCAGATATTTACGGGCGGCCTCCGATTCTTTATTTGCTTTGGTCGCTGCCTTTTTCTGATCGATAGAACTGATGGCGCTCGAGTGATCAAATCGCACTAGGGTCTTAAGGAAATAGGGGGCAATTTTCCCTTGTTGTATCTTGCCCGCGGTGTATCTCGATTCGACATAGCTCATTACGGCGACAATTCTCTCTTCGGAATTTGTCACCATGACCTCTTTCGACTGTTTCTCAGACAAGCAGAATGTCTCCTGGAGCTTTTGCAGCACCACCGCATTGAAATTTTCCGTGGATGCAATTGGTAGCGATTCTTGCCGATTTTGATCGATCAAGAATTTGATCCCAACTACTTTGCGTTTCTCGCGCTTTAATTGAAGATCAAGACAAATGTCGGAAACAGCATTGACTTCCGCCATGGCAGGCTTTATTACGGCCCTGTTGAGCACTTTGAAGTCATCATAGGAGGCATTGCCGCCCACCCCCAGCAGATCGCGAAATACTTTGATGGAAAAAAGGGGCGTCTGCGCGATATTGCGATAGCGCAAACAGTTTTCATAAAGGGAGAGGGCGTGTCCGCTACCAAAGCGCCGGAGAATTCCAAGATGCACGGGCGCATAAAATTCAGGGTTGTAAAGCTTCTGGCGGAGATGCCCGCTGTAGGAGTAATAGCACTTCCCGCCACTTATAACTGCGCTGGCCAGCGCAGAACTCACCCCCCATTCTTTTTCTCCTTTCTCATCCAGGATGTTCCAGGTCAGCTTGGTGGTTACCATCTCCTCGAGTGCTTGTTTAAGGTAGGCGATATTTTTGCTGTCGAATCCAACTTCTTCCATCAGATCCTTAATTTGGATTTCATGTAACTGGATATCGAGGCTGGGCAGGTCGTTATAAGCATTGGACAGCAGCACATTCCACATCTTCCGCTGCAGGCAGGAAATGTCGTTCCGAATGTGGATCGCCGCGACGGCCTTATTGACATGTTCAGGCACTGAGGTGGCTTTGCGCGATGTTTTCTTCTGTAGTTTTTTCGTGGCGGCAGTCATTGTTTTCACATTGAAATCCATAAAGAAACAATTCATTAGCGCACACGATACTACAACGAAAGTTTTACTACAACAACGAAAACAGACAAACAAGAACATGGATCATGAATGATGTTGGTTCCTTGTCTGTTTGTCTTTTACAAACAAGACAAATACGTTTACGTGCCGGTAATAGCATGATTCGAAAAGAAAAAATTGGGTTGTGGGTGAATACTTATGGGCAAAGGTGAATGTTTTTGGGGTGTAATGTGAAAGCCTATGGGGTGACATATTTTGAGATTGGTGAATATTTCTGGGGCAAAGGTGAATGTTTTTGGGGTGTAATGTGAAAGCCTATGGGGGTAAAGGTGAATGTTTATGAGATAAAACAGCCGGATTTATACAGACAAGCCCGCATGCAGAGAGTGCGGGCCCCGATTTTGATTGGCCTCTGAGTTTAATTGACGGCACGCGGACGTTTCTCGGCCACAAAGGTGAAGATTTATGGGGGGGCATTTGTTTCGGTGAAGTGGGGCGATGGACTGGCGCCGGAGGAAAGGTGAACGTTTATGGGATCGCCAGGGATGAAGATATGCGGCTCGATGTGGCGTAACTTCTATTTGATTAAATAGACGACGTGAAGGATAATGTTTGTCATCGGAGGGCGAATTGGCGCCCGTCAAAGCAAAGGGGAGTAATTCATGAATCAGGATCTGCCCGTATTTGATGTTCAGAAATACACCAGCACAACGTTTGGTGGGGCCATGGCGGTTGCGATGGCAGCCGCAAAGCGACCGGTGCTGACTTTGCAGGATCTGCCGAATCCACCGGCAGTTTCTGTGAGCCATAAGCCTAGCTGAGCAGAGTGCTTCCAATGGCAATATCGGCATACGCGGAACATCCGGCTCATCAGGTATTCACGATCTGCGGGCATGTCGTCAACAAGGGGGCGGTTAGCCATATGGGCTACGTCATAGCCGACACCCCACAAATCGCGATCGAACGAATGCAAGGCTACGGATTCTCGGTCACCGCGATCAGCTCGCTTGCTGAGGTGCGAGAGACGATAGCGATGATGGAGATGATCGCCAACGGCAATCCGGAAATTGCTTCAGACGAGTATCTGAATCTGATGGAGCCAAACCCCAACTCGCCTTGTCTGGACGCAAACGTGTTTTCATTCGTTGGTTCCAAGAGCAACGACGATCCTCGGTGCATGAAAATGGGGTTTGTGATCGCGCAGGACGCCCCGTCTGCAAGCGCATATCTTCAAGCGCGGCAATTTACTACCCACTCCATTACATCACTCGCAGACTTGCGGGACGTGGAACAACAGCTGTGTCAAATCGCGCACGGGGATCCAGACGTAGACGACTGCAGCTATATAAATCTGAAATTTGCGTCGTAGATTATCGACATGCCTGGCTGTTGACACATAAAGTATTTTTGCGTATTGTCTGCCAAGATTATCAAACGATAGTTAAAGGCGACACAAATGGCAGCGCGAGATCATCAATACATTTTGGATTTGTCCCGCTTGGCGTTCTACAAGCAATATTTCGGAAAGGTGCTTTGGGCTTTAATTGGCGCCACGGCCCTCACCGCGCTGCTAGTGCTCGCGCTCATTTTCACGACGGTTCGGAAAGTCGACCGTGAGTATTTTGGCATTGATTCGCAAACCGGACGTATGGTGCCCCTCGTGCCGCTCGGGGAGCCTTACTTGTCATCGGGTGCGTTGCTTAACTGGTTTGTTGAGTGCGTGACCAGCACCAACACCTATGACTTTGTCAACTATCAGAAACAATTCCAGCAAAACTCCCAGTGCTTCACTGCCCGCGGCTGGGAAGAATTCAATATGGCAATGAGCAAGTCGGGGACGCTTGAGACAGTGAAAGAGCAGCGCCTCGTGGCGTCCTCGGTCGCTCACGGTGCTCCTGTAATAACTCGAGAGGGGATTCGCGGCGGAGCATATTCATGGGAAGTCGAGTTGCCCGTCACAGTAACGTTTCAGGGCGGCCAGGCCGGGCGCTCGCTGCTATCACAGAAAGTGCTTGTCACTGCAGTGGTCTCCCGCATTCCAACCTATCAGAGCCGTAACGGCGTCGGCATTGACCATTACGTAGCGCAGGAGAAATAAGAATGACGTCAATCAGAAAATTCTGGTTTGGATTGACTGTGACAGTTTTGTCGGTGACGTCGCCGGCTGGCTTGGCGGGAGAAGTTGCGCCGCTTAATGGCGCAACTTCAGTGCCAGGGCAAGCGATTCCGGCACTGCCAAAATTGCCGTCACTTAACCAGGAGGCTTACAAGGCGGTGGTGGATGAAGCATCACCACTGACTCCGGAGCAGATAAAGGCGTTACGGAAAATCGTTGACGATGCCGAGCGCGCCGCCGCCGCTCCGCCGCGGTTCGTGCCCAAACCCGTATCAACCACGGTGACTGCGCTGCTGAGCCCTGGCGCTACGCCGCCAGTGATCCGATTGGCGACGAACTTTGTCACGGCGCTGTTGTTTGTAGACCAGGCAGGCAATCCGCTCAATGTTCTGGAGGTGACTCCAGGGGGCGCAAGCGCGTTCACAATTACTTGGCTCAAGGACCAAAAATCCAACAAGATCGATGTCTCACCTAAAAGCACTTATGCCAACGGCAATGTATCGATCTTGTTGGATGGGATACCGACGCCGGTTTCGCTGACCCTGGTGAGCGGACAGCGTGAGGTTGATTATCGGGTAGATGTCCGCGTCAAGGGGCGCTATCTCATGGGCAATGCCGGTACAGGGGGTTCTTCCGTGGAAGGAGCAAGTCCGTTGATGTTAACTCTTCTCGACGGTGTGGCACCCGATGGCGCTCGGCCGCTGCTCAGCTCGAATGCAGATGTACAGGCGTGGGAATATCGCAACCGTTTTTACATTCGAACAGGATTGACACTACTCTCTCCCGCCTATGTTTCCACGGTGCGTAGTGCCGACGGCACGGCCGTTTTCGAAATCCCGCCAACACCAGTCGTGATCACTCTAAGTGGCGGAGTGACCGGTCAAGTAAACCTGAGTGGATACTGATATGAGTGAAGCGCCGTCGAAGTTCGAGAACTTCAAACAAGTGATGAAAGATGGAAAGGCCAGAACCGTCTGGATTGTCGGACTAGTGCTCATGACCGTGTGTGGGATCTTTGCCTATCTATCGATTTCGCAGAAGCGCTCCGCGCAGAGCGCCATGCCGACAAGCGAGGTGCTGGCGGTGCCGAACATGCGAGGCATGCGCGCCGACACGCCGACGCCACAGGCGACCCCCGTGTACGATAAGTTGCTGCAAGAACAAAACGAGCGAGAGGCAGAAATAGCAAAAACCGAAGGCAGCAGTTCCATCCCGGTTATTCGCTCCAGCACAGAGAAAACTCCTGAGCCGCAATCACAGGCACCCGTTCAACAACCGACGCAACAGCAAAATGATGGACGCCAAGAGGAAGAAAGGCGACAGCAATTGGCTGCTGCATCGGCCCTTACGCAAGCGATGAAAGGGCAGGCGGGACTTTTGATCACGGCGTGGAGCCCCAAAGAGCATGCCAGCATGGCGGTTGCCGCACCAAAGGAAATGCCTGGTTCGGAACAGGTCGGACATAGCCAACCCCAGGCAGCGTCAGCTGGCGGATCGGTGCCCGCGCGCGATCCGATCGCGATCAAGAAGGCGGGGGACACTTGTTACGCGGAATTGGATACGGCAGTGAACACCGATGAGCCGTCGCCGGTAACCGCAACAATACGGCAATGCGGCGAGCTGGATCAGTCAAAGCTCGTCGGGAAGATAGAGGTCGCTCAAAACGCCCAGAAGGCGGTGCTACGGTTTACCACAATCAATATTCCGGGCCAGTCATCGAGCATATCCATTGATGCGGTTGCCATGGATGAAATGACGCGCCGCACGGCTCTGGCCAGCGATGTTGACAACCATTACTTACTCCGTTACGGAGCGCTTTTCGCATCTGCATTCGTCTCCGGTTTTGGGGATGCGCTGATGAAGGGGGGGCAGGATCAACAGCTTGTTACAACAGCAACGGGTGGAATCGTGCAACAACAGAAGGCGTTTGACACAAAGCAACTTGTCCTGGCCGGCGTAGGCAATGTAGGGAAACAGGCTGGCGCAAATATGGGCAATGTTTTTAACCGGCCACCTACGATCAAAATCGATGCTGGCCTTGGCATCGGCATTTTATTCATGACGGATTTGACATTGAAATGATGGGACAGAGCAAATGAGCAATGTACGCAACATGATCGATCAAGACGATGTGCTGGGCGGCGATTCCGATGCTGATGACTTCGGCGTTAGCTCGCAAATGGACCATGCCGAAACGGGGGCAAATACGGCCCAAAAAAAGAAACCAGGCCGGGTACCGTTGGTTGTCGGCCTTCTGACCGCTTGTGTGATTGTAGGGTTCTTCGGATGGAAAATAGTTTCCCCTCATTTGGGCGGGGATCGTGGCGCTTTAAACCCGATCAATCCGACAGAATCGATCGCTCCCGCAGTCGCAGCAAGAGTGGCGCAATTCGAGCCGGAAAGCGAAATTCCGCCGCGCGCATCTCCAATTATTGCTCAGCAATCTGCGGACGCGCTTACAGCGGCCCAGTTGGCGGGGCCCACGGCACCGCCGCAACCTGGCATGCAGGGACTTCAACCAAAACCGCTTCAGACAGTTACTGATCAAGGCCAAGGCACAACGACTGTTCGCGATAAGCAAGAAGCAGTGCCCGTTCCCGGGGCCGTCGTACCGTCGCCCATCCAGCCGACGTCAGATGATGTGGCCAGAGTCAACAAGCGTCTCGATGCTCTTGAGGCGGCAGTGAACTCGCTCAAGCTGGCTTTCGAAAAAACCCAGGCGGCCCAGCGCCAGAGAGTTGCCCGTGTTGCAGCAACCGCCGCGCCAAGGCCGGCGGCACAGACACTGGCACACACTAGCCCTGTGACACAAAAAGCGTCTGCCATCCCGGAAACCGGCAAGTTACAAGCCACGCCAGAACCAGAAAAGATTGGTGGCGAATTGCAATTGCAGGCTGTTTTGCAGGATCGCGCATGGTTCAAGACGCGTTTGGGGGAGACGATCACTGTCGCGCCGGGAGAAGAAGTGAAAGGGGTTGGCGTAGTGCAGCAGATTGACGTTGAAGCGGGCCGCGTTGTTTTCACGAACGGCGCCGTCTTCCGCTAACTCGGCCACCGAATCATGATAGACGCTTCGACCATGCTCGGCAGTTTGATGGAATCATTTCCTGGATTCGAGACATTCCTGAATCTGTTGGTGAGCTTGTTGGGGCTGATTATTACCGGGCTTGCGATCTTCAAGTTCATCGAGTTTGATCATGGGCGCGGCCGGTTGCTTACACCATTCATGTACCTTTTTGTGGGTGCTGCTTTATGGAATTTTGCAGGCAGCGTCAACACGTTTCTCGAAACGATATACGGTTCGTCAACCTCGGTGCAGACCCTGTTGTCGTATGGTGGCCCGAAGGGATCGGAGCAAGCGGAGAAGATGACAAAGGTTCTGATCATGTGCGTCCGCCTTATTGGCTATGCGGCTTTCGTGAAGGGGTGGCTCACCCTCAAGCGGATCGGAGACGGAACGCAAGGCGCTGACGAGGCATTCTCGAGGGCGATGATTCATTTGTTCTTTGGGGCCGCACTGATCAATATCGTGGCAACAGTCAACATCGTGACTTCAACATTCGGTTTTGGTAACGTTTTAACTTAAATCCAGCAATTAGGAGATAACTCTCATGAAAAATAGTAAATCGCTTCTCAAGCATGCCCTTTATAGCGTCGGGATTCTGATGCTTGGTCTTTCCCAAATCGCAATTGCCAAGACCGCAGGAGAGGTAGCTACAACTGTCTCTGGCAGTTTCAATGCGATTGGGCTTGCGGCGCAGGCATTTTTTGCGCTGGTCGGCATCATCCTTATTGGCATGAGCGTATTTGTCTTCCTTAAGCACAATAAAACAGAGGGGCAGGGCGCCAAATTATCAACCGCATTCCTGTATCTGATTGGTGGTGGGCTGCTGTTTTACATCGCGAGTCTGGTACAAACAACGGGCGATACGGTTTGGGGCTCTGGTGGTGGAGATCGTTCGCGCATTAACATCACGCGCTGAGATGATCCCTGAGATTTCTCTTTCCGTGTGCCGTGATGTTCGGGGCATGCCGTCTCTCACGCACACATCGCGCAATGACGACGCTGCCAAGGCATTGCGTGAAATGGTGATTGGACAGGGCCGCTTCGGCAGACGCTGCTATTACTGCGATTTCTCGTTTGGATCCTCAGATCTCTTCGAGGTGCACAACACCGATCATGATCATCGGAATCAGTCCCCGGAGAATCTCGTGCCGATATGTGAAATGTGCCATGCATCTTTCCATATCGATTTGGTGGGGCGGAAATGGGCTGGAGATTCCGGCAGGATTATCTTCCTGCCGGAACTCACGCAACCAGAGCTTAACAATTTGTTGCAGGCAGTCTTCTATGCAGAAGCGGTGCATGAGGCTGGAGAGAAGAACGAAAATGAAGGCAAGCCTATCATCCGGCCGGAAATTATTTATAACCGGTTGCATATGCGCAGAGAATTGACGGAACAGAACAGGGCCGGCCTGTCCGAGCCCTACGCGCTAAGCAGGGTGCTCGCCGATATGGACGAAGCAACATATGCAAACCGGGATGAGATTCTATTCGGGCTCAGATATTTGGCGCCGCGTCAGCACTTCAAGGAGAGGGCCAAGTCATGGGGTGGTGATGACAATGCTTTTTCCAAGCTGGACATGGCGGCATGGGCTGGGATTGCGGGGTAACCGGTTGTGGGAATCGGCAAATTCGGTTGCGTGCGGTTCGATGCTGATGACCCAAACTATGGGGGCTGGGCTGCGGTTGCCGATGGCAGCGCCTATCGCATTTCTTCTGTTGGAAATCTGGACAACGCCACATTGTGGTGGACGAATCTTTCGTTCACTGCAATGCATGAGAGCAATCTGCAGAAAACGCATTACATCAAACGCACTACCTACCTGAATTCCTGGCTTCAGGGCGGAATGCACGATATTGGCCTTGGTTGGGGTTTTTTGCGGAGGTCTCACACGGAAAAAGAGATCACCGAGAACCTGTCGGCGATCTTCGATCGTGTCATGCGTTATGCGCAACGGCAGTACGGGATCGATTTCGGTAAATCCGTTCCGATTTATGACAACCTGGCCGATGAGTTGCGCTGCATGATGCTTCCCGACAAGGATCCGCACCTCAGCAAAGAGGTCGACCATGCCTTGGGAGCCGCGCATCAGTATTACACCTACTGTGTAACGCCCCGCCTGCCGCGGGAAGGCTTCTCGTCGGTGTTGTTCTCTGTTCCTACTGTTGCTTATGCACAGGAAATGATCGGTGGAATCATACCGTCGGACCAGGTGGAATTCATCCACGCGGAGCAATTGCCACCTCATTCGCAACGGCTGGCATGGGTCATGGCCCAGCCAAGACCTGCGCTGGCCAGGGTGACTGTATCCAACGTGAATCCGGATTACGCGAATGTGATCGCGTTCGCAAATGGGGCCAAGTCAGGGAGCAATCGCGGCTGGGTGTCTCAACCCGAGCTGCTGCTGCTGTCGCAGTATGCAATCGTCGATATCGATTCCCTATTTTTGTTTGGCGAATATGACAGGCTTCCTGATACATGCGCGCTGCCACGGTTCTCGCACATGCAAGCAATGACACCTACGGCGGAGATCATTTCCTCGAATCACTGGATCGGCCTGTCTCGCGAGAATCCATACCGGCTTGAGCCCGGAAAACAGCGTGCCATCTCTCCCCGAGCGGCCTGGATGACAGCAATTGACCGGTTCATGATGTTTACTTATGCGCTGCAGTTGCATCGTGCCGGCATTACGGTGAAACGATATGGGGCAGGGAGTGTGATGGCCATTGTGCCCGACGGAAACTATCGGGACGCCTACGAGATTGCAACAGGGGTGGGCTTGCTTGCCCCCACCACATTGGTAAATGACGTTCTGATTCAAGAGGAGTTGCAAGGTTATGCAGAGTGACCCTGAGAGGCTGCGGATCGAGGTGGCGCTGCGCGACTCCCGCCATACCAATGTGATCATGGCGCTTGATCGTCTCGTGTTGCTGCCCCATACGCGCGGGGAAATGCAGCAAGCGATGGCAGACCTCAGAACGGTAAAAGCATTTATCGATCATCGCCTGCCGAAGGAGTCCCAGAATGTTGCCCAGACATTGTTTGTCGAGCATGGGCAACTCATGAAGGAATGTTTCGTAGCGGCTCAAGAATCAAAGGGAGTATGAACATGGCAATTGCCGACGAAGTCATTGAGTCAATAGAGAAACTTCTCGCTTGGGTTGGTACGGGGCTGAAGCAGGGAATTGCTGATTATTGCGATATCGAATCCGTTGACGATACCCAGACAATTGTGTTCAAGGATGGCACGCTTGTCAGTATCGTTTCAATGCTGGGGTCGTACCGGATGATCGGCGCCGAAGAGTTCGATGAAATCGATGGCAAGATCAGTAAAAGCCTGAAATCCTATTTTGCCAGCGGCGGCCATGCGATGCAGATCTATTTTTCCGCCGATCCTGACTCGGCTCGGCGTGATGTGGGATACGCGCTGGCCCCTTCGCTTGCTACCGCAAGGCGACTGGGGATGGATTTGGAGGATCTGTTCGACGAAGAAGAAAATCACCTGGCAAAGCATTGCGCTACCGAGAAGACATTTGTTGCGCTCATCACCCGACCGTCGGCAGTGACCAAGGGCGAGCAAAAGCGTGATCTTAAAGCGCGGCAGGAACTCTTGATGGCTGGGCCCATGCCTAGATTGACCGATGTGCCCAACTTGTTTGCTGCGCTGGCTTCCTTGCGCGCACGTCATGAGTCGTTTGTCTCCGCAATGATGGGGGATTTTAAAGAGGTAAAGCTGCGCGCTTCCTTGCTGGACGTACATACTGCCATCTACGAGCAGCGCCTATCGGTGGATCCGGAATTTACTGATGAGAATTGGCGTGCGCGTTTGCCGGGAGACCCGATCCCGGTTCGTGATATCAAGCGTGACAAGCGCGATGTGTCCGGGGCGTTCTGGCCAAGTATTCCAAAGCAGATATTTCCGCGCTCCGGGTATGAGGTAGACCTCAAGACGGTCATCGTTGGAGAGCGAATATATGCACCAATGTATGTGTACTTGGCCCCTGCGGAGATCAAACCATTCACCACGCTGTTCAATCGGGTAGCCGTGAACAGGATGCCCTGGAGAATCACCTTCCTGATCGAATCCGGCGGGCTGGGCATGCTGGGCTTCAGCAGTTTCATCGCGGCGCTCTTCGGTTGGTCCAACTCAGACAATCGTCTGGTGAAGGATGCAATCTCGGAGATCAAGAAGCTGGTGAAGACTCAGGGCGAGCTGGATGTGAAATTGCGGATCGATTTTGCGACATGGGCACCGAAAAACGAAAGCAAGCTCCTGGAGAAACGCGCATCCTATCTTGCCCGAGCGGTACAAGGGTGGGGCGGAGCTGATGTTAGAGAAGTTTCAGGCGATGCCGCACAAGGTTTTGTGTCCAGCTGTCTGGCGCTCTCTTTAAAGAGCGTCGCGACGCCATCATGCGCAATCCTGAGTGATGTAACACAAATGCTTCCTCTGTATCGCCCGGCCTCTCCGTGGTCGGATGGCGCCGTGATTTTTCGCACCCCGGACGGCAAGCTCTTCCCCTACCAGCCCAATTCGTCAGAGCAGTCGAGCTGGATCAATCTACTGTACGCCGAGCCCCGGTCGGGGAAATCGGTTACCGGAAATCAGATCAATCTGGCACTATGCCTGTCGCCCGGAATCCCAAGATTGCCATTGATCGCCATCATTGATGTGGGCCGGTCGAGTTCAGGTCTGATTTCTCTGCTTCATCATGCTTTGCCTGAAAATCAAAGGCATTTGGTGGCAAGCATACGTCTCCGCATGGATCCGGAATTTGCCGTCAATTGTTTTGACACGCAGCTTGGATGTCGCGAGCCATTGCCGCACGAGAAAACCTTTATGACGAATTTCATGTCGCTGCTGGTGACCCCAATGGGAGAAACGGCGCCGGCGGATGGAATGGTTGGTCTCGTGCGCATGGCGATTGACGAGGCATACAAGGAATACAGTGACTCGCAGAATCCGAAACGCTTCAACCGAAACATTGACCGTCAGGTTGATACGGCTGTGGAGCGTTTCGGATTGCGGGTTGACGATAAAACGACGTGGTGGGAGATTGTGGATGCGCTGTTCAAGCAGGGCGCAATACATGAAGCGACGCTGGCGCAGCGTTATGCGGTGCCATTAATTGCGGATACCGCGTCGATCAGCCGTGCGCCACAATTCATGGACATGTATGGCGGCAAGGAAACGAAGGATGGGGAGCCGCTGCTGCAGGCATTTTCGCGAATGCTCTCCGAGGCGTTGCGCAGTTATCCAATCTTGGCCTATCCGACACGATTCGATATCGGCGGGGCGCGCGTGATATCGATGGATCTGGACGAAGTTGCACGCCCTGGCAGTGCCGCCGCTGATCATCAGACGGCGGTATGTTACATGCTGGCTCGTTATGTGACGGCACGGAACTTTTATCTGCATGAAGATGTGGTTCCGTATTTCAGGCCGGAGTATCGGGCCTATCACGAAAAGAGAATTCAAGACATCCGTCAGGACAAGAAGCATATTCAATACGATGAGTTCCATCGCACCAAGAAAGTAACCCCGGTGCGAGAGCAAGTTGTCGGGGACATGCGGGAGGGCGGGAAATGCGGTGTCATGGTGTCGCTGATCTCGCAGTCGGTGAATGACTTTGATGAGACCATGTTGGAATTTGCTACCTGCAAAATCCTGTTGAGCAAGGCAAGCGAGAAGGTGGCCACCACCATGCGCGACGTGTTTGGATTAACCGATACCGTCGAATATGCGATCAAAAATCTGATCCGTCCCCCGGGCCCACACGGCTCCACATTTGTCGGCATGTTTGCGACCAAAAGCGGCGACGTGGTTCACTTGCTCAACAACACAATCGGCGGGATCAAATTGTGGGCTTTCTCAACCTCGAACGAAGACACGTACGTTCGCGATACGTTGTACCGTGACCTCGGGCCGAAAGAGGCGCGCAAGTTCCTGGCCAAGCTCTACCCCGGCGGAAGCATTGCCTATGAAGTAGAGCGCAGGAAAAAGGCGATGGAGGACAGTGGTTTAATTGGGGCCGGGGATCAGGATGGAGTGATCGATGCGTTCATTGGCGACCTGTTAGGCCAATATCGAGCCACGCGTGCCGCCGGAGGGCAAGTATGAAGCTTGCCACGATCCTGGTGTGCATGCTTGCCCTTGGGCTATGCGGAAGCTCACTAGCGCAATCCATTTTCAACGTCCCTGCGACACCCCCCGTGCGCGTCCAGCAGCGGCAGGAAGCCGCTCCCCAGCCCGTGCAGCGCCCCTCGGGCCTCCAAACAACTCCCATGGTGGATCCGATAGTGATGGCGCAATTCGAGCAGATGCCAAACGAATCAAATGAGACCTATCACAATCGCCTTAAAGCGCTGTCACAGAAATCCATTGCTGATATGGAGCGCGCAACCTTTGAGCACAATGAGAAGATGAGAGCGCTTGCCGCGAAAAAACAGTGAGGGCAGTTTCGACTTCTTCGCGCCTGATCGATCAGCGGGATGTCAGACCAGAATCGGTACTGCAAAGCTCATCTCGAATGCGGTAACCCGTCTTCCATGCCGTGCTTGTTCAGAATGACTCCGTAGTCGCGAGTGAGTTGTTCGATATCGAGTTGCCAGGGAAAGCGAGAGCGAATTTGGTGTATTTGAAAGGCACGCTTGATATAGGCCAGGCCCTCGGGCGGACTGATGGCGTT
>OBEQ011456720.1_pt1 | contig 37144 bp, 29 predicted proteins | sample 1670901 | NCBI WGS metagenome assembly OBEQ01 (sample SAMEA104232315, study PRJEB22302) | groundwater metagenome | biome: forest; feature: aquifer; material: groundwater | place: USA | collected 2011-08-07 | depth 5.4 m | reverse complement strand
TGCATTATGGCTTGGTGCAAACTTTTGAGCCCAGTTCCAACAATAGTTTTAACTAACGTGTAGTAACTGGTTATCCGTCGTCCACTTGGAACCAGTGTTGGCTTTTGCCAAAAAAATCTTCGTTTTGCAGCAACCTGAGTAACGTATACAGATCCATCTGGCTTTATTACCACTTGCTCGTCAGATATACCTGCTTCTTTCCATTTACTTGGGGGAGTTTGGTCGCTAAATAAGCTAGTCATAGTTTCCTCCGTCTCTATAAAAATGTACAAGTTGCTAACAAATCAAAATGATTTTGTTAACCCCGTAATGTACAATATTTTTTTGGCTTAGTCAATTTGGTTTTATACGTGAGAGCCTGATACTGGTAGTAAGAAAAATTAAAAACAGCCACGTGAGATAGTCTTAGATCTTGGTGGTTGTTTTTTCACTGAGTAAGCTGTTGTATATCCCCGGGTTTGATTTGCTGAATTTGTTGCAGGCTTACGCCACTGCTTGAGGAAAATACTTTAATGCTGATCCAGAGTATAATTAGTCCTACAAGCGTTAGTGCAACGCAAATATGGGCTGTGGTTTTTGCGTCATCTTCGTCACTGAGATAGTATTTTACTGCAAAAAGCAGTCCTAACGGTGGAAGCCCAACAGAAATAAGGTATGCCCAGTTTTTTTGTTTTTGGGGAAGAGTATTTCGGTGCTCATTTGCTAATGCACTTAAGGCAAGTGTGCTTAAGTCTATATTGGTATTTTCTTTTGCTAACTTTTGGTATTCCTCAAGTGTTTCTGAAAGACGTTTTTCATTCATAAGTATCTACAAAATAGTATTTTTTTAATTATACCATATTTTCTAGTATTTTTTGCATGGTCTAATAAGTGGAAAACTAGATTGACAAAATACAAAAAATACTTAATAATGGTTTGATTTGGTATGTAACCAGGTCAAGATCTTTTTCAACCAGATGGGAGGTACAATGAATCTTAGAAAGCTTGTTGAAGAATGGCTTATCAGCAGAGCTGCTGTGTTCTATAGACAGTTCCCTATAAACCAGGAGCGCATAGAAATTCCTGCCTCTGGTAAACCTGAGCTTGTATGCTTTAGGTTACAAGTGGTGTGGACGCCGTGGCCACGGGTGGTTGTAGATAGAAAGCGGATTAAGCAGCTTTCACAAAAAGTACTTTTTTCTGTAATGAACGAGAGCGTTGTTGGTGACTCTCTGCGCAAAGCCTACAGAGGTTTTGCAACAGAGATGCCAAACATGCTCGCAGCAGCAAGTGGCGCCAGTATAGTTACTGCAATAGAACAGAAACTTGAACAAGCGCCACAACTTGCAAACAGCGCATATTTCTGTGGAGAAGCTCGCCAGCTTGAAGTGGTAACAAAGTCGAGCCAATCTTTATTGCAGCGAGCAGTAGATGAAGCATGTTCTATGCTCAAGGTAGAAATGCTCGCACAAACGAGTCAGCTCGCAGCTGCTATTGTTTCAGAGCAGCTGAGCAGTGACTTGGCAAATATTCGCAACCAGTTTTTTGGATCAGTTGCAGAATTTGAAGGTTTAGGAAAACGCAAAGTACTACCCGAAGGCTGTAGATTTTTTTACAGTCGAGGCAGTAGTTGTGTGGTGGTGGTGCAGCAACCTCCCGATATACACACGATTGGGTGGGTGAATGCCTACAAAAATGACTACTCTCGCTCGAGAGATGGTTCTCACGCAAAACATTATACGTTAGCCTTTCCGTATGTCATATTTGCCATTCGGTTTAAGGATGGAAGGTACCAACAGATGAATGTGGCGCTTTCTACCAAACCTGTGGTAAGCCTTGAGCAGCAACTGATAAAGTTTAATCTGAGCAATGTAAGCAGTGATAACAAAGTATGCCTTGGTATTACGCCACAAGGCGAAACCGTTGCCGAAGTAACCTATCAGGCAATTGGAAAATTTTGGGCAAACAATTTTAACAGAGATTGGAGTGATAATATGTATTATCCCAATCTCACAGCCCATACCAAGTGTAGTGGCTTTGAGCAGTGGGAAAACGCAACCAAGCGCGACCCCAACTTTGTGCTCAATGTGCCGTGGCAGTCTGGCCCCACACTCCAAAGGCTCCTCGTGAGCGCATGTGGTGAGGATTCCACAACTTTGTTAGAAACCGGCAAAGCAAAAGATACTGCAGCCTTTGACCAGCTTGCAAAGCAGATTAAACAGAATATTGAAAATGCTATAAGTAAAGATTTGGCAAAAAAACTTGGTGGTAAGGTGGTTACTACGGGTAAATACCGCAAAACCATTAAGGATGCTTTGAGCGCTGAGATGGAAACAGTGGTAGCTGCCTTGTGGGCCCAAACCAAGAAACATGTAGTAGCAAAGTTAGGCAGGTCGTTAGCTGACAACGAATTACAGCAAACTGCTGTATTGTTTCAGCAAAGCTTTGCCTCACAACTGAATCTTGCGTATCAGGACGCGATTACTAAGATGGGCGACGAGGAATTTGCGCCGCTTAAACCACACTTGGTATTAACCGATGGATCAGCTGAGCGCAAGAAATTGCTCACTGCTCCGTTGTTTGATGCCGCTCAAAAACAAGGAGTCAGATCATGAGTGCTCCCAAAACTCCCGAAAATTCGGGTTCGGGTTATCCCAAAATCTACCAACTCCTCCCTGGGCAAGACCCCTTGGCAGCGCCAGAGGGGTATATCCTGGGAAGAGAAGGTCCATTCATGCGGCGTGACCACCCGCTCTTTAGCGCAGTGGTTAGGTTGCCTGAAATAAGTTTCTTACCAGATATCAAGCCGTTTTTGGTTTGGCGTGTACCCAGGATTCCTTGGGACGTGTTTGCCCGGGTGCTTCGCCTCTTTATAGAGGTGTATGAGATCCAGCGCACTGAAGCGGTGCTGCATTTGTACTATCACCCCAGAGGCAAAAAGTTTAAGGTGGTAGTAAAAGAGCAGTTGCGCATTACCGGTGGCACTGCAGCAGCTGATCCAAACACACAACTTTTTGGTTTTGTGTTTTTGGGGTCAATCCACAGTCACGCTGGGTTTGAAGCATTCCATTCGGGAACAGATCAAGCGAGTGAAGCAAAATTGGATGGTTTGCATATTGTGGTAGGTAACCTGAACAGCAGAGGCAACTATTCTATTTCTGCGGTTATTACAGCAAGCGGCAATCGATTTCCTGTTAACCCAGAGGAAGTAATAGAAAATCTGTGGTGGTCAGGTCAGCCACGGTTAGAGGGGAAGCTGCGGCTTTCAGACGTAATACGGAAAAAGCATGTAGAAAAACCCAAGCCGTTGGTTATTCCTGTTCCTCCTGCGCCTGTGCAAACTAATAAGCAGACACTGGGAACAGAAATATTTCCGCCTGAGCAACAAGCAGTTGTAGCGGCTCCAGCAATAGGTGTAGCTCCTGGGGAAAATACACCTGTTATTTCTCCAGTTGCTCCTGAGGAAAAAGTAGTGATTGCTGATCAAGCAGTTATTACAGAGGAGTATTACCCGTGGTACTTTGATGCCATAGACCTCCTTGAGAAGGTTAAGAATTGGTATTTTGCCTGGAAGACTCGGCCTAAAAAGCCAAAAGTTAGAAAGCCAAGTCTTACTAACTTGTATACTGAGCCTGATCAGCTAGCGCCGATACCTCCGGTGAGCAATGTCCCTCTTGTTCAGCCACCTGTGGCTGCGCAAGAGCCCTTACCAGATCCAGCGCTTGAAAGAAGGAACGCTGCGGGTGAGTTGTACCTTAATGGATCTTTACCCTACGCAAACCACTATGGTAGCTTTGGAGAAGGGCAGTGGGGTAGAGGTGCTGCAAGTAGGTATGATTTACTTGTTCCGGAAGGAGTTTCTCCAGATACGTATGCTCCTCCGCCGGAGTGGTTGGAGAAACTCAAGGAGTCGTTCAGATTTGCTCCTCCACTCGAAGATTTTTGGTCGTTTGGTTTTGGAGGTAATAAGTACCAGAAACACCCTCCTGCGCAGCCTCAAGCAGTTCCTCAAACGCCGGAGCTGTACAAAGAAAAACCTGTCTACAAAAAACCAGCACCATCAGTGCCGGCTCCCTCGCCAGCGCCAGAGGCACCATCTGTGGAAGCCTGTCAAACTAAACTCGAAGAACCAAAGGAGAAAAATGAGTGACACAGTATCGGTAGATTCACCGCTCTTGCCTCCGGGCCAAGAGCTTCGAATTTTGATTGTAGGGATAGGTGGTGTTGCCTCCTATCTGCTTAATCACTCTTTGCTTGGGTTGCTTGCCAACTCTTTTCCAAAGTCTGTTATCACTCTGTGTGATAAAGACGAGTTAGAAGAAAGAAACTTCATCCGGCAAGATTTTGCCTCGAGCGCGGTTGGTAACAAAGCCCAAGCCAAGACAGACCAGCTCATAGCGGACCAGCGTTACAAAGCGCTGGATTTCCGCTGTGTGCCCCAGTGGATTACACCAGAAAATGTTACTGGCTACGTCCAAGATGGTGATATAGTATTCTCGTGTGCAGATAATCATGCAACGCGCAGAGTACTTTCTGATCACTTAGAAAATCTTTCGAGTGGAGTGCTTATTGCCGGAGGCAACAGTGAATATACCAGTTCAACACTGGTGTATATACGGTGGAGGGGTGAAGACCTGACTCTGCCATTAACAGCGCAGAGTGCAGAAATTGCCAACCCTAAAGAAAAAGGGCCGTGGCAAATGAGCTGCGAAGAACTCGCTGTTGTTGCCCCTCAATTGGCCTTGGCCAACGAGGACGCAGCAATAGCTATGAAAAAGATTTTCTTTCTGTTAACACGAACCAGCAAGATAGACTATGCGCAAGTTCGTGGTAACATTCTAACCAACACGGTATATGCCGTAAAAATGAACCGCAACAACTAAAAGGAGAGATTATATATGTCTCAGTTTGTTATCACGCTCGATCAAGTCGAAACCATGCAAAGAGAGGGGCGTGCCACAGCCTCATTGTTGTTTAACATGGAGGAAAAAGCAGTTGCATTGCCTGCCAATGGTGTGCTTACTGTGGCGCAATTGAAAGCCGATGCGGGCATCCCTGCAGAAGCCGCAGTGTACAACTACGGTGATCCCAGGCTTGATGATTACCTGATTCAGCCTGGAGATTTTCTTGAAATCAGGTCTGAGGAAGGTAGCCGCGATTCAGCGATTGTGAACTTTGCCGGCCAGAGTCGCGCAATTGCGCTTGGCCTTCATCCCAAAACAGTGAGGGAAGTGGTCCACGAGGTGAAGGACTTGCTCAACGCCGGCGAAAGGCCAGAGGTTCGTATCAATGGCCGACTCGCTGGCTACGATGAGGTGGTTCAGCCTGGCACCAGGTTGGACATTATGATGGCGCCGGACGAAAAAGCGGACGTCAAGTAACCCAAGTAGAGGTGTGCACAATTTGCACACCTCTTTTTTTATTGTTATAAAGATAATGAAATTGAGGGTATGTGAGAGGTCTAATAGTAGTAAGGAGGACATTGATATGCGTTTTTTGGTATCAATAGCCATGGCAGTATTGCTTTTCGTGTTCTGTTCGTCTTTGAGTATAAATACGTACAGGGTTTTAACCATAAGCGTTATAAATGATTCTAGTGCACCCGTTGATGCAAAACGAATAACTGAAGTACTTACCCAAACAAGTAAAGAATTTCAAGAAAAAGTAGGGGTGAGGCTTGTAGTTAAAGAAGCAAAGAACTGCACAGTAAACTTGGATCAGGAAGCAATTGATATTGCTTTCCAGCTTAGGCGCAACAAGTGTTACAGCAAACCAACAGATGTGCGAATTGTTTTTAGCAATATTGATTTGCATAAACCCGCAGAAATAAAAGGCGAAAAGTACGTTGATAAGGCGTCTGCTAAGCCTGACTGGATTGCGGGTGGGGCAAAAGCTGCATTTGGTTTGGTCTATATCTGTGACGCGGCAAGAACATATATTCCCAAAACCGATGCAGAAGGTAATTGCAGTGTAGTAACTGGCCTCAAGCACGAGCTGGGACATATTTTTGGAGAAGAACATTCTTCAGATCAATGCAGTTTTATGTACAGCCCGAGCTGCCATTCAAGCGGGTTATGGACGGAAAATGTGCAAAAAAATATTAAGCGTAAAAAGTGGAAAGATTTTTATTTTCACTAAGATCCTGAAATCAGGATCTTTTCTTTTTGACTTATCTTGTTAAAAGTTCTATACTGTTTATAGATTACCCGCCCAAGCGGGGTTTATTTTTTTCTTATGGCAGCAAACGACAGCGTAATCCTACGATTTTCAGATGTAAGCTTTGCTTACTCGCATAAACAATTGCTTAATGAAGCAAGTTTTTCAGTGCGCAGTGGAAGCCGTATCACACTTATGGGTCAAAATGGTGCTGGTAAAAGCTCTGTATTTAAACTAATTACTGGTGAGTTGCAACCAACCAGTGGGGCAGTAATTCGCACGCCTAAAGACGCTACCATTGCCATAGCAAAACAAGTGATGCCAGAGGATGCACTGCTTCTCACGGTCCGTGAATACTTTGCTACTGCTTTTAGTGAAGTGAGATATAACCTAGACAAATTAATTAAAGAAGTTTTTGCAGTTGTAAACATGGACCTTCCTTTAGATAAAAAGGTAGGGCAACTTTCTGGTGGGCAACAAGCACGGTTGCTTTTGGCACGTGCCTTAATCGAGCAGCCAGATATTTTACTCTTAGATGAACCCACAAACAATTTAGATCAAGCAGGCATAGAACACCTCACTGGCTTTTTAATGCTATACGAAAAAACCTGTTTGGTGATTTCCCATGATGCAGATTTCCTTAATGCGTTTTCAGATGGGGTACTTTACTTAGACGTATTTACTCATACCATAGAACAATACACTGGTAACTATTTTGATGTTGTTGAAGAAATAAAAAATCGAATTGAGCGAGAAAATTTGCAAAACGCTCGTTTGCTTTTGCAGATTAAAGAAAAGCGGGCTCAAGCAGAGGTCTTTGCACACAAGGGAGGCAAGCTTCGTGCTGTTGCAAAACGCATGAGAGAGACAGCAGAAGAGGCGGAAAGTGACATAGTCTCTGTGCGGCAGGAAGATAAGACCATTCGCAGCTTTGAAATTCCTACTCAGACATTTGATGCTTTTTTTGATGGAAAGATTTTAGAATTTACTCATATGTCAGCGCTTAAGAACCACGAACTTGTGCAAAAAGATTTTTCTTTAAGCGTAAGAAAAAATACCCATGTGCTTATTGCGGGCCCAAATGGGATTGGCAAAACTACTCTGTTAGAGCGTTTGGCCACGGGCAGGGGAGATGAATTCACAGTTGCAAAAGACATACGTATTGGATACTACAAACAAGATTTTAGTAATTTTAACTTGGATCAAAAAGCATTTGATGCACTCAAAGGAGTAATGAGTAAGTTTGATGAACATGTGTTGCGTAGTACTGCAGCCGGATTTTTGCTTGATGGCAAACTATTAGATAGCCCTATCAGGGCGCTATCTGAAGGTCAAAAAGGGTTACTTGCTTTTTGTAGATTAGTACTGCTACAGCCAGGGCTACTTATTTTAGATGAACCAACCAACCATATTAATTTTCGCCACCTTCCTGTTATTGCTCAAGCCTTAGATGGGTACCAAGGTGGGCTCGTCATGGTATCTCATATTCCAGATTTTGTATCTCAAGTGCGAATCGACCATATTGTTGACCTTAGTGCATTCTAGAAATGGTTAGATGGGCATCTTCTAGCTAGATAAGGCTTACGTTTACGAAAATATTGACATATTATAAAATTTAATCTATAATATAAAGTTTTCTGAACCAAGTTTTACAACAGACCTCTTACATAGCCTGCTTTCAATTAGATTTTTTCAGATTCTGAGAACTCTTGAATGCAAGGGCTTTGCCCTTGCTTGCTCAAGTCGAAAATGTTGAAAAAAGCGGAAGCGATATAGGATATATCGGTGAGTACTTTTGAAACATTTGCAGCCAGAATCTGGGAAAAGATAATGAAATTGAGGGTATGTAAGAGGTCTAATAATAAAGGAGGAAATAATAATGATACCGCAAGTAGTTATTATCGGGGATTTTCTCAAAGACCTTGATGATGAACACGCACTGTGCCTTGCAGCGTATTTACACAAACAAGGTCTCATACAATTACTGTGTGTGATTGCAAATTTGAAACCTGCAAGTGTTCGAGCACGTGGGGCCAAGGGAACTCTCAAGTTATTGGGGTTGCCCTATGTCCCGGTGGGTATTGGTATGGATGTGTGTGGTACGGTTACGCATCCCTACGAACTAGATATTCCGTACTTGGCAGGTCTTCATGAGGTAACCTTTGATGGACCGGCTTTATTACAACAAACCTTAGAAGTAGCAGCAGACCAGAGTGTGGTTTTAGTATTGCAATCTGGTTTTACTGATGCTGCAGCCTTGCTTGCTACGAGGCCAGGGCTTTGTCTGCGAAAAATTTCTCATGTAGCCATTATGGGTGGTGTGGTAACTGCAGATGGAGCAGTATGTTTAGATGAAGGGGGCTTTTTAGTGCCGGACAATGCAAACAATAATATGTTTGATTGGCCAGCTGCTCTAGCGGTATACACTCAGCTGCAAAAGCTTGGTATTCCTTTTGTGGTAACAACTAAAAAGGCAGCGTATGCATGCCAAGTGCCCAGGAGTATGTATAATTTAATGACAGAAACTGGAAACCCCATAGGACCGTGCCTTACCAGGCGACAGGTTCCCGCGATTGAAAGTTGGTGGCAAGCTGCATGTGCACCACCGGGTTCTGAGGTAAGAGGGATACTGCCTCCAGACCGCAACCGTAGGTGGTTTATAGATGTGTATTGCGGTGGCAGGGATCCAGGGATCCCTGACTACGCCCCAATTTGGGAGTATGTACAAGGACTTAACTTGTATGACCCCATTAACCTTGTGGCTGCAGTGCCCAAGCTCCTTGCTCAATTTTTTGAACCAACGGAAGTAGTGGTTACTGGTACCACGCAAAGGGTCATTGGGGTTTCAAAAGAAAAGCACGGAATAAAAAACCCTGCAGCTCTGCGTGATTTTATTATCAATGGAGAGCTCAGCTCACTTGTGTTATAAACAAAACATAAACGGGACCAATTCTTGCTGTGGTCCCGTTTTTCTTATTTTTGACAGAAGGCCGTGTTGCCCTCATGAAATTTAGTGAATTTTTTCTAACTCTGTATAGGTGATGTGTGATATGGAGGCGATAAATTTTTTTTGTTTACTTACATCGAGCCCTTTAGTCATTACACACAAAAAGTAGGGGTTGTTTTTGTAAAATACAATACCACAATCGTGTAACTGGGTGAGATTAAGGTTATTTTCTAGTACATAAAAGGTATGGCGTTCCCCAAATTTATGAGCAATAGGTATAGAGGAGGGAATACCTGATGCAATACCGTCCGTAAAGTCTACTTGTGCAAGCAAGCTCAGTGCTTTTTCTGACATTTCAGGGTTAAGGTAGGTTGCGTTAAAGAGTGCCCGAAAAAATAAACTATATTGCTTTGGAGAAATATAGTCATCTAAAATTTTGTCCTCTTGGTAATCAATACCCAGATCAGCAAACACGTCTTTAAGCGCTTGATGATCAATTTTGTTATACAGCAACTGCGTTGCGTTATTATCTGAATACACCACCATTCGTTTTATCAACTCTTCCGTGGTGTAGTTTTTTCCTGGAATAATTGGATCTGTTGGGCGAATAGACTCCATTGCATTTAAGTCATCCCCCCCCGGTATATAAATAGGTTTGAGACAATACCGCTGGTTCTGTTTCTGCAAGTTTAAAGTATGCCATCATTACTGCTACTTTTTGCAAACTGCCAGGAGAAAATTTTTCATCTTCGTGTACCCCTGTCCATTTACCATTACTCAGAGATCTAAAGTAAACTCCAGCAGATAAAATGTCACCATTTTTTATAGCATCCTCTACTGCACTTGTGAGCTGTTTTTCTAAGTGCTTAAGTTCTGTAAATTGTTTTTTGTCGCCAATTTCAAATCCAAGCAGAGGTGCAACAAAACGAAAATGGGCATCTGCCAGGCGGATTTTTTGAAAACTCAGCGGCTGGTTTTGCTGCTTGGTTATTAACCAGGTACTTGTACTACCGAGCAGGAGCGTAATGCTCACAAGTCCTATACGAATGCGATTTTCGCGGCTTAAGAGCGTGATAAAGCGTGTAAGTTTAAGCAAGAGGTTTGTAGATTACTGTCGTATCTATTATTATACTCTAATTTGAATAGTAATTTACAGACTTGTGCACTTATTCCCATTGAAACACATTAATAGCAATAACAAAAACAATAATTACCCAAATTACTAGTCCGAGTATGTCGCCCCATACGTGAGCCAAAGTGGCACCTTCATTTGCGATCTGACGCATACCATCTACTGCATAGGTGAGCGGGAAGTAGTTGGTTACCGTTTTTAGCCACTGGGGAAAGCTGTCGCGTGGAAAAAATATCCCAGAAAGCAAGAGCATGGGTAATTGAAAAACGTTTGCCAGTGGAGGTACTTGGTTTTCGTCTTTAGCCCAGCCAGCAATCGCAAATCCTAAACCTAAAAACACAATAATACCAAGTGTAGCAATCAGGGCAAAGCTTAAGTAGTTACCAAGCATGTGGAAATGGAAAAGTGCAATACCTAATCCCACTAAAATTGTTACGGTAAGCAGAGAAATAACCAGTCGAGTAATTGCTTGCGCAAACACAAAATTGCGAGGATGTACGGGAGTTGCGTGGAGCCTGCGCAATGCGCCACTGGCTTTAAGCGATACAAACGCAAACGCAACACCAAAAATGCCAACTTGCATAATAGTCATAGCCAAAATACCTGGCAAAATAAAATCAAAATAGGTTAGGTTATTAGTTTGCACGCCACTTGATGCAACGGCTACTGCTTTTGGCGCTGGCACAAGCTGGTCATTAAAGGCTTGCGCAATTTGGCTAATAATCAGGCTTGCAACCTGACCATTTTGTGGCCGCGCTTTATTATAATACGCAGTAAGAGTAACAGGGTTACCAGTTCTCGAGTCTGTTTTGCCCAAGTCATTTGGAATAATAACTTGCAGATCTATTTTGCCTTTACCCAGTTGGTCTGCTGCCTCACTTTCTGTTACTTCTTTTACATCAAATGCAGAAACTTTTTTTAGTGAGTCTACAAATTTTTTGGATAATTCTGTGTGCGAGTAATCGGTAATATCTATTTTCATAGATGCAGTAGAGCCTCGAGATAAAAATCCGAATACGGATAATAATGCAAGAGGAAAAATAAGCGTAAAAGCAATTGCGCCTTTGTTACGGAAATACATTTTCATGGAGACACTCGTGAGTGTTGAGAGTGATGTAAAAAATTTGTTCATAGGTCTAGGTATTAGGGGTTAGGTTGTAGAGTTTAGGGGAGGAGCAGGAGTGTTAGTCTCGAAGTTCCTTACCAGTTATATCAATAAAAACATCTTCTAGGGTTGCTGGTGGGACTTCGGTATGCGGTTTAAAACCTCGTTCGAGCAATTGCTTAATTAAATTTCCTGGAGTATCAAGGGCAACAATTTTCCCATCGTCCATGATAGCTACTCGGTCACACAGAATTTGCGCTTCATCCATGTAGTGGGTAGTTAAAATAACTGTAGTACCTTTTTCTCTAATTTGCCGGATAAGGTCCCATAAGTTGCGTCTTGCTTGTGGGTCTAGTCCAGTGGTTGGCTCGTCTAAGAAAACCATGATTGGTTGATTAACAAGAGTGGTGGAAATACTGAAACGCTGTTTTTGGCCACCTGATAGGTCTTTTACTACTGCGTGAGCTTTTTCCTCTAATCCCACTTCTGTAAGTAATTGCAATGGATCTGTATTTGTACCATATAAATTAGCAAACATTTTTAATAGTTCTACTAAGCTTAGGTTAGGAAAAAACGCAGAAGACTGCAATTGAATGCCAATCCGCTCTTTTACTTTGTACGGTTCTTGTTGTACGTCCAGACCATCCAATATTACTTTTCCAGCAGTTATATCCCGCAAGCCTTCGATCATTTCTAAGGTGGTAGTTTTACCTGCACCATTGGGACCAATGATTCCAAAAATTTCACCTTTAGTCACGGTAAAACTTACGCCTTTGACTGCTTCAAAGTTGTTTTGATATTTTTTTTGCAAATTGGTAACCTCTAGTACATATGACATTGTGTATGTGTAAATTAATAGAAAAAAGGGCGCAGGTACTGAGCGCCTATAGTTATTTATATAGATATCGTATTAAAAACAATTGAATGATTTATAATCTGTGTTGTTAGGAGTTGCTCGCTCCCGAGCGCTTCAGCAAACGAGTAGTAACAAAGCAGAGTAGTAAACTTGCCAGCCAGGCAGCTACTGCGAGCCAGAATGCATGTTGTTCACGTTTTTCTATTTCCCTAAGAGACCGCCCTACCGCTACAAAACCACTATTATTGCTTTTATAGGGGGCTACTACTAGTGCAATTCGGACATTGTTTTTTGGCTGCCAGGTAACACGGTCTTGTCCGTGTTTAGTAGTGTAATCAAATACACCTTTTGGTAGTTCCGGTGTTTTGCCATCTAACTGCGCAGTGCTTACTAACGCTTTTCCGTTTTGATCATAAATGATAGTAAACACTGCCAAGCTCTTAGCAATGTCTATGGTATCACTACTCATAGCAGGTTGTCTGCCACTGGTGAGTCTATTAGCCAAATCTTCTGCCATTTGAATTTGTGGGTCATTAGCAGACTGTCTGAGTACTTGTTGTGCTTCTGCATAACCTAATCCACAGAAAATAGTTATTACGATAATCGAGCTAAAAAATAAAACTCTTTTGTGTCTCATATAAGCTGTATTAACAAATATACATACGTATAGTATATCAGTTGTAGTACTTGAAATTAAGTTCTACACCCACATTGACAAAATACCCAATTTTATATATAATTGTTTGTCTTATTTCTTTGCATAGTCTTAACCAAACAAGATCAAAAGGAGGAAGTTATGGATACCATTAGCCAGGTTCTCATGTGGGCTGTGATACTGCTTGGGGCCTATATTGGCTATCATATGAGCCGGGTCTCATATGAACAAGACAAAGGCATTTTGTTTTGCTTTATTATGTCTGCGTTGGTTGGAAGCGCAGTGACACTGCTCATGGTGGCCTCAGTCTGGTTTATAGCAGCAGTAATTGCGCTGCTTACTCATGGGCCAACACCACTATTTATTGACCCGCTCACCTACAGCCTAGAAGTATTTGTTGGAGTTGTGGTAGCGGGTCATGTAATTGTAGGGGCACTCAAGAGTACGAGTAGAGTTTGAGCGTTGTAGTAGCCAGGGTACTTCTGTGTCCTGGCTACTTTTTATTTGCGAAAATAAATAGAGTGTTATGGTTTGTCATAACACTCTGGTTTTACGCGCGTATTTTTTTACTCTTTAATCACCATAGGAGTTGGTGTTGCTGCTGGGTCTGGAGTAAAGGTAATAGTTGTGTCTCTAATAACGTACGCATCATTAGAGATGTTGTTGTTAATCTGCTTGGCTAGGTCTTGAAGGTCTGTTGCTTCTCCTTTATCAAACTTTTTGCGCACTTCCAGGAGAAGTTCAGTTACTTTATGCTTGATTTCGTACCGATACTCTTTTGGGTTCTTGGCAGGATTCGCAAGGTGGCTTACTACGTCTGTTTTTAAGACTGTAGTAGCAGTAACGTAAACTGTACCTTTTTGGCCATTGGCTATTACCCGAATGGGTTTATCAGGAATAGGTAACTCTTTCCATTCTACTTTGCCACCTTTGAAGTACGTGTACATAGTGTCTGTGCGAATATTGGGTGGTTCAATAAACCACTGGTCCTTACCATCTATTACCCTTACGATTTGGTTATTCCGGGTAACTACGTTTACACACATATTATCTGGACTAAAAGTTTTCCAGAAAAAAATACCGGACAGATACACTATGACGAGGAGTGTTGCAAAGCTGAACACAACTGCTGCTGCGCCCTTGTCAAGGTCTTCGGTTATGTCTCTGTCATGAAAAGCAAATATACCTAAGCCAAGTGGTACAAAGCCTATCAGTATAGAAGCAAATAACTGATCTATCAGGTGAAAGTGCACAGACTGATAGCATATTGCAAAAAATCCGAGTGCCATGGCAATTACCCACACAGTGCCTGCGTAGGTAAATAAGCTTCGAAACAGAAAAGCAATAGGACTGAAGGCTATTTTTAGTGTGTTTTTAGAGCCTGTCCAACCTATTTTTTTTGCATGGGCAAGTGCATTACTTGTTTGCCATGCAAATTTGGCAAACCGGGTGGGGCCTAAAGCCAAAGCTTTGCTTAAGAGCGTATCTTCATCTGCTGCAGTTTCTTGGTTTCGCTGTGTTTGCAGTTTTCCCAGTTGCCGTTCTAATTCTCTTTCTAAAATTTCTTGCTGCTCGGCTGCGGATATATGAAAGGCTTTGATAGCTGGATCTTTGGCTTCTTCAGCGCGTCTTTTATGACGCTGGGACGGTGTTGCCTGTTCTTCCCAAAGAAAGCGTTCTCTGGGGATTTTTTTACGCAATTCATCTACTCTTTTTTTCTCTTCTTGCGCTGTCATACTTCCTCCTCTTCTGTGCATAATCAAATTTTACAATAGAATAAGCGTATTCGAATAACAAAAAAATATATCATATAAGGCTTACTTTGTCTATGGCCAAAAATAAAACGGCTTGTATCGTACAAGCCGTGGCCTATTAAGGCAAAACCCTTTCTACTTATTTGTAAACACCAAAGGTTCTGAGGTAAACGTTATTTCAGTGTTGGCGTAACGGAATACTGCATTAGACAAACCATTGATTTTTGCAATAAGCTCTTTTAGGTCTGGATCACTGCCTTTTTGTGCTAAGTGATCTTTTATTATTTGTTTTGCCCTGGCCTCTAGTTCCTGGGTATATTCTTTATCTGTTTTTAGAGGCGTATTAAAGTTTTCAAAAGCATTAGGCACAAACTGTTTGGCAGTAGTAATTTTAAGTGTCCCTGCTGCTCCCATGTGGGTGATTGTGCTCTCCCAATTTTTTCGATCAGTCTTGTACCATAGTACGGTATCCCCGCGAAAAGGACTTGGCAAAGCATACAGGGTTTGCTTTGAGGGATTGATAACAAACTGCACATGCGTATTACGCATGACTACTCCTCGGTAGTCTGCATCTATAACGGGCAGTACAGGCATTTTTCCAAAGATGCCTAAGCCTATCCAGACTATTGTACACAGAGCAAGTCCTATGTGAGCTTTGCGACCAAGCTTCGCATTGCTTCGATACAGATCGAAAATGTGTATACCAATCCACATGCTTGCAAAAAAGAGTATTGCTGAACAAACCAATACAAAGCCAAAATCAAACATACCACCATACATGAACAAGTACAAAAGTTGCACTGCGAGGCTGATTATCCATACAAGTGGTGCGAACTCTAGTACAGATTTGCCCATATGTGATGAGTGCTCTTTTATCCAAGTTGCTTTGCTTTTACACCAGCGTATTGCAGTTTGAAACATATGCTGCAATCCAGCTGTCCAGGTTGGTCCTTGCTCAAATGCTTTGATGAGCAAGAGAGCTTTGAGTTCCGTGTCAGCTGCAGCTCCTGCGGTGAGCGTGAGTGCGAGTTGCTTGGCTAGTTCTGCATCTATTTCCTGTTGCGCTGCAGCTTTGGCTAAAAAGTGTTCTACTACTTCTGGTTCTGTCGAAGCTTCAGCAAGTATACGATACTGCGCTGCTTTTCCCGCTGCTTTGTATTGCTTAAACTGCTTTGGCAAAATACTATTTCGTAGCTGAGTTATTTCTGATTCTACTCTGTGATGTGCCTGAGCTATGTCTTGCTGGTTTACCATACAACCTCCTTTGGTTTTAGGTTTTATAAGGCTGAAATCTGCAACACAGCACTCTAGCATATGTGAGTAAGTGTATCAAGTCGCCTAAAGAAAAACCTTCGTGAGACGTAGCGTCTCACGAAGGTTTTATAATCAGTCTTTACTGAATTGCTGCGCCAATTTGGTATGTGCCTACTGATGCGCTAATGGCATTAGTAGTTTTATACCCCAGGGTTTGCATTGCTTTAAGAGAGGTAAAAGGCAAGGCTTGACCATCGGATATTACATAGTAGGTATTTTTATCTTTTACTAACGTACCATCGCGGAATTTAACCAGGCTGCCTGTAGGTAGGGCAATATCTGCTTGGTTTGCTTTAACTACTCGAGCAGTGGCAAAGCCGTAGGTTTTAAATACTGCCAAAGATTCAAAGCCAAGTTTCGTGCCACCTTTAACCCACCAAATGGTTTTGCCTTCAAGCACCAGGCTGCCGTCTGGGTGGGCTTCTGTTTCAGTTGCAATGGTTGGGCCGGTGGTGTAGTCTGTGAGATTAATTTTGGGCAAGTTACCAAAGCTATAACCAAGCTTTTTAAAGACTTCTGCAGAAGCAAAGCCGCGTTTAGTTCCACCTGTGCCAATCATGTACACTGTTTTACCGTCCGCGGCATCTATGACCAGTGTACCTTCTAAAGCTTTTACAATGCTGTTGCTTTCTTGAGGCAGGGCTTTATCAGCTGCATTAGCAGCTACTGCCTGAGTAAAGCTATAGCCGTGTGATGCATACTCTGCTGGGTTTCTAAAGGCAAAACGTTTACCATCTTTAATGACGTATACAGTTTTGCCATCGAGGACTAGTGTGCCATTTGTGTGCGCCCCAACAGCAGTGCTTGTTTGTCCGCCAGTTGTGGTATTTGGCGCTGGGGTAGGAGGCGTAATTTGTGCAGTAGTTGCGCTTGGGTCAAGTAGAATGCTGTCGCTTGCAACTGCGCTTATGTTGCCAGCTGGGTCTCTAAACTTAACATACACAGTTCTCGTTCCCGAGCCTTCTGTAAGTGTCCATAGTTTGGAAGCAGCGTAGTTTACCCAGCTTGCGTTCGTAAAGTCTGCTGAATTAGAAAGTTCCATTTCTAAGGAAGCAGCAGTATCTTGGGCGCTGAGTTGCAGCGTAACATTTACTGTTCTTGTGGCTTGAGCGTCGCCGTTAATAGTTATTTTTGGATTTGTTGGTGCAGTGTAATCTGGAGCAGTATACGTGCCACCGCCGCCTCCACCACCACCGCCTCCAGAAGAGGAAGAAGAGCTAGAACTGGAAGACGAAGAGCTAGAACTGGATCCTGAAGACGACGTATTAGAAGGCAGGATTGGAGCAAAGTCAGAAAAGTGGGCAGCAGTTACGGTAAGGGTATTATTTGTTGTGTCTACAACGGTAGGGAGCATAACGTAGGACTGTGAAGTATCATCCCATACGCCAACTTGTAAGTTAGCTTCATTTGCTCCTGCAGGCAGAGCAGTCTCATCGTAGGGGATGATTATGGTAACATCGCTGTTAAGGGTTTTAACTGGTTGTCCAGAAGCATCAGTTGCAGAAATGGTAACCGCATTTTTGGAAAGTACCGTACCGGTTGGTGGGGTAGGCACTGCGGTATTGATCTGAGATTTTACCGTACCAGCATTAGTACCAGTACCCAGAGCATTTGCTGGAATATTTAATTTAAAGTTGTCACCAATGTTGCTATTGGTAAGTAAGCCACCAGAAGTTGGTGTAACGGTTTCTTGTTTTTCTGCTTTAACTGTAAAACCGGAAATGGCAGAAAGGGTAATGTTTTGGCTTGTAGGACTGTTGTTGTTTACGGTAACGGTAAGTGGGCCGCCTTCATAACCTTGGCCTCGTGCGCGAACTGACCAGGTGCCGTTGTCTACTGCCAGTGAATACGCACCGCTTGCATTAGTTTGAGCAACTGCGTAGCCGCCCGAGCCATCGGTTGCATCCACAAATACGCCACTAGCGCCACTACCAGAGAAACTAATGGTTCCTGTAATGGTGCGAGCTGCGGTTGTAAGAGCTATAGTCCCAACTGCAGTAGCGCTACTTACTCCAACCGCTGTTGGAGCCGGAGATTTATAGCCAGGCTTATCTACCCGGACGTTATAGCGGCCGGCTGGTGCGCTAATAGAGAAGGTACCATCGCTTGCGGTAAGCGCACCGGTGTTAATAAAGTTAGTTTGGCCAGTGGGTTGTCCGGTTAGGGATACCCAGGCATTAGGAAGGGCAATATTGTCGCCCGTAACAGTACCAGTGACTGCAAAGAGAGAACCAGCTGATGCAGTGTAGGTAATTGTTTGAGTAGTGCTTACTGGTGTAGTTGAACCAATAGAGCCAAAAGCCGGGTGCCCTGCTCGCACGGTGTATGTACCAGGTGGCACCGTAACACTATATATAGCGTTGGCACCACTAGTGGTACTTACGCCAGTACCATTGCCCCTGCCATTAGTGTCTCTTACATCAACGAATCCATTACTAATCGGGTTTGTACCATCGGTAAGCTTTACGGTAATGGTAATTGGTGTACCAGCGCTACAGTTTTTGCCTGAGGTAGTTGTATTAACGGTTACAGTAACGCTGCCCGCAACTGCAACATCACCTACGCCAGGGAATACACAAGTTACACTATAGCTACCTGCAGGAACTTTTAAGGAATAGTTTCCGCTTGCATCGGTTACTGTCATGTTCGCACCTGCGCTTCCCTCGGCTCTTACAATCACGCCTTGTTGCGCCGTACTGGACTGTGTTGCTTGCCCGGTAATAGTGCCAAGACTTAGGGTTTGTGCGGAAAAATCTTGCCCCGTAAGGCTAGAAGTAGTAACCGTAAGTGTTTTACTACCAAGCTTTCCAAATCCAGGAGCAAATGCTTCCACTACCCAGGTACCAGCGTTTACATACAAAGTGTATGCACCGTTGGCATCGGTTGGGCCGCCCACGAAGTTAGCTGAGTTACCTCCAATAGGGGTAGTATCAGTGGTAGAATTTACTTTACGAGCAGAAATACCAGAGTAAGGCACTGCATTTCCGCTGTCATCTTTTACCGTACCGGTAATCGTAAGACTGCTTGTACCAGCGTTCAACACAAAGGCCAGAGAGGTTGGAGAATTACTACCACTTGTTGGTACGGTAATTTGTTTATCTTCAGTTGTAGGCATACCTGGTTTAAATACCCCGCACAGGTATACGCCTGCAGATACGTTCACTGTAAACGCACCGCTGGTATTGGTTTGACCGCCTACACCAAAGCCGTTTGTGCTTCCCGTGTTTGAACTTTGGCTTGGTCTACAGAATATACCAGCGTTTGATATTCCAGTGCCGCTACTATCAACTACCGTACCCGTAATAGTTTTACCTGCAGAACTTAAGGTAAAGGCTATACTCGAAACACTGCTGGTTGCAATTTTAACTGTTTGGTTTGGAGGTGGCATAAAGGTAAACGTTGGTGGGGGTGGTGGAGGAGCACCAGGTGTTAACAGGTTGCTTGGAATTTTGGGACCCACTCCTACGTTGTATGTGGTATTAGCTTGTACCGGGAGCGAGTAAGTAACGCTACCGCCATAGGTAGTACCACTTACTACAACCGAGGAACTATTGGTAGTAGTACTGGTTTTTGCAAAACCGCTCGGACTAGCTCCAAAAATATCAATATCCGTATTTGCTGGACCATATACGGTCCCGGTAATGGTATAAGGAGCTGCGGCTAAACCAAAGTTTTTAGTGGTGCTGGTAGAAATGTTAATTGATTGAGGTGCAGAGTTAAACGCAATACCGCTTGAGGATAAAGTACCGGGGTCTATTCCGAGCATGTAGTCACCGCTTGCAAGACTGGTAAAGCTTGCTACACCGCTGCCGTTCGTACTAGTATCTTGGCCACCAGCTGCTGGACTAAACAAGAACACGCGAGCGCTTGCAATGCCTGGTTCGCTCCCATCTTTGGTGTTATTGCCTGCAGTCCCTCCACCTGCACCGTTGTCGTTAAATACATTTACGGTTAAGGTGTTGCTGCCGGCTTGACCCAAGAAGAAAGGAGCAGAAGTTTTGGTTTCCAAAATCGCTCGATTATTTGCAGCAGTATCTTTGGTTTTAATATCTACGGTATATCCAGAGCTAGAAGGAATAGTAGAGTTTACAATGCCGGTTAAGTCTAAACACATAAAGGCGTTATTACCAGTAGCAGCACCGGCAATAGTAATAGTAACCACACCAGAACTATCGCCTGCTACGGTAAAGGTAACCGTACCTGAGGCCGGGCCATTAATATCGCTATTACAGAAACTGGTAGAGGCACTTGCAGCTGCAACTGCGCTTACATCAAAGCCAGTAGGGAAGGTAAGCACAATTTGTCCGGTGAGTGGAATAGAAGTGCCAGCCAAGAATTCTAATTTGTAATCACTGGTTGCTCCAGCAGATTTACTTTTTGCAGTAAGTCTGGTTGGGTTTTGTCCTTGCATACCAGGGTCATTTGCAGGGCCTGATCCAGGGCCAAGTTGCCCACCGGTAGTAGAAGAATTTTGGACTGTCGCAAAGCTCGTGTTTTTAGCCGGGCTTCCCGTGGTGTCCATACCATTGCCTGCTAAGTCTTGTACAAGATTTGACACAGTAATTTTAAAGCTATTACCGTTTTGTAAGGATAGTCCAGAAATGCGAGCAGTTCTGCTGCCACCATCGTATGTAATAGTTTTACCGGCAAGTGAAATAGAAGAACCAACCGGGCTTTCGAGGGTATAGTTTGCAATGTTATCTGCTGCATTTGGCCCTGCGCCACTTTTGACTGGCTCACTAAAGGTAACAGCTACTCCAAAGTTATCTGCGTTAGCAAAGGCGATATTTGCTCCACCTGTGTCTGTGACATTGTCAGTGTTAAAAGTAGATGTATAGTTGGAAGCTAAGGCATTTCCGGCTAAATCTTTTGCGCCTGTGGTAATGGTTACGGTGTAATTGGTTAAGGCTAAGAATTGCGCGGAAGGAGCAAAGAATGCGCCACGGCTCATTGGGCTATAACTCACAGAACCAGTAACTGCGGTACTATCGCTGGTCTTTTTTACGGTCATGGTGGTAGCGGTTATAGTGCTTGGGTCCATGTCTTCGGAGAAGCCCACACTAATAATACTACTCCTGCTGGTTGTGGCGTTGTTCGCCGGTGCTCCACCAAGCACTGTTGGAGCAGTGGTGTCTGTTGCAGATGCAGTGCGGAAATTTAAACGGTATTCTTGGGGGAAACTAGCGCTTGTGCTGCTTTGAGTGCCTGTTGCAACTTTTACAATATAGCCTGTGTTTACGGTAAGCGCGCTTGAAGGAGTTATGGTAATGGTCTTGCTGGCAGCGTCATAGGTGTTAGTGGCACTTACCGCGCTTCCTGGTGCACCAAAGTTATCCGTAAACAAGCCAACATTGGTAGTAGAAGTTGCGCTACCTGCGCCACTGGTACTCATATCTACAGAAAAGACAAGCTTAATTGGTGCATTAGGTGAAAAGGTTTGGTTACCAGGTTGTGGAGAGCTTGATTGTACAAACGGTGGGGTGGTGTTGGTGCCACCAGTGCCGCCTGTTGTAAAGCTTAAGGTTTGTGGGCTTGCCAGTTGATTACCAGCAGTATCTTTTAGTCCTGTGCCAATAGTTAAGGTGTACGTAGTAGATGTTGCTAAGTTAGCAGAAGAATTATCTAAGCGTAGTGCAGTGCTTGCAGCTCCCGTAGCATCGCCAGACACTACATGGAAGTTATATGCACCATTGTTCGCAGCATTAGCTGTAGTACTGCTAAACAAAATGTCACCATTAGAAAATGGGGTAGTAGTATTTGTAACTGGTCCTTCTGCGCCAGGCGTAATTTTTGAAATCTGCGAACTGGCTGCAAAGGTTGGTGCTGCGACGCCACCATCAATACGCAAGGTACTTGGTAGTGAGCCCGAGGCAATGTTTTCTGCTGTAGTTACTAAGTGCCACGCATAGCTGCTAAGATTATCGGCGTTTGCAGTAATTTTGGCAAAAACTAAATCGCCTTGAACTAAGTTTAGAGCAGAAGTTACTGCACTTGATGCATAGGTAGTAGCAGTTGCGGCTGGTGTAACGCTGGAGAAGCTTGACCCGCTTACGTAGGTTGGAGCACTACCCGCGCCGTCGAGTCGTAAAGATGCGTTATTTACGGCAGCACCCGTAGTTACTATATGCCAGGAGTAGCGGTCTGAAGTTGGGTTGGCTGTGGTGTTTACGACTACTAAATCTCCCGTAGTCAGGCTGGTTGCTGCTGTAACTGCGCCAGTAGCCGAAGCTGCTGCAAACTTGCTAATCGCTTGACCACCAAGCAAGTTAAAGTTGTTTATACCAAACGTGCCACCCGTGAGTGTAGCATTGGTGATTATTCCAAGTTCTGCGGGAAAGACGTCATGTTGGAAGTACACAATATCGCCAGCAACAGGAGTTGCATACGTACCAAAGGCGTTAATACTCACTGCTTGTTGAATATTATAGAATCCAAATCCAGTACTTCCAACTTTGGCAAATCGGGAAGCAGCGGTAAAGCTGGGCGGGTTAGAAACAATTACATTTACTGCGCCTGGAAACGTACGAAAAGCCACATTTACCGGACTACCACCAGCAGCAAGTGTAATATTGGTGTTGTTAACTGTGGTGGGGTCAATTCCTTCCGAAAAACCAACGTTAATAAATGTACTAATTGGTACATTAGTAGAGCCATTCATGGGCCCTGTGAAATTAGTATCTATAGTAGGTGCTGTGGTGTCTATATTTATTGTACCTGTGGTAACTGCAGTTGGAGTTGTAGTCGGAGTGTTCGAGCTATAGGTTACATCACCCGGGGCAATGCCAACTGAAAACGCGTGGCCACCTGTTGCCCCAGCTGATGTGCGTACTACTATATAGAAGTCACTGCCTAAACTCGCGCCAGTATCGTTTGCTGGTACGGTTTGGCCGCTGGCAGCAGTTAGGGTAGCTGTATAGCCATACACCGGTGCAGCGCTTGCACCATCAAGCCGTAGGGCTGCGCCACTTACGCCGGTTGCGCCAGTGCTGGCAATATGCCAGGCAACGCTCGAGGCTTGTGGGTTATTGGTTACCCCTGCAAGTAATAGATCTCCAGTAGTAATAGTTTGAGCACTATCAGCTATGCTGGTAGTGGCAGGTGAAAATAAATTGATTTTAGTAATTTGATAGGTAGTGCTCGCGGCTAAGTTAACACCGTTAATAGCGAAAGTACTTTGGTTAGTACTACTGGCGTTGGTTACTACGCCCCAAACCGGTGCATTGCTTCCTGTTTGATACAAAACAACATCACCCAGCGCTGGAGCGGTATAGGTACCGGAGTTGGCAGTCCAGGCATTAGCCCCTGCTGCTCCAGTAGTAACGTTAACCGTATTACCTGAGCCGCCACCCATTTTGCTAATCCGGTAGGTACCAGTTGCTAAATTAGCCCCATTTACGGGGGAAGTTGTAGCAGTAAAAGCGCCAGTGGTCATGCCCCATGAGCCAGCAGTGGTGCTGCTTTGGTAAAAAATAATATCGCCTAAACCGAGTGCAGGAGTAGTGGTGTTGGCGCTGTTATCTATACCGTACGAACCAGTAGAAGCAGGGCTGAATTTAGAAAATTGTCCCGCAGCAACATAGGTTGGTGCAGAGCCTGCTCCATCAAGCCGGAGTGTGCTGCTTGCTACACCAGTAGCACTCGTGGTTACCACGTGCCAGCCGTAGCCTGTGGTAGGTGCGCCACCAGCAGAAATATTAGCAAATACAACATCGCCAGCAGTTAAGACAAGGCCACCATCAGTAGTAGTTGCTGTGCCTGAAGGGCTAAGTTTACTGGTTTGCGTAACCTGTAAAAGCGAAGGTGCGGCTGATAGGGCAACTGCTGAGTCTGTGCCATCAAAGCTGCCTTCTGTGCCTCCGTTGTCTATATATAGAGCAAGACCAGAGGCACTTGAGGTGGCCATGCTAGCCAAATCCGTCGTGGTAAACCCAGTAGACGGGTTAAGTGTTACTTTAACGCTGGAAAGCGTTTCCGATGCACCAGCAACGGTATTAAGACCTAATACCGAGGTTGGAGAACTCGAAGCTTTAATGGTTGGAGTAAAGTTACTTACCGTGCTTGTCACGGTGTTCGTAGTAATAGCTGCTTTGCTCGGCACGCTAAAACAAAAGACTAAGGCAATACAACTACCCAGAGCAAGTATTGCTCCAGTAGTAAATCGTTTAGTCCAGCGCATGTTATTCATGTGTTTTTGTTAATTAACTTATTTTTTAAATAAAAACAAGCAAGAGCAGTATTGCTATTGCTTGTTATTGTTTTATATAAAAAGAGTAAACGTCTATTGCCGTATGGTTAGCGCCAAAGCGCAGATTATTTTTATTTCGCAGCGGATATGCTGATAGGTTGACTATATCAAGCAATTTTTTTCGAGTCAACAACGAGCTGCATGTTTTGTAGAAAAATGATTAAGATAATTTTCATCTACATAACCTATGGTTATAGAAGAAGCTTGGTTAACAATTTAAGTACACTTCTATGGTTAGAAAAAATATATTGTTTGGTTCTGTCGGCACTATTCCTGCTCGATATCGGTACTCGAGTAGCAAAGGAAAAGAGTTTTCTTTTCTACCTCCCGGAACCAAAGCCTGGCTTGCCGAGCAGAAAGCTAAACGTTCAGTTGTAGTCAGGTACAATTTGTTTGAATAAGTCCTTTATTATTAACTAGTCACAAAGTTTATGGGAATAATTCTTTGGATTATTTTTGGTGCTCTTGTTGGCTGGGTAGCTTCATTAATAATGAAGACTGATTCACAGCAAGGGGCAGGATTGAATATTATAATTGGTATTGTTGGTGCACTGGTGGGTGGGTGGATTATGACTTTCTTTGGTAAGAGTGGTATAACTGGTTTTAACTTATACAGTTTTGTGGTTGCGCTACTTGGAGCCATTGTGCTTATCGCAATTGTTAAAGCACTTCGACCCACACCATAGCTCAATTGCACCCCCGAGCTAGGTGGCCTGAGAGGCATATAGACCTGCAGGGTAGAAAATTCTGCTACTTAATAAAATAAACTCTATCCCCGACTGGCGGATAGAGTTATATTTAGAACCTGAGTGTTAGTTCTTTGGCTAATTCCCAATGAGCAAAGGTCCCGCTTGCTTGGTACTCTTTCCATAGCAGAAGCCAATCTTCCTTGAGCAATCCAAGCAAAATTTTATTGTGATACTTTCCATCTTGATACAGAGCCCCACGCTGGACCCCTTCTATACAATAGCCACATTTAAGGCTATAACATAAACTTCGTTCGTTAAAGCCAATTACTGCAGAGTTAATGCGGTGCAAGTTAAGCGTGTTAAATGCATAGTTGAGCAAGGCCATTTTTGCGTCACTTCCATATCCTTGTTTCCAACAGTCTTTTTCACCAATCAGCGCGCCAGTGGCAGCAACCCGATTTCGGTAATCAATAGTATGCAATCCCATTAACCCAATGTGGCGGCCTTCTTGTGTTTCTATTGCAAGGGTAATGTCGTTTTTGTTACTGTCTTTGTTTTCTATCCACTTTCGTTCCCCTAAAAGAGTTTGAGGGTAGCCATTTTTTACAAACTGTCGCACTTCTGGATCGTTAATCCAGCGAGTTATATTTTCTAAGTCTGTGTCTATATTAAGTGGTCGTAGAATTGTTTTCTTGCCTTGCAAGAAGATTATCCGTTTTGCATCATTGTGCATATTTTTTCTCCTTGAAATTGTTGATCTAAACAAAAACTCAGCAGACTTTCTGCTGAGGCAAAATGTTACAAAACAAGTTTTTAGATAGTTCTAAAAAGGAGGATTGCAGAAATCATGTCTCAGCACAAAAATAGCAAGCTGTCCGTGGACACTTGAGATATTTTGGTTATTAGGCTGGGACATATTTATAAACATAATAATATTATAAAATATAGAGTTATTTTTGTCAACTTTTGTTTATAATTAAGGGTTTTACTATTAATACTGTGTATTATTGGGTATTTATTCTGTTATACTAAAAGGTAAAAAAATTAATATAAAAAGAAAGGAAAACAAAAATCTATGAGAAGTATACATAGGTTTTGGGGGTTATGTGCTGTTTGCGCCTTTGTCTTAGTAGGCTTATCTGCAAGCGGCTTTTTTAATAAAGCACGAGCAGCAGTGGGGGATATTTTGCAAGCAGGAGGTGCTCCAGGAAGATATATACAGCTTAATGGGCCCACTGCAAGCGTAGATTTTTTTGAATGGAATAATCAACTGATGGGATCGGTTATTGGTTGGAATAAGGGTATTACTGTCTTTGCTACACCCGAAGGAACAGCAGAGTTTGGAACTGGTAATCATGAAATTAAAGCAAATAAACGTGGTGTAACTATTGGTACAGACAGGCACAATAGAGCTATTACCAATGTGCTTTCTGTGGGCTCTTGGCAAGCAACACCTGACGCGGAAGCAACAACATTTTTAACATCAGAACACCCAAATAAAAAGACTCTGGTGTTGCAAGGGAATACTGATCAAACTGCAGACCTCTTGCAAGCCCAGAATAGCAGCGGGCAAGTTATCGCTAAGCTCACGGTTGATGGTACATTTCAAGCCAAAGAAATAAAAGCTGACGACAAACTCTGTATTGGCAGTACATGCGTAACCGAAGCTCAGCTTCAAGCCTTACGTAATTTGCTTCCATAAATTGTTTTGGTCAAAAAAATAACACAGCCACACAAAAGTGGCTGTGTTGTGTTATATAAAGCGTGATTGCAAGATGCATTACTATACAAAGTATAATATACTAAAAGAGCAAATATATTTTGGCGATTGCCGCCGGAGAAATAAAAATAAATTCTACAAATGTTATGGGAAAAAGTACTATGAATGCAAGCAATACTTTAATACCTAAACCTAATCTACGATTTCACAATCGCCTAAAGGCAGGTTTGCAAGAGCCAGTACACGTGCATCTGGGATGGTCTGCAATTGTTATTGCTACTTCTGTATCTTTGCTGCTTATGGGTAATGCCTTTGCTCAATATCAGCCAGGGCAGGAAGATTTAGGTGGTGCTTGGAGGCGGCAATCAAATTTAGGCCACCAGCAGCCTATGCAGGATTGCGTTTCTGGAAGTGATACGCCTAGTTTTCCTCCTCTGCAGGACAGAGGCATGCCTCCCTCAGATGGGCAAGAAGCAAAGTCAGGAGCAATGCATGCAAATCAAGAACGTCTTGAACAATCGCCTGGAATGGGGACACCACCACAAAACAGCATTATGCAACCTCAGCAGGGGCGCCCGCCCGTGGGCCAAGCTGATCAACAGGGAAATTCTTGGTTCTCTGGGCAATCACCTCAAGGAGACTTTTACCAAAACCAACAGCCCGGCCAAAATAAGCCTCCTCAGTTCTCGCAACCAAATCAGCAGCAAAAACAAAACCAGTACCAGGGTGGTAAGCAGCCTGTTCGTGAGGGGCAGAAGTATGGCCGTCCAGGAGAGGGCGAGTCTTTTGGTGGTCAAGAGAAAAACCAATTCGGAGGCGATAGTGGTGGCTATCTGCAACCTTGTCCGCACGGGGGTAAAGCAGGTAATGAATTTAATGGTCAAAACAATCAAAGTGGTGACACACACCATAGTGATACTGGCCAGCTCAGTACCCAGCAACTAAAAATGATGAATCGCAATGCTGCTCAAATCTTACAACAAGTCAAAGCGGCCAGGGCCTATATTGCTAAACTTAAAACACAAGGAGTAAATGCTCCAGATGATCTCACAGAAGCACTCTCTTTGCTAGAAGAAGCAGCAAGTAAGCTTCAAAATGCCAAAACTCAAGACGATATTCCTGATATGCAGGAATTGCATGACGCAATGCAGACTGTACAAGAAGGCATGCAAAAACTGAACATGTCTGCTCAGTTACCCAGGCAAATTAAGCAGGCAGAAAAAGAAATTCAGCGCGCAGAGGCCAGCTTTAAGAGCGCGCAAGCCAGAGCAACTAAAGCTAAGATAGATGTTTCAGTTCAGCTCTCAGAGTTTAATCAAGCACTTGCCGTGCAAAAGGAGACACTTGCTAAAATCAAAGCCCAGGCCCAATCCGATCCAGAAGAAGCTCTGAATGCGCTTCATGAAGAATTTTTCCAAAATATGGATACTGTGTGGCGGCCGTATGGCGAAATGCAGCTGCTGCTCAATATCACCCAAGGTATTGGCTCTATGGCTAAAGAAATCAAGGCTAATGATGCGAGGATCACAGCCCTCAAGAGCAAAAAAGTAGACATTACTGATTTGGCAGAACTGCAAGCAGACCTCAAAGCGCAATTTAACAAAGTCAAAGAGATTAGTGCTACGAAGCCCTTAGATATGGAAGCACTGCAAGAGGCAGTAAGTCTACTGGGTGAAAAAAAACAAGCAGTGTCAGATAAGTTACAAGAAGTAACTGGTGATGATGGCTATACTACTAATGGCTCGGGCCAAGGTCAAGGCTTTCAGTTTAATATACCGCAAGGCTTTTAGTAACCACAAAACAAAAAAAGACTGTCCTGTGCGGGCAGTCTTTTTAGTGTGAACTACACAAGTTCAAACTGTTTTATTTGTTTTTCAAAATTTTTGGTGGTAGTAAACAATAGTCCTCGCAAGCCTTGCTTTTTTGCTGCGGTAATATTATCTTTTCTGTCGTCTACCATAAGTGCTTCTGCTGGTTTAATCCGAAGTTTTTTTATTACATAGGAATAGGCTTTGCTGTCTGGCTTGGCCATGTGAATTGTATTTGAAAGAAACACTTTGTTAAAAACTTTTTTGGTTGGCACACCACGTTGCCGCAGTACCTGTATTGCCATCTGTCCAATGGAGTTAGTGAAAAGTGCCACTTGCGCTGGTTTTAGCTTGGGCATTAACCCAAGCAGACTTTTATTTACCTGCATTTTGCCAACAATGAGCGTATGCATTTGTTTTGGAGTCAAATGCACGTGAAAAACTTTTTGGATCTCTCGGTAAAACTTTTTTTCAGTAATAGTGCCTAAGTTTACTTGGTGTTCTAGGTCGCTAATTTTTTTCTTGCCTGCCTTTGTGAGGCACTCAAGACAATAGTTGTGAATAAAAGGCAAATACCCGCCGCTCATAATCACTCCACCGAGGTCAAAAATCACTGCTTTAATTTTTGGTTTTTCCTTCATATTAAAAATTGTAATTTAGAGAACTTCATTTAGCAAGTATTTAGATTAACTACTCATTTGTGGTATACTAAAATAAATCTAGGGTATTAGAATCATTGCGTTAACATTACTTTGATTTTTGGTATACTAATTGAAACAAAATACTTTTTTAAATTTTAGTATGGCTTTAAAAGAACAACCAGTTATTGCTCTGGGGATTGTTGCGATAGTAGCAATACTTGTTGGGGGTGGAGTCTGGTGGAAAACTCATCAGTCTGATTTTTTCGCGGAAACTCCTTTTCCTGTAACCAACAATCAAAACATACTACAGCCAACAGAGGACCCTAAAGATCCTCCCTCAGCCAAGAAGCAGGAGCTCCCTCCAAGCACTATACCGCAAGAGTTTCCAAAAACTATACCCTTAGAACAAGGCGGTGCAGTGCTGCAAAATTATAATGCAAGTGTTGGGGGAATAAAGGAACAAAGTACTCGAGTATTTGTTACACAGAAAAGCTTAGATGAGAATCAGGCTATGTATGCCCGTTTTTTTAAAGATAATGGTTGGACTATAGTGAACACTATTGTTGGAAAAACCTATCGAATTCTTTCTGCCACAAAAAATGGAGAGCGAATTGTAGTGATTGTAGATGAAAATACTATTTCAAAACAAAAAACAGTCAATATTACTTATACACCGGTCCTGCCTGCCCCGGTACTTAAATAAAAATGTATCAATTTTTTAGTTTAGTAAAACCAAACACATCATTTCAGTGGTATATATGCGCTATGCCACTGTGTATTATTTTTGGAATATTCTTTTGCTTACAACCTAAACTCGCCCACGCAGGCTGCACACCAACTGGCAGTTACACAATTGCCCCTACGAGCTTAACCCTTGATCCAGGCACGAGCGGTAATGTGGTGATAAATGCGTATAATTTTAATGCAGATTGGATGGAAATGACCTGGTCTGGAGCAGATTCTAGTATAGCCACAGTAAACCCTACCCATTATCGGTCTATCAATGGTTTTAGTGGACCGGTAGGCTTTACGGTGTATGCAGGTGCTCCAGGTGCTACTAGTTTTACTATCGAAATAGACGCAATGAAAAGAAAGATTTCCAATCCAGCCTTAGGCACTCCTCTCTGCAGTGATTTTGTTACTTTCCCTGTTACGGTAAATGCGCCACCCCCGCCCCCACAACCCGACTTTACGGTTCAAAATGGTATCTATCAGGAAGTAACCCAAGGTGGTACCACTGCGTACTATATTTTTATTTCTTGTAATAGTACTTTTTTGGGCCCAGTTACTATGAGTGCGGGAGCTGCGCCTTTTAGTAACGTAACATTTAGTTGGCAGTCTACTACGGTAGCGTGTAACTCTAATGCAGTGCTTCAGGTGAGTGCGGGTGCGGAGGCAAGCCCCTATAATGTATCTCGGGATTTTAATATCACTGGCTTTGGTGTTGGTGTAGGTAGTAAAAGCGCAATTGCAACGCTTAAGGTCTTACCTCAAACCGGTAGTGTCTCTGTGCGTTACACAATTAACGGGGTAGTCCAGGCTGGTACAATCAATGTTCAGTACTACATATATAATCTCACACACCAAACCCCAACTGTTGCCAGTAGTACTTATGCAATTCCTATTACCCATACCAATATACCAACTGGTTCTACAGAATTTGACTACGTCTCAGGCGTACCCAGCGGCTACCAGTATCAATCTGTTACACCAGCCAGTGTATACTTAAATCCCGGAAGTACGATTACCTTTACTATTAATTTTATTTCTCCTTCAGATTTTTCTTTTCAAGCAGGCGTCACAAATTCGGTTACGCAAGCGAGCTCTTCAGACACGAGTATTTTTGTTACCTGTTCGTATGCATACACCGGACCAATAACTATGGACCCCGCCACTACCACCTTGCTTACCGGGGTTACGTTTAGTTGGGTGACTAATCCAGTGGCATGTAATTCTAACGCAGTGCTTAGGTCTACTGCCACTGCCACTGCTTCGCCGTATAACCGGCAAAAAAATATTACTATTAGTGGAACTGGACCTGGAGTAGGAAGTAGAAGTACCACTATTGGTCTTACTGTTACTCCTCAAACCGGAAATATTACTATGAAATATTCGCTTAATGGCGTGGTACAACCCTCCCCAAACGTAACTATTCAATACCCCATCTATAATGCAACGCATAATGCAACCAGTGTCTCAGACTGGGGACATATTACCCCCATTATACATAATGGTATTCCCACAGGTCAGCAAGTTTTTAGTTATACTTCGGGCGGTCCAGCCGGGTATGTCTATGATTCAGTGTCGCCTTCGAACTCCCAGTATTTAAATGCTGGCGCAAATATTACTTTTACCATCAATTTTGTACAACCTACTGCAGATATTAAAGTACGAAAAAATTTAGGAGATAGTCCAGTAGATGGGCCAATTACTACAAGTTATGGGACGGGTGGGTATGTGAGCTGGTCTTCTACAAATGCAAGTAGCTGCACTGTTACGGGAAGTCCCGGAGGAGCCAGTTGGAGCGGCCCATCTAACGCAGGTCAAGCTACGGGCGTGCTTGGGACAACACAAACTTACACCATTACGTGTACTAACGGGGGCTTAAGTGTTACAGATACTGCAACTATCAATGTATTTAATGGAAGCCCTCCGAGTGTCATTGCAGATAATTATAATAGTGACTCAAATGTCCAATGTGGCCAAGTTAAAATATCCTGGACTGCTGGAGCAGGCGCTTCTACCTACCGAGTGTTTCGTAACACTGACTCTAACCCTACTGGTTCTGTAGAAGTAACAACCAGCGACATTTCGGCAACTACCTTTACCGACACCACAGTGCCACAGCCTTTTACACAAAACTACTATTACTTTGTGAAATCTCGTGATGCGAGTGGTAACTATTCAAACTACTCTGCTCCTACCAGCGCTATTGCGCCAGTGGTGTGTGGGGTAATCCTTTCTACTTCAGATATAGACGTTATTGCAGTAAACCATAACACGGTATCAACACCACTGCCCTGCAGTACTCAGACTGAATCTTTTACCACTAATACAGCATTAATACTCTCTGGCGATGTTGTTACGTTTAGAGTTAATATTTGTAATACTGGAACAAAAGATATAGATGCCGCAGCAACGCCTATTTCTATAACCCATACCCTTACCAACTTAACTAAACCAACTAATGGTTGGAACGCGATATATAATTGCAATAGCCAGTGTTCGGGTAATCTGAATGAGGTGTCTGTTGGGTCAGGCGGTTCAAACATCATTCAACTTACCCTCACCAATGGGGTATTACCGCGGAAGATTAATGGTCAACCCGGTGTATGGAGTGTTACGTTTGATACAGCTACCCTAAAACCCACTACTGCTAACTCCAGTTTGCATCGTTTCCAAAATTCAGCAGACTATTCTGCAAACCCTAATACCTTTACTTACACCACTCCGTTTTACTTCTTCTACGACGAAATTACCATCCCCATAATTAAAGAAATTCAGTAGTTCTAAAAAAATAGATAAAAAAAATCAGCTGCCACGTAAGATAGTTTCTTACGTGGCAGCTTTATACTATTTCAGGGATGCTTGATGATCTAAAACAAGCTTGAGCATGAGCTCTGGTGAAATTTTACTGCCTTTGTCGCGGTCAGTGCCGCCAATTGTATCGCCTCCACCGTGGGTTCGGGTAGGGTCATTTTCAAGACGGTTCGCAGCCCCAATAATTCCGGGTACATCAAAGTCTATTTTGTCTGAAATCCTAAAAAAGGTGTAATGGTATACTCCTGCTTCACCTTCTCGTACAGAAATATAGGCTTTAATACCATCGAACAAAATTTTTGTCCGAGCTTGAGGGCCTATCTCGCGTACCATTTTCCAGTTACTGCCTCCGCCAAGTACCTCGTAAGTAAAGTTCAGAGGGAGAGTTTTACCATTTCCTTGAAGAAAATCCAAAATCCGACTTTCTACGTTTTCTACAACTGCAACAAATTGATGAGGGATGCGTTTTAGAATTTGTCCACTAAAGCGAAAATCTGTGTAGGGTTCAAATACCCAGGCAAGGTGCCTTAGCAGTGGCATATCTTTTGGGTATGGATATGCACCACCAGTAGTGTCGAGGAAATCTACTGCAGAAATAAGCTTATTGAGTTGTGGGTTAATGACTTGCTCAGCAATCCACGAGTGTTTAAGTACTACCCAGGTTGCGCACACATCGTAGTCACAATCATTTGCAAACACTTTGCAAGTTGGCTCGCTTCCAACGCGGAATGCTTCAAATAAGCCAAGCCGTGTTTCGAGCAATACTTGCGCACAGGTTGCCCGAGTAGGGAGCCGAGCTACCTCTTCGTGATGGTTATAGTTTGCACGGGGTCCACCCTGGCGAGGCTTTTGGTAACGAGGGCCAGTGTTTACATAGCCATCAATAGCTATAGAATATGGTGGCGTAACCCTACAAAATTGTTCCCAACTCATTGGCGGAGTGTGGGGTTCCATAATTAGTTCTATCATCTTTATTTCCTCCTTTTTGTTATAACAGTATACAGTAGCCTGGCAGCTTGCGTATGTCAATTTAAAAAAAGCACACACATCCGTTTATACTCAGGAAGTGTGTGCTCTGTTTAACACCTTTTGTAATCGGAAAAAAGTTCAATAGCACTTTTTACATATGCTATTGCTTTAGTTACGTCCAGGTGATCTTCCTGGTTTCGCAGTCCTGCTTCAGCATCAATACTGATGTTCGGGAATTCATCAATAATTTGGCTCAAAGAGTTAATTGTACTGGCGTGCAAACCTCCAGCCACTCCAAGGCCAACATTCATGCCGGTGTCACGAATGGCACGCAAGTACCAAAGTAAAGCTTCGGAATTAAAGGGTGTGCCTGTTCCGCCGCTCGGGTCTAGCAGTACGTGGTCAATACTTTGCTTATACTCTTGTAGCTTACGTGCGAGCGCTGTTTCTGAATATCCAACTGCTCCAAACGCCCGTTCTCCAATTTGTAATACCAGTGTCATGGGTAGTTCGCTGGCACGGTATTTGAGCCGAAATCTTTTTAACACCTCTGCATCTGGCCAGAGATTGTTGAGCTGAAATCCTTGGAACCCTGGGTACACATCAATACACTTATTAGCAACCTCAGATAGTTCTGTAAACAAATCTTCACGCTTTTGAGCGTTGTAGTGTATTAAACCAAGTGCACGAGGATTTTTCACAAAGATAGAAGGAAGTTCATCTATCTTTGGGTATCGGTTTGGCCACTGTTTTGGTGCCAGGCCTTGCAAGGTTTTTGAACTTGCAAGCACACCAATCATAATTGTATGTTCAGAATACTGTACTGCTTCTGCGGTGTCTTTAAGCACCTGCTGTACTTCCTGCCTGTGCATAAAACCAGTAATGCCAATATATGACATGTGTTTTCCTCCTTGTAGTGGTTATTGCTAAGGGATCTTTTCTTATTTGAACTTAGTATTGTACTAGAAAATGTATTATACCTCAAGGCTAACTTTTTTATTAACATACAGCCGTATGATACACTGGCAGTGTAAAGATTTTTAGGCACCAATATAAAAGGAGGTAGAGAATATGAATAGTTTATTTAAGGCTGTTTTTCCTACAAAAAAACCGATTATTGCAATGTTGCATATATTCAGTGGTTCTTTAACGCAGCAAATTGCAGTAGCTTTAAAAGATGCGTCTGTACTTGGTAGGTGGGTAGATGGTTTGCTTATAGAAAACTACGGCTGGGGGTACAAAGATTCAAACACTGCAACTGAGGAAGTAGGGCAAATTCTAGCTCTTATTGCACAGTCAGTAGTAAACCAAACTTCTGTACCAGTAGGAATTAATGTATTACCCAATGACTACGAAAAAGCATTTCGGATTGCTCAGGCTACTGGGTGTCAGTTTATTCAAATGGATCACATAACTGGCTTGTTTCGCAACTGCCAACCAGTGGACCCAGCAGATTTTTTAAAAAGCAAAGCTCGGTATTCTGATATTGTAGTGTTCGGAGGTATCCACCCAAAGTATTACCAGTCGTTAGACTCTGATACACCCATTCAGGAGTCTGCGCACACAGCAAGCAAGCTCGCAGATGTCGTTGTAGTTACTGGTTATGAAACTGGTGGCGAAACTGATATCTCTGATCTTCGTGCTACCAGAGCTGCAGTAGCACATCACCCCGTATGTATTGGAAGTGGGTTAACTGCAAAAAATGCCCGTACTCAGCTTACGCTTGCAGACGCAGCAATTGTTGGTACTGCATTAAAAAAACGAGGTGTAGTTCCCGGAGAACAAATAGACGAAAATTTGCTACAAGAGCTTATGGAAGAAGTGCTTTCGTTGCGGTAATTTTTGGCAGTACTTGCATTTGTCGGGCTCTGCAAAAAAATTTGCAGAGTCTGTTCTTTTTGTCTACACTATTTTGTTAGTACGTTAAAACACGCAAAGGAGGAATAGTATGCTCATTTTAGTAGCAGGTGAACGAACAGAACCTTTTCATGTTTTCTATGGGGCTACAGCAAAAAGCGTGCGCGTGGGAGTTGTGCAAAATTCTAGAGGAGAAAAACACGCTGCTATAGCCTTAACCTACAGTCCTCAGAATTTTTTGGTTATAGAAACTATATTTAAAGAAATGAAGCAACTCCGGCAACTACCCCAAGTCCATATTCTAGATGAAAAAGGTAAAAAGTATGTTGCTGTTTCTTTTAGACTTCTGCTTCAAAGCAAACTTGATCTTATAAAGCTCTTGCCTAGAGAAGAGCTAAAAGCTATTGAAGACAGACTCCCTTTTGGCCAGGTGGAAGTGATAGCCACTGGAGAATCTGAGTTTGAGTCTCAAGAAGTTGAAGCTTTTTTCAGACGCTTTAAGCGAGACAGGTTTTTGCAGGTATACCTAAACGATCCAGAAGGAAACCCTTGTATGTTGGCGCAAGTTACAAATATCCAAAGTTTGTTTCCTCGTTACTATCCTAGAGGGTAAGTGGTAATATTCTTATAACGCTTTGGTTTGTAATCAAAGCGTTTTTCATTTTTGTGCTATGGTTTTTTCTCTGACACAAGAGCATGGTATTATGTCGGTAACTACTAATATAGATTTTTTATGAGAAATGGAGACAATCCTGCGTTTCCTGAAAGTATTGCATCACAAGAAAAACAACAAAAAGAACAGAGGCTTAGCTTGGGCCTTTCTAAAGCAGACCAAGTAATGGAAGAAAAAAAGCTTGAACTAGAAAGTTTTGCAGACAGTGTGTCTACACAAAAACTACAGCGAGATAGAGCATATGTAGATAGGCTCCACGCAGTATTTACAAGCAAGGAATTAAAAAAAGAAGCTAAGTACGGTAAAGTGTTAGAAGCTTTAATTTTAGATCTGGGTGAACTTGCTTCCTGGCTTGGAGAAAATACTGATATTGCCCGCACTACAGAATATGATGACTGGCGCAATAAGGTAGATGTACTTTTAAGATTTAAACGTGTAGAAGGTGGTGAAGATTTTTTAGGTATGGCAGTAGATGCAACTGTTAGTTATTTGCTCAGAGATAAATTCGATCGTATTGTCCAAGAAATAGAACCTGGCCATATGGGAGAAGTGCACTATGTAAAAAAGGATTGGAAAAAAGGCAGGCTAGATAATCTACCTCGGGTAGTGGTTGGAGTCGATCCAGAGCGCGTAGATGAACTTATGCAGTTGTGGCTCCAGGATGATTACGAAGCGCTTGCAGCCAGCCCCGTAAAAAAATTGCTTCTTACTCAAATTGCTTCTCAGCTACAGCTATACCATGACTATGCAAACAAATATGGCAAGCGCGATTGGTTGGAGCATATTGATCCAGCTTTAAAAGAGATTAATAGCCAGCTTGCATTAGAAGCAGATACTCCACTGCTACAACATGATAGTGTGTCAGTTGCACTACAGTCTCAGCTTCAAATCCTTCGCCGTAAGTGGGCTTTGTAAAATACTCTTAAATAAAGCTAAATTTAGCAATTTTGCGAAATAGTATACACGTTAAATAGTCAGGAGCTTCGCAACACTTCCATCGGTGTTTGATAGTTAATTCCCATGTGCAATCTCTCTGTATTGTAATACGGTAAATAGCTTTTTATGGCTTTCTGAAAAGCTTTAACATTTTGCGAAGCGTAATCT
>OBEQ011289430.1_pt1 | contig 37164 bp, 39 predicted proteins | sample 1670901 | NCBI WGS metagenome assembly OBEQ01 (sample SAMEA104232315, study PRJEB22302) | groundwater metagenome | biome: forest; feature: aquifer; material: groundwater | place: USA | collected 2011-08-07 | depth 5.4 m | reverse complement strand
GTAACCACCTCGGTCTCGAACCCCACACCATCGTGTCCAATATCGACTATATGCTTGATGATATAGAGACGATCACCGGGATCAAGGTCACTCCCACTTTCAACAGAAAAGGCGCTGAGATCCTTTTTGTGACGCCATCAGGTGATCTTTTCGCAGATCCGGGGACATATACCTGCATGGGCTACCTGATGCTCTTCCACGAGCTCGGCTTGGACTATACGTGGTCTACTTATGCCTCCGAAGGCGGAAACTTCGGGTTCTTCACTTCGAATGACATGGCCAAAAGGCTCAATTCCAAGATATACGCCGAAGCCAAACGACTCGGCGTCAAGTATATAATCGGAGGCGAATGCGGCCATATGTGGCGTGTCCTCCATCAGTATATGGACACCTGGAACGGCCCGGCCGATTTTCTCGAAGTGCCGGTCTCTCCTATTACCGGGACGAGGTTTGAGACCGCCAGGTCTACCAAGATGATCCATATTGCCGAATTCACGGCAGACCTTATCAAACACGGCAAGCTGAAGCTCGACCCGTCGAGGAACGATAATCTTGTCGTGACCTACCACGACTCCTGCAACACTTCCCGGGGTATGGGACTTCTCGAAGAGCCGCGGTACATCATCAATAATGTATGCAACCATTTCCATGAGATGCCGGAGAATACCATCCGCGAGCAGACCTTCTGCTGCGGCAGCGGGACCGGACTCAATGCCGGCGAGAATATGGAGATCAGGATGAGGGGCGGGTTCCCCAGGGCCAATGCAGTAAAGCATGTCAAAGAAAAACACGGCGTAAACATGCTTGCGAATATCTGTGCGATCGATCGAGCGACCCTCTCGGCTGCGGTCGATTATTGGGTGCCAGGGGTCGGGGTGACCGGCATACACGAGCTTGTTGCGAACGCACTGGTCATGAAAGGCGAGAAGGAGAGGGAAACCAACTTACGCGCCGAACCACTGCCGGCAAAGGAGGGCAACTGAGATGAAGAACGCAGGAAAGATAGTCATCGGGGTAGTGATTGCCTTCGTGGCAATCTTCGCTTTCCCCTTTTACTATAACCTCGGCAAGGCCAATGCAAAGCCCGAGCTGAAATTCGACACCCCGGCGATACTCCAATGGGAAAAAGAGCATGGCAAGAAGGAATGCGTTGAACCCAAGGCGTTTATGAGGGCGGAACATATGCAGCTCCTTAACCAGTGGCGGGACTCGGTCGTCAGGAACGGCGACCGCATCTATGTGAATTCCGAAAACAAGAGTTTCACTATGAGTCTTCAGAACACATGTTTGAACTGCCATTCGAATAAAAAAGAGTTCTGCGATAAATGCCACAATTATATCGGGGTGAAACCATACTGCTTCAGTTGCCACATCGCACCGAAGGAGAAAGAGTTATGAGCATAAATAGAAGACAATTTTTAAAACTAGCTGGAGTTTCGACCGTGCTCGGGATCGGCGGTCCCGCTGTCCTTAACGGTATGGGAGGAAAGATACTGGAGGCGACACAGACGCATCCCGACCCGAGGTCGCTGGTAGCCAAACGATGGGGTTTTGTCGTCGACGTGAGCAAGCTTAAGACACCTGAGGACTATCAGAAGTGCGTCGACGCCTGCCACAGCATCCACAACGTGCCCGACATCGGCAATCCCAAAGACGAGGTGAAGTGGATTTGGAAGGACAACTACGAGCGCACGTTCCCTACCTCGACGGAAGACAAATATATGAACAAGGAGATGAAGGAGAAGAATTTCCTCCTCTTTTGCAACCACTGTGCACAGCCGGCGTGCGTCAGGGTATGCCCCACAAAGGCCACCTTTAAGCGCAAGGACGGTGTGGTTATGCAGGATATGCACCGCTGTATCGGGTGCAGGTTCTGCATGGCGGCCTGTCCGTTCGGGGCTAGGAGCTTCAACTATCGTGATCCCCGGCCCTTCATCAAAAAGGAAAACAAGCAGTTCCCTACACGCATGATAGGTGTTGTCGAGAAATGCACTATGTGTTACGAACGCCTCGCGGTGGGGCAGATGCCGGCATGCGCTGAGGCGTCGAACGGGGCGATTTTATTCGGTGATCTTGAAGACCCGAATTCCGAGGTGAGAAAGATAATAGAGTCGAAGTATACGATCAGACGAAAGCCCGAGTTAGGCACTCAGCCAAGTATTTACTACGTGATAGGAGGTAAGGAATAATGCTCGAAAAAGCTCTTATTGGAAGTAAACGATATTGGCTGTGGATAGGTGCATTACTTGCAGTTATCGGCATTGCCTTCATCATGTACTTGAGACAGTTCAACGAAGGCCTTGGCATCACCGGGATGTCCAGGGACGTGTCATGGGGACTTTACATCGGCCAGTTCACCTTTCTGGTCGGTGTCGCCGCCTCTGCCGTGATGCTCGTCATCCCTTACTATCTCCACGACTTCAAGAAGTTCGGCAAGATAGTGATCATGGGCGAGTTCCTCGCGGTGTCGGCCGTGATCATGTGTATCCTCTTTATCTTTGTTGATATGGGACAGCCGATGAGGATAACGAACGTTATTCTCTATCCCACACCAAACTCGGTTATGTTCTGGGATAGCGTTGTGTTAATGGGTTATCTAGTCCTTAATATCGTTATCGGATGGACTACATTGGCCGCTGACAGCAAAGGGGTACACCCGCCGCAGTGGGTGAAGCCCCTTATCTATTTGTCGGTCCCCTGGGCGGTCAGTATCCATACGGTTACGGCCTTCCTGTACGCCGGCATACCCGGAAGGCATTTTTGGCTGACGGCCGTGATGGCTGCCCGGTTTCTCGCGTCCGCTTTTGCCGGAGGCCCGGCGCTCCTGATCATACTGGCACTCCTTGTCAGGAAGCTGACGAAGTTCGACCCCGGATATGAGCCGATCCAGGCGCTCGGAAAGATCGTAACGTATGCCATGTTCGCCAACGTGTTTCTCTTGGGGCTGGAGTTCTTTACGGCCTTTTATAGCAATATCCCCGGTCACATAAGTCCTTTCAAGTACCTCTATGCCGGGATCGAAGGCCATGATAAACTCGTGCCGATCATGTGGACTTCCAGTATCCTTGCGGTGGTCGCGCTGTTTCTTCTGGTTTTCCCCGGTTTCCGCAAGAACGAAAACCTGCTTGCAGTTGCCTGCGCGTCACTTTTCATGTCTCTCTGGATAGACAAGGGGTTCGGATTGGTTATCGGCGGGTTTGTGCCCAACATGTTCGAGGGCATCACAGAGTATTGGCCGACCGCGCCTGAGGCGATGATAACGCTCGGTGTCTGGGCTATCGGGCTCCTGGTCCTGACTGTACTCTACAAGGTCGCTGTATCTGTCAGGGAAGAAGGCGGATACCACGAATAATTACTGGATTTTATAAAGAAAGTTATTTATAATTAAAGAAAACCAGGACTCTCTGGCTAATGACTTAAAGGAGGATTGTATAATGTATCTTGTTTCTGTGGACGCATCAAAATGCGAGGCTTGCGAAGAGTGTGTAAATAACTGTCCTGTCAGTGTTTTCGTAATGAAGGACGGAAAGGCATTTGCTGAACAGGCTGATCTCTGCGAAGGCTGCCAGACCTGTACCAGTGTATGCTCAACGAGCGCAGTTACCCTGACTGAAATGTAAGAAAAGAGTCTCTAATTTTTTGAAAGGGCGATGGAATTTCCATCGCCCTTTTTTTATTTCCCCCAGTCAGACTTGAGTCTTGGCCGGTGGTGGATATATTTTTCAGCCGATAGCGCTGCTAGGCAGCCGTCGGCAGCAGCGATCACTACCTGTCTTACCTCAGTGCAGGTCACGTCGCCAACTGCGAAAACTCCCGGCATGGACGTTTCCATCATACGGCTTGTCTCGATGCATTCCGTTTCGGTCAATTCAAGGGACCCGTAAAGGAAGTCAACTATCGGCCTGCTGCCATGGATATACACGAAGACGCCTGACAGCGGGATTTCCTTCTCTTGTCTATCGGGACCGACGACCCTGATCTTTTCGACGGTCTCGCTACCCTCGATAGCGATTACGGAACTTTCCGGTATGACCTTGAGGTTTTCTGCTGCAAGAGAGGGATGGCTTTCGACCTTGAGTTTTGTGGTTGGTGAAATCAGATAGACTGTTTCGGCAAACCTCGTTAAGTACCCCGCTTCTTTTACCGCCTCCTCCGAGTTGCCGATGACGCATACTATTTTGCCCTTATAGAATGCGGCGTCGCAGACGGCGCAGTAACTTACCCCTTTTCCAAGGAAGTCGGCCTCTCCCTTTATGGTGGCCTTCCGCCCCATTGAGCCTGTTGCGATGATAACCGCCTTCCCCCGGTAGCTCTGTTCCATGGTGAAGACTTCTTTGACATCAGAGTCGAGTTTTACCCCGACAACCTGCGTTTCAATGTACTCTGCCCCGAAATTGATAGCCTGCCGGCGGAAGATGTCGAGAAGCTCTTTGCCCGATATTGGGGATAAAAGTCCCGGATAGTTCTCTATGTGACTGGTATATGCAAGTGCCCCTGCCGTGGCTGACTTGTCGAGGACGATCGTTCTGAGTTTCGACCTGGAAGCATATTGCGCCGCAGAAAGGCCGCCTGGACCACCGCCTATGATAACTACATCGTATATTTCTTCAGATTCGGTCATATCTCCTCCGGAAATCTTCACTCATTTATTAATTATTTAACCATACTCCATGAGGACTTGTCAGCATGAAGGGTCTTCGGAACCCCCCGATTGCACGCCGATCCAAGGTTCGCGCACAGGGATGAGGTGAAGCTTTAAAACCTTTTAATCAGGTTGTAGTAAGTGTCTCTTTGGGCCGGTTTGAATCCCGATGTTTTGATGGCGTTGAGAATATCGTCTTTCGACACCTGGTGGCTTACACCTGTAGACGCGACCACATTTTCCTCTATCATCGTCGAGCCGAAGTCGTTTGCCCCGAACCTCAGGCTGACCTGGGCCAATTTCAGTCCTTGTGTTACCCAGGAGGCCTGAATGTTATCGACGTTGTCGAGATATATCCTCGAAAGTGAGAGTACTCTGAGATAATCGACAGCGGTAACAGAGGCGTAATGCGATAAGCCCCTGCTTAATTCAGTGTTCCCCGGCTGGAACGACCATGGGATGAAGGCGGTGAAGCCCCCGGTCCTGTCCTGCAGTTCCCTGACGGAATCGAGATGTTCGATGATGTCCTCCGGGCTTTCGATGCTGCCGAACATCATGGTTGCGGTGGTCCTCATCCCGATTCTATGGGCGTTTTCCATGACGGCGAGCCAGCGGGAGGACTTGATCTTATTAGGGCTGAGTATCTCCCTCACCCTGTCCGAAAGGATTTCCGCGCCGCCGCCGGGGACCGAATCAAGACCTGCCCTTCTCAATATGCTGAGGGCCTCTCTTATCGTAAGGTCGGAGGTATCAGCGATATAGCATATTTCAGGAGGTGAAAAGCCATGCACATTTATGTCGAATCTTTGTTTAATCGAGGTCAGCAATTTCACGTAGTAATTGATGTCGAGTGAAGGGTGAAGCCCGCCCTGTATCAGTATCTGGGTACCGCCGAGTTTTATCGTCTCCTCGATCTTTGCAAAGAGAGTTTTTTCATCGAGAAGGTAGGCATCAGGCGCGTCCTCGTCCCTCCAGAAGGCGCAGAACCTGCACTTGTTGATGCATACATTCGTATAGTTAATGTTCCTGTCGACTATAAAAGTAACGATGCCTTCCGGATGGATCGCCTTTCTTATCCCGTCCGCCTCCTCACCAAGTTCGAGCAGGTCGGCATTTTTCAGCATGGTGAGCGCGTGCCTCTTTGAAATCCTATTGCGTTCCCTCTTCTTCATCGGACCTTCCGGTAAAATGAATCTCTTTCAACCGGGACCTTCCCGGCCCTCTTTATCAAGAAAATAAGCTGATCGGCCGAAAGCTGTTCCCCTGTCATCGCTCCTGCGGAGTGTGTGATCTTTTCCTCGATGATCGTGCCGTCGATGTCGTCGGCACCGAATTTCAGTGCGAGCTGTGATATCTTTTCTCCGAGCATGATCCAATATGCCTTGATGTGGTCGAAATTATCGAGGACTAGACGGCTTATAGCAATGGTTTTAAGATCGTCGATTCCCGACGTATATCTGCCTTTAATCTGTGTATTCTTAGGATGATACGCAAGGGGGATGAACGCCTGGAAACCTCCTGTCCTGTCCTGGAGTTTTCTGAGGCTAAAGAGATGGTCGACACGGTCCTCATATTTTTCGATGTGTCCGTACAACATCGTGGCATTTGTCTTTATTCCGGCTCGGTGGGCCGCTGTCATCACTTCAAGCCATCTAGTGCCGGATATCTTCTCCGGGCAGAGCCGGTTCCTGATTGCAGGTGCGAATATCTCGGCCCCACCTCCAGGCATCGAGTCGAGGCCGTTCGACTTCAGGGCCGTGAGTGTTTCTCCAAGTCCTAGGCCGCTTATCCCCGACATATAGTCGACCTCGACCGCTGTAAATGCCTTGATATGCAACTGCGGGAAGTGTTTTTTAATCGTCGAGATCATTTCGAGGTAATATTCGAAAGGCCAGTCGGGATGGAGTCCGCCCACAATGTGGACCTCGGAAATAGGACGACCAGCGCGGACCAGCGGCCGAAGTTTGTTGACAATTTCCTCGATAGTCAGTTCAAAGGCGCCCTCCTGCCCGGCAGACCTGCTGAATGCACAGAACCTGCATCTGTTTACGCAGATGTTCGTCGGGTTGATATGCCTGTTGCGTATGAAGTAGGCCTTGTTCCCGTTTTTCTTTTTCGCTATGGAAGATGCGAGCCTGCCCAAAGAAAAGATATCATCACCCTCGAAGAGCTTGAGCGCGTCACGCTCTGTTAGGCGCTTGCCGGAGATGATCTTTTCTTCTATCTTCTTGAGCATTCTTAATTATAAATCAAATGCATCGGGAAGACCAAGTAAGAGGAAGTGTGAAAGGACAGAGAGCATCCCCAGCCGATCGAATGCATCTCCGCGCAAAGTTGATGATGGAGTCTGGTGTCGTGGTCTTGTTGACGGATCTTGTACATATGTGGTATAAATTAATGCTCCTTGCTCTTTCCTTTGGGAAGGGCTTTAGTCCCCGCCACGGTGGGGAAAAATCCATAAGGAGGTGTTTGAATGAACATCTACGAGAATATCGTTATCCTTAACGCTGCGCTGCCCGACGAAGAAATCAACGCATCACTCCAGAAGATCAAGGACTTGATCGTCAATTCGGGAGGAGAGATCCTCAAGACCGACATGTGGGGCAGGAGAAAACTTGCCTACGAGATCAAGAAGCAGAACAAGGGGATGTACACGCTTCTCATCTTCAAGACCCCGCCTGCGACCGTCAAGAAACTCGAGGAGTTCTACAAGGTCTTCGATCCGGTCATCAAGTACATGGTGATCAAGCTCGGGCCGAAGCAGGTAAAACATTTTGAGGCCATCCAGGCTGCCGAGGCTGAACAACCGAAAAGCGAGGCCTAAATGTACAACAAGGTAATACTCATCGGAAATCTTACCAAAGACCCCGAATTGAGATACACCCCGCAGGGAACGCCTGTTTGCACCTTGAGGCTCGCCAGCACCACCAAGTACAAGTCGGGCGATACAATGAAGGAAGACGCACTGTTCATTAATGTTATCGTATGGGGCAAGCAGGGCGAGACAGCGGCCCAGCATCTTGGGAAAGGACGGTCGGTGCTTGTTGAAGGACGCTTGCAGGAAAGGCGTTGGGAATCAGATGGGCAGAAGAAGTCGATGTTCGAGGTGGTTGCCAATGTGGTTCGTTTCCTCGGAAAAAAAGATGAGGGCGGCTCACGCGAGAGCGGCGTGGAAGAAGACTTCACCCCTCCTGAGGGAACTACCGACCTGGAGCCGTTTTAACAATTTTCAATAATAAAAAAATTTAGATATCAGATATACATTCGAAAGGAGGCATCATGGCGTATCAACAGAAAAGGTTCCAGAGGAGAAAGTTTTGCAAGTTCTGCTCTGAGAAGACGGAGTTTATAGATTATAAGGACATCAGGCTCCTCAGGTCATATCTGACCGAAAGAGGGAAGATACTTTCAAGGAGAATGACAGGCACGTGCGCGAAGCACCAGAGGGAGCTGAACGAAGCGATCATGAGAGGCAGGAATATAGCGCTTCTTTCCTTCGTAGAGAAATAAGATGAGGGTCCCGAAGTCCTGGGTGCCGATACTGGCCAGGAAGGTGGCTGAGAACCTGACTTCGAGAGAGGTTGTGAAGATCACGGTCCCCATGGACAAGTTCATCGCGAAGACTGAAGAGATCATCATAGAAGAGCTCATGGTGGAAGACAGGCTCAATGACGAGGTGCGGGAACTGTTGAAGAAGCACTCCACTGATATAGAACGGGGCAGGATGGACTACCGGAAGCTTTTTGAACTCACGAAACATAAGCTTGTGAAGGAGAGAAACCTGGTCCTATGATGCTCTCCGAGGATAAGATATCTCATCTCAGTCATGTACTCCTCAAGGGCCTGATGCAGCAGGGCCTGGTCGAACTGGTTGAGGACGAGGGCGCAATACGGCGCGAGATAAAACGCACGATCGTTTCGGAACTGAAGATAGGGGAGGATATAGATCAGATTGTCAGGAAGAAACTCCAGTCGTTTTCGAAGAAGTTGATAGAAGGCAGCCCTGAATGGGAAGTACTCTACAAAAAATTCTTCCGGGAAGAGGAGATAAAGAAAGGCAGAGCTACTGGCTGAAGAGGAGCACTGCGCTCCTTTTGCTCGTTGTCTCCTGGCTTTTCCTGCTGACTAATATCTCTGTAACACGCCCTATCATCTGGTTCCCGCTGTCCGTTGCAACGGCCTTGCTCTATGCCTTCCTGGTTTTCAGCGCTGACAAAAGGGAATTGTCTGCGGAGTTTCTATTTGCAGTATTAGTGGTCCTGGCTGGTATTATTTCGGCACTGAAGCTGCCTTGGCTTAAACTGGTCTTTTTCCCTCTTATTATTGCCGCAGTTTATTTTTTTCCGTTTAAGGCCATTCTTCGTCTGTCTTTGCTTATCCCTGCCGTTGGATTAAAGGGTTCTCTTTTGGCATTTGCTTCTTATCTGCTGCATAAGGCATCATTTTCTTCCGAGATACTCATTGAAGAGGCGGCATTTTCTTTGTTTCTTATGCTTGCGGCGCTGACGGCAGGAGTAGTGTTTGATAAGTCGAAAAAGGGAAAAGAGGAGCTTGAAAGATCGCTGAATGCGATCAAGGAAAAGGCAAGAGGCATCACACGCGCGGCCGAGATGGAATCTTTGAGTAACGACGAGATGGTGGTCCATTATGCGGCTTCGGCCCGCAGTACCGACGAGGAAATAAAAGAACTCCTCCTCACCATTAAAAAGGCCGTCCTTGCCGATTCCGCCAATTTTTTCGTTCCTTGCAGCGGAGGCATCGAACTGAGGTGCACTACAGAGGGGAAGGATGTTGTTGTTACAAATAATGGCGGCTCTATCGCCAAATGCCTTAGCGACAGGAAGACTTTTTCGTCGGGAGAGCTTGACGACAGAGGGACGGACCTTGGTTATCACAAAGCAGGAAAGATGAAGATCACCTCTGTTATTGCCGTACCGATCATGGAAAGTTCCGCTGTAACCGGGGTGTTGACCGTCGACAGCTCACGCTACCAGGCCTTCAGCGGGATAGAAGGCACGGAAAAAACAGTCAAGATGTTTTCAGACCATCTTATCAGGATCCTCGAAAGGCAGAGGATATCCATGGCGCTCAACCGTGAACTATCCGGGTTGAAGATGCTGGAGAGGGAGAGTTCATCCCTCGTAACCTCTCTGAAGATCGATGAGATTTCCGAGAAGCTCTGCAAGGTTGCTGAGAAGATATCCGGGGCCCGGTCATTTTTTTTTATCAGTCAGGGCAGGAATTTTGAGTTGAAGTACCATGCCGGCGTCGTATCCGGAGCGGCCGCCATTGTCGATTTCAAGGGGACCATTGTCAATTTTGCAATTGAGAACAGGCACAGACATTATGTCGCCGACCTGCGGGAATACCCCTCAATTAAGATTATGCCGTTCGAGACGGAAAATATCCTTTCGATTATGGCGATTCCCATGATGTATGAGCGCAATCTGCTGGGACTGCTGGTCATGCTTTCCGAGGAAAAGGATTTTCTCGACAGTTCCCGCATAAATCTGCTGGATATTTTCTGCAATCAGGCCTCGACTTCGATAGCGAATGCACAGCTTCATGCCAGGATCGAAAAGATGGCGGCGACAGATGGTCTTACGGGCCTCTTCAACCACAGGCTGTTTCAGGAGAAGCTCGCGGGCGAGTTCAAACGGATGAAGAGGTTTACTGAACCTATCTCCCTTATCCTTGCGGACATCGATCATTTCAAGAAGGTGAATGACACATACGGCCATCCCGTAGGCGACCTCGTACTTAAGGGGGTTGCATTAGTGATAAGGGAGACGATCCGCGACATAGACATTGCCGCAAGATACGGGGGTGAGGAGTTTGCCGTCGTGCTCCCGGGAACCTCCGGCGAAGGGGCAAAGAACATCGCCGAGAGGTTAAGACGTAAAGTCAAAGAAAATCCCTTTTCTGCTAACGGCAGGCAGATTGAGGTTTCAGTAAGCATAGGCATAGCGACCTCTCCTCCCGACGCGAAGAGCAAGGAAGAGCTTATAGAAAAGGCGGACCAGGCCCTCTACTATGCAAAGCACAACGGAAGGGACCAAAGTGTGCTCTGGTCGGACCTCCCATAGCGATGGCATTTGTCCCGGAGGTGACCGAGGAAGAAGTCAGAAGGGAGCGCGCCAGGGCGCGAGAGTTGAGGCAGTCACAATGGTGGAAGAGGAAACGGTCGGAGGGTGTCTGTTATTTCTGTAATAAGAAATTTCCTCCGAAGGAACTCACGATGGACCATATCGTTCCCCTAATCAGAGGTGGGAAGTCGACGAAAGGCAACGTCGTCCCTTCGTGCAAGGAATGCAACAACAAAAAAAAGCATATGCTGCCGCTCGAATGGGAAGAATATCTTGAGAGACTAAAGGGGGATGAAGACTAGGCCGGTAGCTTTTTGCCGTCGGGCAGGAGGTCGACGGGCGGTTCCTTGCCGATTTCAATAATCTTATATCTCGCGCACTCCAGGCAATTCAGGGGGTCCTCGCAATATGCGGCAAAAAAGGGCTGCAGTTGTATAATACGCATGGAGGTCGTGAGGAGATTAAACACGTGACAGCCTTCCTTATTTTTACACCTGAATGACATACGTTCCTTTTTCTATAATAACGCCAAACTGATGTTTTTTTCGGCCGGTAATAAGTCTATTATAAAAACAAATAAGCTACTTTATCCGGGAGCCTTCTTCGACATCCTTTTCAGGGACGAGAATTACCGGCGTCCCATCGGCCCCTGTTGCAGCAAGGAGCATCCCGTTTGATTCATTGCCCATCAGCTTTGCCGGCTGAAGGTTCGTCACGACTACTATCTTTCTGCCTAAGAGGTCCTCAGGTGCGTATGCCTTGCCGATGCCCGCAACGACCTGCCTCATTTCACCGGTGTCCACCTGCAGCTTCAGAAGCTTTTCTGATTTTTTTACCCTTTCGGCGTTTACCACTTTCCCAATCTTCATCTCGACCTTCATAAAGTCTTGTATAGATATAACATTTTCAGCCGACTTCGCCCTCTCTTCGACCGCCTTTTCCCTCGACTCCTTCTCTTTTTCATCCCTTTTCTTTTCGATCCTCGGGAAGAGCTGCTCCCCTTTGGAAACTCTTATTTCGTGATCAGGCCGCCACTCCCAGGTGAAGATGTCAGGGTACTTTCGGCCGGCAGACCGGGAACGACTCTCGGATATCTCATCGAGCATCGCCTTTCTAAAGCCTATCTGTTTCCATAGCTTCTCAGCGGTTTCCGGCATGAATGGTGAAAGAAAAATGGCGCTGAGCCGGAGGGCGTTCCAGAGACTGAACATTACGGCTTCGAGCCATTGAGGATTTGTTTTTTGCAATTTCCATGGCTCCTGCGACGCAATGAAGTTGTTGGCAGCGCTGATGATCCCCCAAATATGATCGAGGATTACGGTAAAGCGAAGATGAGACCAATGGGTAAAATCATCTTCATCAATGACATGCCTTATTTCGCCAATGCACACGCGGGCAAGATCATTCGAGGCGGTTGTTCCTGTTCCGAAAGGCAATGGAATTTGCCCGCCGTAATACTTCTCGGCCATTGTAAGGAACCGTGAGAGGAGATTTCCCAGGTCGTTGGCGAGATCAGTGTTTATACGCCGTGTCAATGCGTCTTCAGAATAATCTCCGTCAAGGCCGAATGAAACTTCCCTGAAGAGGAAATACCTGAAGGCATCGGCCCCGTATTTTTCAATGATCGCGTTTGGATCAACCACATTGCCAAGAGATTTTGACATCTTCTTCCCCTCAATTGTCCACCAGCCGTGGGCAAAGATGTTGCGTGGCAACGGCAGGTTCAGGGCCATTAGCATCGTGGACCAATACACCGCATGGGTGGTGAGGATGTCCTTTCCGACAAGGTGATGATTCGCAGGCCACCAGAAATCGCCCTCGCGTGCCTTGCAGGCCTCAGGCGCCAGATAGCGCGTCGCCGAAAAATAGTTCACGAGAGCGTCGAACCAGACGTAGGTGACGAAGTTCTCGTCAAAGGGAAGGGGGATGCCCCACGAGAGCCTGCTCTTCGGCCGGGAGATGCAGAGGTCGCCGAGGGCATTGTTTCTCAGAAACCCGAGGACTTCGTTTCTTCGGGTCTCGGGCAGGATATAGTCGGGATTTTTTTCTATATATTCGATCAGCCTCTCCTGATATCCGGACATGAGGAAAAAATAATTCTCCTCATGTATCTGTTCGACAGGACGGCCGCAGTCCGGACACTGACCGTTGACAAGGTCTTTCTCAGTCCAGAACCTCTCGTCAGGTGTGCAATACCAGCCCGAATATTCTCTCTTTTCGATCTCTCCCCTGTCCAGTAACATCTGAAGAAGCCCCTGCACGGTCTTGATATGAGCGTCATCGGTAGTGCGAATGAAACCGTCGTTCGATATGTTCAATCTCTTCCAGAGGTCCTTGAAGTTGCCGACCATCAGGTCGGCATGCTCTTTGGGAGAACGACCATTTTCTTTAGCCGCCTTTTCGACCTTCTGGCCGTGTTCATCGGTCCCGGTAAGGAAGAACACTTCGTTCCCCAAAAGCCGGTTGTGTCTGGCGAGGATATCGGCAGCCACCGTCGTATAGGCATGTCCTATATGCGGGACGTCGTTGACATAATAGATCGGCGTGGTTACATAGAATTTCTTATTCATTCTTGTGGGCCTTCTTCCTATATCTCCTTCTTCTCTTATGTTTTCTGGACCCCTCAGGCTTTTTCTTTTCATCCTGTTTCTCCGGCTGGGCCGGAGCGATGCCCGAAGGCTGTATGTCGGTGCAGCAGGGGACCTCGGGGCCGATCAAGGATTCCGCAACGGAATCAGGCACCACCACCTCTTCCTTTATGAGGACGGCTTTTTCGTCCATCCGCACGGTACTATCGCCGCCGCCCTCGTTATACTCATATCCAAGACAGCACATCAACCTTCCGCAGATGCCCGAGAGCTTACCGGTATTCAGAACAAGTTCCTGCTGTTTTGCCATCTTTATCGAAATGGGCTCGAAGGAGGTTAGGAACAGCTTGCAGCAAAGCTCTTTTCCGCAGAGGCCGAGCCCCCCCACCATTTTTGCCTTATCGCGTACGCCGATCTGGCGCATCTCGATCCGCGTCTTGAATTTTGCGGCAAGGTCTTTTACCAGTTCCCTGAAATCTATCCTGCCGTCGGCGGTGAAATAAAAAATGATTCTCTTACGGTCGAGAGTCACCTCAGAACAGACCAGCTTCATAGGAAGACCCCGCGCCATGATCCTCTCGATGCAGAAACTCCTCGCTTCGCGCTCGAACTTTTCATTATCCTGTTTCTGCCTGAGGTCCTCTTCAGTCGCTACGCGAAGGACTTTTTTCAGGTCTTTTTCAGGCATATCAAGAGAAACGGGGCCAGTGATCACCTGGCCTATGCTCAACCCGAATTCGGACTCCACGATAACGCGGTCTCCCTTGGTGACTTCAAGTCCGTTTAACTCGAAATCGTATATTTTCCCGCAACTCTTAAATCTTATTCCGATTACATTCGGCATTCTAAAACGCTAGTACCTTTCTCAACATTGAGGCTGTGTAATTCCATGTGATAGACTTGTTGAGGTTGAACGACAACAGCCTTCTTATCCGGCTTAATTCCTGATGAATATATATTATAACTTTTACGTCAACTGATTTGCTCAACTCTGAGAAATACGCTTCAAGGTCGGCATTGATCAGACGTGAGGGATCTTTCGTAATCTTCAGAACGGTCATGTCCCTGAAGAAGATCAGCACATGGTCGAACCAGCGTTCCATATCGTCACGCGACGACCACCCGTCCTTTTCAGCATGCAACATCCCCCTGAAGAGATTCAGGAACCACGTCCTTTCCTCCGTGAGATCAGCGGACAGTGCATTCCCCGGCCGACCCATCGATAGTCTGACCGCCAGGGAAAATTTTTCAGCGTCTGTTTCTTTAGCGGAAAGCACCTGCATGCAGGCGTCCGTCGGCAGGGGGGAGAAGTTGATCCGGGAACAGCGCGACCGTATCGTCGCGGGGAGCAGGTCAGGCTTGGAAGAGATTAGGATAATGACGCTGTCCTCAGGCGGCTCTTCGAGCGTTTTCAAAAATGCGTTTGCGGCCGAGATGTTCATTGTATCGGCATCGTCGACGATGACTGTTTTTTTTCTTCCCTCGAAAGGTTTATAAGAGAGCGCCTCGTCCACCATGCGGATCTCCTCTATCCTTATGAGTCTCTCCTCCGGAGATACAAGGAGAAGATCCGGATGGACGCCCGCATTGATCTTTTCACATGATTCGCATTCGTCACAGGCATCGACAGGTCCGTCAGTCGGAAATTGCGGACCGGGAGATCTCGGGCTGAGACAGTTTACCGCCTTTGCGAAATTGATCGCTACGGTTTTCTTGCCTACTCCCGCCTCTCCGCAGAAAAGGTAGGAAGATGCGACCATCCGCCTCCTGAGAATCCCCAAAAGCATCCGGACCGCCTTTTCCTGCCCGACGATATCTTTAAGCGACACGGCTTTCACATCCTGCGGGCATTGCGCCTTCGTGGTTCATTTTCGAAAAGTTTCCAGAAAAGCTTCCACAATACCGACAATTTTTTTATGCACCGCTCCTATGTCACCAGAGCAGTCAATCAGTTTTACCCGCTCCTGTTCTTTCCCGGCGATATTTATAAACCCCTTCCTCACTCTTTCATGAAAGGAGACTTCTTCAAGTTCGAGCCGATCGTATTTCTGTATCTTTCGGTTCCTCATTAATCCGGTTTCTACGTCGATATCCAGGAGTACCGTAAGATGCGGCCGCAATCTATTCGTGGCGACGGCATCGAGGGAATCGATGAGTTTAAGGTCGATGCCTCTGCCGTATCCCTGATAGGCCGTTGTCGAATCGCTGAACCTGTCGGTAACCACCACGTCCCCCCTTAGCAACGCCGGCATAATAATCTCCTTTATATGCTGGACCCGCGCAGCGTTGTAGAGCAGCAACTCGGTGAGAGGGTCCATGTCGGTACTGTCGGTGGAAAGAAGGAGATCCCTTATCTTGAGACTTATCCTGGTGCCTCCCGGCTCCGCTGTCTTTGTGACCCTGAACCCTTTGCTCCTGAGGTATTCCGCAAGGAGCTCTGTCTGAGTAGATTTGCCGGTGCCCTCGATTCCCTCGAAAGATATGAAGATGCCCTTCACCCTAAGGCCTCTTTCAGCCTCATCAGGATCTGAAAGACCTTGAGTGTTTCTTCAACGGTCCGCGACCCCGTGCCGCACGAAGGCGTTGTGAGTATGCGCGAAAGGAGGAGTTTCTCCGGGATATCCCTGGAGAGTTTATCGATTCCTTCACGAAACCGCTTGATCACCGAATCCGGGGTTTCAAGGGTTATCGCATCAGATGTGGGGACGATCCCCCATGCGAGTGACCCGCCCCTTTCGAAAAATCCCCTGAACTCTTCGGGGTACAGGGCGATAGTATCGACATAGTCATAGGCGTCGAAGTTGATGATGTCCGCCCCGCATCGGATCACGAGCGGCCAGTTTGCGTTGCCGCAGCAATGAATGCCCGGGATGCCGTCTTCGGAGCGTATGACTTCCGCCATCTCTGCGATCAGCCTCATACTTTCTGCTTCACTGACGCCGAGATAGGCCGAACCGCCAAGGGCAGAGAGGATCGGCTCATCGATAAACACGATCACCTTTCCGGCGTGGACCTTCAAGGTATCGATCTGCCACCTCGTTTTGGCCTTCAGAAGCATCAGGGCTATCTCCCGCAGTTCCTCGTCGAAATATATCGGTTTTCCCCCTGTATCCTTCAGCCCAAGCGTGAATGTCAAGGGGCCGGTCACATGGCCTTTCAGGAATTCAAATTTCTTGTTTTTGATGATACGCAAAAAGGCGTGAAGGCCCTTTGCATGGTCTTCTGATATCGCTATACGGCTTTCTTCCTTCCATCCTTCATAAAACCGTTCGAGTTCATCAGAAGGGCCTCTTTCGACCCAGACCGTCTGCTTCTCCGGGTCTGTCTTGACAAAAGGCATCCCTTCGGAATACTGAGGGACCATGAATTCTCTGAAGGATGTCCGCGGAAGCTGGGGCCAGAAAGGGATGTCGAACGTGTCAAGGATGAGCCTGCACGCATCTTCAGCATTTACGTGCGGCAGGCTGCCTATCCCCGTCGTAGAAAAAGGTTTGATCATCTATAAATGATACCCTATCGGACCGCGTTGTTTCAAAAGTTTTGTTGCGATTATAATAAGAAATGTTACGGTTGCTCCTTCTCATGCTTCTTGTGCCATGCTCTCCGGCAGCGGCCTTTACGTCCGGGGTAGATGTAGCGGCCCTTCAGAGGGAAACTAGGGTGTTGCCGGCGGGCGAGCGCATCGCCTTTTGGGGAGAGCAGTTTGTCGGAACACCTTATGATACGGACCCGCTTGGCGAATATGTGAGGAAAAGTGTTATCGTCGCGGATGACAAGGTGGACTGCATGTATCTCACCTTCAGGGCCGTCGAACTCGCCCTTGGGAAAGATCCCGATGATTCCCTGCGCATTGCTCTCGACATTCGTTTTCTTCACGGCGGCAGGGTTAAGGACGGTAAGGTCGTCAACTATGGAGACAGGTTTCAATACGGCGAAGATATGATCGAGAGCGGCAAGTGGGGGAAAGAGATAACGCCGACTCTGGGGGAGACCCTTACTGTTGCGGGGCCTTCGGGAAAGGCGACCGCATTCATCGTGCCGGGCGGTGCCGCCGGATCCTTCGACGGTCTCAGGAGCGGCGATATCGTCTTTTTTGTGAATCCTCCTGAAAAGATAGCAGCCGGAGTAATTGTCGGTCACATCGGGATCATCAAGAAAGAAGCCGGCAAAGTCTACCTGATCCATGCGAACGGGAGAAAAGATACGGGCGGCAGCGTGAAAAAAGTCCTCTTTAGGGATTACCTCTCGAAAATGCCTTTTGCGGGGATAAGAGTGACCCGTTTCCCTGCGGACGTGCAGATGTCCGAATAGAGCTTATCCTGAAACAATGAAATAAAGTATGAAAGCGACAAGATGTCCAACCTTTATTTATTCCTTCTTCTTTGATGTTTGGTCTTCTTGAGCAGCTTCTTATGTTTGTGCTTGCTCATTTTTTTCTTACGCCATTTTACAACGCTCCCCACGGACTCACCTCCTTTTTATAGTTAAATTTTTGAGTAAGCAGCAAGCAGAAAAATAAGAAAAAGTATGACAAGTCTCTCTTCACTGCTACTTCCTACTATTCATCATTTATCTGTTTTTGCTTTTATATTCTCTGGCCTGGTCCATGAACGCCTCTAACTGGATCTCCGTTGTCAGAGACTCCGTGCCGTCATATGGTATGCTGAGACACGGAACGCCAAAGTCCGTACTGAGGCCGCGCATCAACCCGCCGACGATCGTGCCCGGCATACATCCAAAAGGCATGGCATTTACAAGGCCGGATGCCCCCCTATGTATGAGGTCGATACTCTTGCCTATGCTGAGGATTGCCTCCCCCTCAAAGGAGGAGTGGAGGTAAGGACTCGCTTTTGCCAATATCTCTTTTGTATCCGGCTCGTCCGGGTTTCGCAGTAGTCCCGCGAATTGCCTTCCTAATCCGTGCTCGATCCTCTTTTGAAAGAACCTCTTCAACAGAAGACTAATGATACCAGACCAGTCTTTTTTTATCAAGACCCTCCGCAGGGACGTATAATTGACGTACGATATCCATTCTTCAACCGGTGCGAGATATGCCTCGCCGCCGAGGGCCTCGATCTTTCTTACCAGGTCCTCATTGGAGAACCTATTGGACCGCACGAATATTTCGCCTACTATCCCGATGAGAGGTTTCCTGTCCCGGGTCTTCCGGACGTTTTCGAAGTCGGCCCTGGCTTTTCCGAGAAGTTTCCCGATATCGCCGTCGGCGCCTTTAATGGATTGGTGAGCCCGCTGGAGATAGTCGCCGTATATCGCATCGGCGGAACCTCTGTCGATTTCATAAGGGCGTGTTTCATGCAGACATTTATGAAGAAGTTCGAGGGCGATAATGCCCTTCCAGGACCTCATCGCAAAATTCCCGCTGATTGCGCCTAGATGTTCATAGAAGTTTTCGTCCTGGTTCGGCGAAAATACGGGGACATCTCCATACCCTAGTTCTTTTATTACGAGTCTGTGAAATACATTGTACTGACCGAACCTGCAGGGACCGGAGCCGGAGGGCATAAAGAAGGCCGATCTCTCCGGGACAAAACCTGGTTCTGATATCTTTTTCACCATGTCGCCCGTCGTCACTGCGCAGGGGTAGCACTCTTTGCCCGAGACGAATTTCCTGCCGAGGTCCACGGCATCTTTTGAAGGTTCCGGGAGTACCTCGGCATCAACCCCGCAGTATTCGAATGCCGCAGCAAGCGCGAAGGCATGGTCGGACATCCGGGGGATATATATAGTCCGTTTTGAGCGGCGAGTAAGAGACGAGGAGTGAAGCGATTTTTTTGTTGCAGCGTCGCTCCTTATCCCCGCTCCCTGATTCCTTACCCCTTCATTTTCGATGCTGTCGAGGAACGCCTCGCAACGTGTGACGGCCCCGGCATCGGCGCTGTGTGCATCTATCTCGAGGTGAAGATATGGTTTTCCGGACATCTCCTCCTCATAGAACTTGATGATGAAAGAGTCGGGGCCGCAGGAAAAGTTGCCTATATAGACCGAGTGGAGCAATGGGTTGGTCCTCACGGTCCTCGCTGCGCTCAATATCCTCTGTCCGGCCCGCCAATACATGTTGGGCCAATCCCGGTCGATATCGGAAGATTCAATGGGAAGGAAATCCATGGGTATCGAAAGGACCCCAAGGTCCGCAAGTTTCCTCGGGATGTTCAGGTTCATGCCCTTGTCAAAGGAATTGTATGCCCTCCCCGTGATAACTACGGCCCGTTCCTTTAAAGACGAAAGGATTTTTTCCCCCTCGTTTCTGACCTGCCTCTGGAATTCTACCTGCGCCCCCTGCGCGACCGCGAGGGCTTTCGATATCTGCGAGGATCTGATCTTAAACGGCTTGAGGACCCTCAGAAGTTCTTTTTTAAGGAAGGCTTCTCCTCTGCCCATATCGATGATCGGCGTCAGAAGACGCGCTTTCTTAAATGCGATCCGGGCAGAATACGGGATCGTCTGGGTGTAGGGACAGGCAAATCCCCTCTCGAAGGCGTCTCCCGGTACATTCAAATTAACGAAGCTCGGGACGAATATCGTTTCCACGCCCCGATCAAGAAGATGTCTTATATGCCCATGGGCGGTTTTTACAGGGAAACATGTCTCGGAAAGTACGCTCTCAAGCCCTAGGTCTACGATGTTTCTGTCGGTCTTGCCGGACACTTCGACCTCGAATCCCAGTTCCCATAAAAGCGTTGTCCAGAAGGGGAGGTAGTCATGAAAATAGAATATATAGGGAATACCTATTTTAGGGCGTGACTTGGCGCTCTTTTCTGTCGGCTGCACGGGCGGCGTCGTCCCGTCCATGCTTTTGGGCGAGGTTACCTCGCCCCTACTTGTCTGTCTCTTAAGGTGGGCCTTCCAGAGCAATTCCTCTCTCAAGGCGAAGAGGTCGGGGAGGTTATTTTCTTTCCGGTCCTTTTTTATATCATACTTCTCACACCTGCCGCCGTAAAAGAGATAGCCCTTCTCACCTTCGACCTTTACCCGGTTGATCTCACATACGTTCGGGCACCCTTTGCATTCGAAGGAGGATATCTCATAGGGCCTCTTTGATAACCCGAAACCCTTAAAATTCGTGGCGACCGTGTTCCTTTCTTTCATGTGCTTCATCGCGATCAGCGCCATGCCTATAGCGCCTGTCACATCATGGTTTGGCGGCACGGTAATCTGCCTGTCAAGATATTTTTCGAAAGCCGCGACTACAGATTTATTGAATGCCACCCCGCCCTGGAAAAAAATCTTCCGCCCGATCGGCCGCTTGACGACAACGCGGTTGATATAATTCTGCACTATGGAATATGAAAGCCCTGCCAGGAGGTCTTCTCTGCCGGCGCCGCGCTGAAGGCTGGCCATCAGTGAATTTTCCATGAATACCGTACACCTCTCCCCGAGCCTGCAGGGGCTCGACGCCTTCAGTGCGAGCCGTTCAAATTCTTTCTTTATAGGGATGTTGAGTTTTTCGGCCTGTTCTTCGAGGAAAGAGCCTGTGCCTGCAGCGCAGGCCTTGTTCATCTCGAAATCGACTATCACGCCGTTTTTGAGAGAGATGTACTTAGAGTCCTGTCCGCCGATCTCGAAAATAGTGTCGACGTCCTTATCAATAAAGACAGCCGCAGTCGCCTGCGCCGTGATCTCGTTTTTTACGATATCGGCCCCCACGTAATCCGCGATCATATATCTCCCCGACCCGGTTGTCCCGATACCGCAGATCACCACCTTGTCCTTGATTTCACTGCCTATCTCCTCAAGTCCCTGCTTAACTGCTTCGATCGGCCTGCCGGCGGTCATCAGATAACGCTTGGCCAATAACCGGCAATTTTCGTCTATGACCGCGAGGTTCGTGCTTATCGAGCCGATATCTACGCCGAGATAAGCGCGTAAAGGCCGTGAAGCGAGGGTTGAGGGGTTTCCATTTTGTAAGGGCGGGGTTCCCCCGCCCCTATTGTCTTTAAGATGCCTTTCAAAAAAGTCTTCCCCCTTCTGTACCAGAGGTTTATGCCCTTTTTCAGAGGGCCTGCTCGAATTCACGAATTCCTCCAGCTCCCTCAAATCGAAAGATTGAGGTCTCTTTGTCTCCATGTTCTTTAACGCTGCTCCGATGGCCCCCATCAACGCATGCTCTTCGGGCACAACGAGGTCTTCAAGACCGAACACCTCCTTAAATGCCCTGACCATGCCGGCGTTTGCGGCGACACCACCCTGGAAAGATACCGGGGGAAGCACTTCTCTCCCCCTGGCGATGGAACCCTTGAAGTTTCGTGCAACGGCGAAGCAGAGGCCTGCGACGATGTCCTCTACCGGGGTGGCGATCTGCTGGAGATGGATCATATCGGATTTTGCGAAGACGCTGCATCTCCCTGCGATCCGCGGCGGCTTTTTCGATTTCAGGCAGAGCGCGCTGAATTCTTCGATAGAAAGCCTGAGCCTCTCCGCCTGCTGATCGAGGAAAGAACCGGTGCCTGCCGCGCAGACGGAATTCATCGCGAAATCTTTTGCCGAAAGGGAGTCCTCGTCCACGACGATGAGTTTGGAATCTTCACCGCCGAGTTCAATTATCGATTTGACGAGGGGATAAAGCCTGCGGGTGGCATAGGCATATGCTACTACTTCGTTGACAGGTTCGATGCCGAGTATTTGACCGATCAGCCTGCCTGCCGAACCGGTGAGAGAGAGGGAAAAATCTCCACCCGGTGAATGGTAAATCGTGTCGCCATAGGCGACTCGCCGAGGAGAGAATCGTGAATCATCATCTTTTATGTTTAATTCTTCGCTGACCGCTGAGTGCTGACTGCTGAGTGCTGATTTATTTCTTGTGACTTCCTTTAACAGTTCGAGCGCAACTGCCAAAGGCTGTCCTTTATGTCTCCTATAATTGTGTTGCAGCCTTTTCCCGCCCTTGTCGAGTACTACAATTTTGACACTGACGGAGCCTGCGTCAAGACCGATATATTTCATTTCCCAATTTTGAGTAATCAGCGTCTGAAGTTATCAAAATTATACCACAGATTTTTTCATGAGGAAATCATAATGGTATCTGTGCATAATGATCACGATGCTTTTGGCGTATGTTTGTCAGAAAAATTTGATCTATCCTGACAAAAATTGTTAATAGGCTTGATATTTTTGTCAGTTTTGTAATAATATTCTGCGAATTGGACATATATTATTGGCATAAGAACTGCACGCATTTGTTGATATCATGAAAACAATTATTAACGACGACAATGGATTCACACTTATCGAACTTCTGATCGTCGTGGCTATTATAGGCATCCTTGCCGCTATCGCTATCCCTGGTTATATCGGCATGCAGGAGAGGGCAAGGAAGGGGGCGGTAATAAGAGCGGCTACAGCGTCGCAAGATGAACTCCAGGCATGGCTTCATTCGGCGGTGAAAGGCCTTGGCGGTACCCAGGCAGAACTAGTAGAAATTGATAGCAATGGCGACGGCAAGGTTGACGCGGCCACAGGAGACGTCAACAATTCGCAGTTGGCTTCCTGGCTCCTTGCGGGAGATCTCGGCTCAGCGTATGTCGCTGCAAAGCAGAACCTCTCGAAGGAACTTTCGCCCTGGGACCAGACAACGAGCCTTTGGATTAGCGGGGCGGGGGTTGCGACCAACGATATTACTGTAACTATTACAGACAATGGGACCTCGACTTCTCACATCGTAGTCCTTCATACAACATCGGCCCCTTACAGGATAGACCTCTTTGCCGTAGACGCAGGTAACGGAGTTCTTCATAAGAAGTCTATCTTTTCGGATTGATTCTTGAGGTTCTCTGAACTACAGATGAATGTCTTTTACCGGCTCTTGATGACAAAAAATGTCATTCCCCTTGATTTCCTTTACGATTTAGAATATTTTAATTGTGAAAATTCGGGAGGTTAAAGACTTCCCGTGAATTTATTATTGGCATAAAAGCTGCTTAATTATGCGCATGATTTCCTTGATTGGGTTAAGGAGGTGATCAAAGAGCCATTCCGGAAGTATTAAAAATAGCGGCCCTTGGCCGCACTAATTTTGAGAAGGAGGAAATGATCATGTACAAGGCAGTAAATAACTTAAAAGAGCAGAAAGGTTTTACCTTGATCGAACTGCTGATCGTCGTTGCGATCATCGGTATCCTTGCGGCGATAGCCATTCCGGGCTACATCGGCATGCAGGAGAGGTCGAGGAAGGGGGCGGTCACAAGGGCTGCAGCAGCATCAGAGCCTGAACTCCAGGCATGGTTGAATTCGGCGTTGAAAGGCATTGGCGGCTCACAGGCGGGATTAGTTGAGGTTGATAGCAATGGCGACGGCCGTGTCGATGGGCCCTCAGGAGACGTCAACAATTCGACGTTGGGTCTCTGGCTTACGCAGGGAAATCTCGGCTCAGGGTATGTCGCTGCAAAGCAGAACCTCTCGAAGGAACTTTCGCCCTGGGATCCGACAAAGAGCCTTTGGATTAGCGGGGCGGGGGTTGCGACCAACGATATTAGTGGAACTATTACAGGAAATGGGACCTCGACTTCTCACATCGTGGTCCTTCATACAATGAATGCCCCTTACAGGGTAGACCTCTTTGCCGAAGACGCAAAGAACGGACTGCTCCATAGGAAGTCGATCTTCTCTGACTAATGTGAAACGTCTAAAGGATCTTTCCACCAGGGACTTGGTCCCTGGTGGATTTTTTTATCTATCAATATTTATCCTCATCTGCTCCTTCGGATTTATACTTCTTTCGCAGAGCGTCTGGGACTATGACTTCTGGTGGCACCTTGCCACCGGCAGATATATTGTTGAGACCGGGCATATTCCGCATTCCGATCCTTTTTCCTTAACTTCGAACCTCCCGGAAAACAGCAACCTTTACCCTGACCGTGAGCGGTTTATACTGACACAGTATTGGCTTGCGCAGATTATCTACTATTTTCTCTACCATAACTTCGGTCCTTCTGGCATAGTGACCTTGAGGGCGATATTGCTTATTAGCGCGCTGTATCTCATTTACAAGGCGCTGAGAGACAGGGGGACCATGCCCTATATCACATATCTTTCTCTTTTTCTCGCTGCCTGCAACTTGTTTAGGTTCTTCGGCGATCGGCCGGTCCTCTTTACGATCAGCTTCAGCGTAGCATGTTTTGTTATGATCGATGATTATGTGCTAAAAAGAGGCAGGTCATTCTATTTCCTGCCCATTTTGATGCTGCTATGGGCCAACATTCATGGAGGCTTTATCCTCGGAGACGCCGTAATCCTTGTTTTTATGGTAACCGAGGGCATAAAAATAGTTTTCGGCCGGAGCGTTTTTTCCTATAGGGAAAAGATAATCTTCTTTCTGGTCTTATTCCTTGCTATAGGCGCATCTGGAATAAATCCCAACGGCTTTTACGGATTTGAGATCGCCTTTTCTAAAGAATACGCCCCTTTTTATGTGGGAATTCAGGAGTATCAATCACCTTTCCTGATTTATAAAATGAAATTCAGTGCCCCTGACTATGGATATCTCACAGCCTTATTTTTGTTTCCCGTTGTCTTTATCCTTCGGAACAGGAAATTTAATCCAGCGCATCTCATACTTCTCATTTTCCTTGCCGCTGAAAGCATAATAGCGGGAAGATTTACCGTCTATTACGGTATGATCGCTTCTGTGGTACTGGGGAATGAACTGAGTCTCTGGTTAAAAGAACATCATGAAAAATTCTTTATTAAACAATCCCATCTCAATATTGCTTTTTCGATAATTATGGTGGGGTCTTCGATGCTGTACTTTTCTGCGGCTGCGGATCTCGGGGCATTCAAGACGAAGGAATCCGCGTGGACAGTGCCAAAAGGTGCGGCCGATTTCATCGAGATGAACCATATAAAAGGCAATATGTTTAACGATATGGCATCAGGAGGATACCTTTCATGGCGACTCTACCCTGAGGTGAAGACCTTTATTGATACCCGGGCCTTGAACTATACGGTCATGAAGGAATATTCTTGGCTCGCGACGACGACGGAGTCAATGTATAATAGGACACTTCCTCCGGGGAAGACCCCTCTTTGGAAACGATTGCTCGAACATTATAAGATAAATCTGATCGTATTTAGCCCATTGGACGTATACGGCAATTTACTACCGCTCATAGACAAACTCCTTAGCGACGACAACTGGGTCCCGGTTTCCGCTGACGTAATGGACATCGTATTTGTTAAGAGCGTTCCCGAGAACAAGCAGATAATAGAAAAGTTCAGAAAGACGAATGATCAAGTTTATAATACAATGATCGTAAAGGCCACGTTAGCTGCACAGGTTTACAAGACAAACTATAATTATCTAGAGAGCCTTGGAGATATATTCGGCAAGATGGGAAAGAAAGACGACGCCATCAAGGCGTATAATTATGCATTAAAAAGGCTACCGAACGCGCCAGGCGTTAGGGAAAAGCTTGAAAAACTTACGAAAGAGAAATCGGAGGTGAAAAAGTGAATAAAAGGGGGTTTACGTTAATTGAACTCATTATCGTAGTCGCCATTATCGGCATCCTTGCCGTTGTTGCGATACCCGCCTATATCGGTCAGCAAAAAAGCGCCACGAGGACAGAGGCATACACAAATCTACAAAATCTAAGTCTCCTTGAGGCGCAGTTTTTTGCCGATAAAGGAAGATATTCACCATGTGATCCCGCGACTGCCCCCCCCTACTCGCCCCCTCCTCCAAAATTTACCTTGGGAGTTGCCGGTAATGATCATCCGTTGAATTCTTTTGATACGGCAGACGCTAACGGTCGCGGACTTATACAGAGGGGTGGTGCTGCTGCAAATGCCATTGATTTAAATAACGCATTGACGAACTTTAGACCTGGAACCGGCCTTAACTTTAGTTACTGGATAGTCAATGGACAAAGAATCACCGACACCAATACTAACCCGCCGACTACAGCAGATATTGCAGCTACCGATCCTCCATGTTTCGTAGCCTTCGCCCAAGGTAACACCATGTCTCGCGTTAAGGGAGATACCTTTGCCATAGACTGTAACAACAGTAAAAACTTCTGATGACGACCGCTCCTGATTTTTCCGTTGTCATACCGATATATAATGAAGAGGAAAATCTTTTTGACCTTTACCAAAGGCTATCTTCGGTGCTGGAGAAACTCGGGACATATGAAATTATCCTTGTCGACGATGGGAGCAAAGACAGGAGCTGGCCGATTATAAAAGAGCTCCATGAAAAGGACGAGCGGGTCAAAGGCGTCAGTTTTTCGAGAAATTTCGGTCACCACATTGCTATTACTGCCGGGCTAGACCACGCAATGGGTAAGACGATAATCCTTATGGACGGCGACCTCCAGGACCCCCCCGAAGAGATACTCAAGCTGTGGGGGAAGTTAAATGAAGGGTATGATCTTGTTTACGGCATCAGAAAAGTAAAGAGGGATTCGTTGATGAAACGCCTCAATTCATTCTTGTTCTGGTGGTTCCTGAATAAACTCTCGGGGATAGACATCCCCCGGAACCAGACACTGCTGAGAATTTTCGATAAAAAGATTCTTGATGTTCTTAAGAATATGAGAGAGCGGGCGAGATTTATCCACGGAATGATAGCCTGGACAGGGTTTAAGACCGCACTTCAGGAAGTCGAGCATGCCCCTCGGGAACGCGGGGTTAGCAAATATAACACGATAAAACTCTTCAGGCTCGCGTTTAACGCCATCACATCTTTTTCCACAGTCCCTCTAAGGCTCGCAACGTACCTCGGCCTTCTAAGTGCCGGGGTCGGGCTTTGTTATGGTTTTTACTTTTTATATAAAAAGATATTCCTCGGCATTCCTGTCCTTGGGTATGCCTCGATTATTGTCGCTGTTCTCTTTGTCGGAGGCGTCCAGCTCTTAATCCTTGGTATCATCGGAGAATATCTGGGAAGGGTTTATCAGGAGGTGCAGGCAAGACCTATTTACATTTTGAAGGATACGGTGCTTGATTAAGGAACTTGCATGGGACAGCGCATTTTTTAAAAGGAAGATCGGCGTACTGACTAAAGTGCCGTCTGACGAAGTTTTGCGGAAGCTCATCCGCAAGGCCCGTAAGAACGAGTATCTATATTTAACCTGCAGATTAAAGTTAAGTGGCGTGTCTGAGATTCAAATCCTTGAAAAAAATGGGTTTTACTTGACCGATATAGGCGTGGTTTGGGAAGGGCAGCCCGACGCGGATTTTAGGCCCGCAATTTCAGTCACAGAGGCAAGCATTAAGGATGCGGCCATGCTGAAAAAGATCAGCAGGGGTCTCTTCAAAGACAGTCGTTTTTATAATGACCCTTTTTTTTCCTATGATGAAGCGGAAAGACTCTATCAGGCATGGATCGATAGCTCCTTCAATGACAGAGAGATTAAGATATTTCATGTTGCAAAAAAAGGGTATATTACATGTAAAAAACTTTCCAGGGGCAGAGGAGACATCCCTCTTATCGGCGTGACAGCTGGAGATCAGGGGAAGGGGATAGGAAGCAGCCTGGTGTATAAGGCGTTCGAATGGTTTAGAATGGCCGGGATAAAGACTGTTACAGTCCGGACTCAGGCGAACAATGTAACAGCGATGAACTTTTATAAAGGCTTGGGATTTAGTGTAAAATACGTTGATGCAACAATGGGAAAGATGCTGAAGGAAGAAATCAGGTGAAAAGCATTAAGGTCGGCGTAATAGGCTGCGGTTACTGGGGGCCAAACTTAATAAGAAATTTCAATGAAAATTATCATACCGATTTGAGATATGCCTGTGACTTGAATCAGGATAGGCTTGAGCGTATAAAACTCAGGTATCCTCACGTTCAAGCGACAACTGATTATAAAGAGTTATTAAAAGACAAGGGCATCGATGCGGTTGCTGTCGCAACGCCGGTTTTTACGCACTATCGACTTGTGAGGGAAGCGCTGGATGCGGGAAAGCACGTGCTTGTCGAGAAACCCCTGACTTCCACTGTCAGGGAGGCGGAAGCCCTCGTTTCCCTTGCCCAAAGAAAAGGCTTAATCCTGATTGTGGACCATACGTTTATCTATACAGGCGCAGTGAGAAGAATCAAAGAATTCATATCAGCGGACGAACTGGGGGAAATGTATTACTTTGACTCCGTCAGGGTGAATCTCGGGCTTTTTCAGCATGATGTAAACGTGATATGGGACCTGGCCCCTCATGATGTTTCGATCATGGATTTTATCATCAGTGCAAAGCCGTTAAGCGTGGTTGCGACGGGGGCTGTCCACACGGCCGGAGGTAAGGAGGATGTGGCCTACGTTACTTTGAGATTTAAAGGAGGTCTGATCGCCCATTTCCACATCAACTGGATGTCTCCGGTAAAAATAAGAAGGATCATCATCGGGGGAAGCAAGAAGATGGTTGTATTTGACGACCTTGACCCTGCCGAGAAGGTAAAGATTTATGACAAGGGGATAGAACTTTCGAGTGAAAACAGAAAGTCGGTCTATCAAAGTCTGGTTCAGTACAGGCTGGGGGACATGTACGCCCCTGCAGTCAACAATGTCGAAGCACTCAAGGTAGAAATAGAGCATTTTGCCGATTGTATTCAAAACGCGAAAAGCCCCGTCACTGACGGCGAGTCAGGCCTAAGGATAGTGAGGATCCTCGAGGCCGCAGATAAGTCGCTGAAAAAAGGCGGGTTGAAGGTACGTTTGTGAAGAATCTTATTTATCCAAATGTCGTGGTAGGCGACGGGACAGTGATAGAGCCGCCCTCTATCATAGGTAAACCCCCGCGCGGGGCTGCCCCGGGCGATCTGGTGTTGACGATCGGCAGTTACGGCCGGATAAGGCCTTTTTCTACAATTTATGCAGGAAGTGGAATAGGCGATTATTTTCAGACCGGCCAGGGAGTATCCATCAGAGAAGAGAATGTTATCGGCAACAATGTGAGTATAGGCACTAATTCGGTGCTTGAATTCGGCAACAGAATCGGCGATTGCAGCAGGATTCACAGCAACTGCTTTCTGGAAATGGTGACGATCGGGAGATATGTGTTTGTCGGCCCGAATGTAATATTCACCGATGACCCGCATCCGATGGGGTGCCCTCACTATAAAGAGTGCAAAGGGGGGGCCGTTGTCGAAGATTATGCCAGGATCGGCGCCAACTCGACAATACTGCCGGGCGTTACGATAGGCAGGAACAGCCTTGTCGGAGCGGGTTCGGTAGTGATTGAGGACGTTCCCCCTGACAGCGTCGTGGCGGGAAGTCCGGCCAAAGTCATAAAAAAAATTGATCAGTTGACCTGCCCGAAGGGCTTTTTTGAAAAGCCCTATTGTTGGCCGCCGTATGTAAATGAGGAGAGTAAGTGAGGGAAATTCCCTTTGTCGACCTGAAAGCAGGGTTTAGGCCCATAAGAGACGAGGTCATGAATGCGATCGGCAACGTATTGGATGGGATGAGCCTATATTTAGGTCCGAATTGCCGTGCCTTTGAAGAGGAGTTCGCTTCCCACTGCAATGCAAAATATGCCATTGGCGTGGGCTCCGGTACGGAAGCCATACAGTTTGCCCTCTTGGCGTGCGGAATAGGAGAAGGGGACGAAGTCATCACCTCGCCCCACACCTTTTTTGCCACTGTCGAAGCGATTGCTAGCATCGGCGCAAGGCCTGTTTTTGCTGATATTGACCCGGCAACATACAACATAGATCCCGAACAGGTTGAGAAAAGGATAACGCGAAAGACCAGGGCATTGATCCCGGTTCATATGTACGGACAAACGGCTGATATGGCTTCCTTAAAAGCAATATCCAATAAACATGGGATACCAATCATTGAAGACGCATGCCAGGCCCATGGGGCGCGCTATAAGGATGGCACGGCGGGGACCCTTGGAGATGCGGGCTGTTTCAGCTTTTATTTTACGAAGAATCTCGGGGCATACGGCGAGGCCGGCATGGTCATCACTGACGACGAAAAAATAGCGGATCGCGTTCAGTTATACAGGAACCATGGACACAGGTCCAAGTTCGAACATGCCGTGATGGGATACAACGGCAGGCTTGATGAAATCCAGGCTGCGATCCTGAGGATAAAGCTGAAATATCTCGATGAGAATAATCAAAAGAGGAGGGTGAGAGCTGCAGTATATCATTCCCTGTTGAATGATACGCCTCTCTCACTGCCGGCAGAGGCGGAAGAAAGGACTCACGTGTACCATTTATACGTCGTCCGAAGCGACAGGCGGGACGGCCTGCTTGAATATCTGTCGGGAAACGGCATAGGCGTGGGAATACATTACAGGACTCCGATTCACCTTCAGGAGGCTCTCGCCCCATTTGGATTTAAGGAGGGAAATTTTCCGAAGGCGGAAGCCGCCTGCCGTGAGATACTGTCTCTGCCCATGTATCCTGAACTCAGCGAAGAGGATCAGATCTATATCGCCGAAAGGATCAAGGAATTCTGCAGCAAAGGGAAGATATGAAGATTCAGGGAATGAAGGTGCTTGTGACAGGCGGCGCCGGATTTATAGGCAGCAATCTGGTGGATGAACTTGTCAATGACAACCACGTCGTAATCCTTGACAATTTTTCTTCCGGGAAAAAAGAAAACGTCGCGCACCACATCGGCAGGGATAATATTGAAATCGTCGCGGGCGATGTAAGGGATAGGGGACTTCTGTCGGAAGTCACAAAGGGAATCGACATCGTATATCATCTTGCCGTGCAGTGCCTCAGGGTTTCTATCAACGACCCTCAGACGAACCATGAGGTCAATGCCACAGGGACGCTGAATATGTGCATGGCCGCTCTTGAGAACATGGTGAAACGGTTTGTGTACATATCATCCTCAGAAGTATATGGCACGGCGGTCACGGTCCCAATGGAAGAGTCGCATACCTGCGATCCCACAACCGTGTATGGGGCAAGCAAGCTGGCGGGAGAGAAATATGCGCTCGCGTGCCATAGGACATACGGTATCCAGTCGATGGTGGTAATACCGTTCAACACGTATGGACCGAGGGAGCACTTTGAGGGTGCGTACGGTGAGGTGATCCCAAAATTTGTTCTGAGAGCACTTAATGATTTGCCGCCAATTATTTTCGGCGACGGCTCCCAGACCAGGGATTTTACATATGTCGGCGATACGGTAAGGGGAATTATCGCTGCTTCGGAATGCGACGAAATGGTCGGCCATACAGTCAATATCGCGCATGGCGAGGAAGTGAGCATAAGGGAGCTTGCGGAAAAGATTTACAGGAGACTCGGACTTCACTTGCAGCCGGTTTACGAAAAGGAAAGGCCCGGCGATGTCAAAAGACATTTTGCGGGAATACAAAAAGCGGAGATGCTTTTTGGGTTCAGGGCAGCGGTAGGGATTGATGAAGGCCTGGACAGGTTTATAAAGTGGTTTACCTCTCAGGGATATAACCTGGAAAGACTGGCGAAGGAAGATGTTGTCTTCAACTGGGAGAGTGCCGAATGAATATACCGGTAGCAAAGCCCTACTTTGGCATTGAAGAGGAGACTGCCGCGGTCGAGGCCATACGTTCGGGCTGGGTTTCCCAGGGGCCGAAGGTGCGTGAATTTGAAGAAAAGTTTGCCGAATATGTCGGCGCAAAGTATGCGGTTGCCACTACCTCGTGCACTACGGCGCTTCACGCTGCGCTCGTTGTATCCGGAATCCGTCCCGGCGACGAAGTGATAGTCCCATCACTTTCTTTTATCGCAACCGCAAACGCGGTGGTCTACGCGGGCGCTCAGCCGGTATTTGCGGATATCGATCCTGGAACCTGTAACGTGACGGCAGAGACGATCAGAAAGGCCCTCACACCAAAAACGAAAGCGGTCATGCCTGTGCACCAGATGGGACTTCCTGTCGACCTCGACCCGATAACGAATCTGTGCAAGGAGAGGGGATTGATTCTCATAGAAGATGCCGCGTGCGCCATAGGCTCTGAATATAAAGGCAAGAGAATCGGCGGCCATGGAAATACAGCCTGCTTCAGTTTTCATCCGAGAAAGATCATTACTACCGGAGAAGGAGGGATGATCACAACGGATAGTCGTGATCTGGCGGAAAGGCTGAGACGAATCCGCCACCACGGTATGTCGGTATCGGACATAGAGCGGCATGTGTCGTCAAAAGTCATTCTCGAAGAATATCCCGAAATCGGCTATAACTATCGAATGACCGATGTCCAGGCGGCCATCGGGATCGAACAACTGAAAAAACTTCCCTCGATCATCGATCGAAGAAGGCAGATAGCAGACTATTATAAGAAGGAGCTGAGTAAGATACCTTTTATAAGAGTACCGGATGCTCCAGATTATGCCTTTCACAACTATCAGTCTTACTGGATCGAAATACTGGGTTCTTCGCCCGTGTCCCGTGATGCTCTCATGCAGAGACTGCTCGATAGAGGGATAGCAACAAGGAGAGGAATAATGGCCATTCATAATGAAATGTGCTATGCAACTCATCTGGTTTTTCTTCCCGCGACAGAACGGATAACAAGGAACACGGTTCTTCTTCCTGTGTATCCGTCGATGATTGAGGAGGAAGTTCAATTTGTTATAGAGGGGATAGCCGCTATTTTATGCTGAAAGTTTTTCACAGAATGCTGGAAAACCCGGAGATGTACGAGTTTATTCAGAGACTTCTCGGCGGGGATAGAGTTTTCAGGGCGTTAAAGGTTGCGCTTGAGGCGGAGTTAAGGCAGATCATATATAGTAATGTGCTCGAGGTTGGATGCGGTACTGGACTGACCAAGGATTGTTTCAACTCTGAGTATACGGGGATAGACATCAATCCGGAATATATAAGAGTCGTGAGCAGCAGGGGAGTAGGTACCTTTTTAGTTGCCGACGCGACCTTACTGCCATTTGAACCGGAGACATATGACCTTGTTTTCACCGCTGGAGTACTGCATCACTTGAATGAGCAAGACCGAAACAAGATGCTCGGCGAAATGAGAAGGGTTTGCCGGCCGAAAGGCTATATATTGATAGCCGATGGTCTTGTTCCCTCAAACAGACTGAATCTTATCGGATATGCGCTTGCGAAACTTGACAGGGGAAGATACAAAATGAGAATTGAAAGATTTTTGGATATGATCAGGACGGCATATCCAGCACCCTTTTCCATAAGGTTTGCACAGTATAGAACCTTTCCTGTCGAGTTTGTTGTTGCAGTTGTCAGCAGGATTGAATGAATGGTAGGCATTGTCATTGTCTCTTGCCCACTAAGGTGCAGAACTTCCGAAAGTTTTTGAGGAGACCCCTCCAGGCTGAGGGTAGGCAAAAAATGCAATAACTGTCTTTGGAGGGAGTACAGTGAGGTTCGACAAATTATATATTCACAGTGTCATAAGAAGCATTGAGGAGCGCATTAGTCTTACAAGACTCGACCTGACAGGGTTCTCTGTGCTTACAGAGGCTGCCACAGGCGCATATGCGGTAACTCCCGTTATTGCCGCAATGGCCGGCGCCAGGGAAGTTATCGCTTATACGAAGGACTCGGGATTCGGGAAAATAGGGGACGCGGCAAATGAAACAAACCGGCTGATTGCGGCCGTTGATAAGCGGCTGTCCGTTGATATTGTGAGTAAAATATCGGCAGAGGAATATTCAAGGATGGACATCATAACGAACAGCGGTCACCTTCGTCCCATCACCAAAGAACAAATTATGTCCATGAAACCCACTGCTGTTATCCCGCTTATGTATGAAAGCTGGGAATTGCGGAAAAGCGATGTTGATTTAGCGGCCTGCAGAGAACGTGGGATAAGATTCGCAGGGACAAACGAGCATCACAGTTTGTTGAACGTTTTCGAATTTCTCGGGCCCCTAGTTGTTCGTGCTTTACACAATAGCTTTGTTCCTGTGGCAGGCAGCAGAATTGCTATTATATCTAATAATGCTTTTGGGTTCCCGGTTGCAGAATATCTCGCGAGGAATCAGGCCGACGTTCTCTGCGTTGGCCCGAAAAAGTGCTTTGCTGGTGCAAGAGGAACCGTGGCATGCGGAGATTTGCCTGAACCTCGCCTCCGCTCAGACATTGATGCCTGTGTTGTTGCATCAACCCCTTCGGTTTCTCTTAGGCAGACATATGATAGAAGTGCTGTAACAAATTACCTTGCAAAACTTCGCCCTGCCACATGTGTTCATCTTTGGGGGGACGTCGATTATAGGACACTTATTCGATCTGATATCGTTATGGTGCCTTCCGAGCCTGTTCCTTTAGGCCACCAGGGGCTAGTAATGAGCGGAATCGGACCGGAACCTATTATCAGGTTGATTGTTGGCGGGTTAAAGGTTGGGGAGGTTCTTGCGAAGAATTCCTCAAGTGCTTTTGATTTGGAATTTTGCCAGATGCATATGTGATAAAATAAGCCTATGTCAGATCAGAACAAGATGCAGCCATGTGTTATAGGCCCGAGTCATATTGGGCCTGGTACCCTCCTCGCCTGGGATGTGATTATCGGTCACCCTGCGAAGGAAACTCTTCTTGCCAAGCGAGATTTTTTTGCCGGCAAAGGGGCGGTCGTCGGAGAGGGCTGCGTTCTCCGTTCGGGTACTGTTATCTATGAAGATGCTGAAATCGGGAGCAATGTTCAGACGGCGCACCACGTTGTAATACGCGAGGGTGCAAGGATCGGTGACGGCTGTGTGTTTGGCAATGGGTGCGTTGTCCGTGAGCATGGTGTTCTCGGGAAAAATGTCAGGCTAATGGAGTGTGTTGTGATTTCAGAGGGGGCAGTAATCGGGGACGATGTGTTTATCGGTCCAAATGCAAGCTTTACTGCCGGGCGATATATGACCGGCGCACTCCAGGCTTCTGGATGCATATCACAGGCTGACGGGGCCAGGATTGAAGGGCGATATTGGGAAGGTCCATCAGTAATTGTCGAGGACTCGGTTCGTATCGGCGCAAATTCTGTGATCCTTGCCGGTGTAAAACTCGGTAGAGGGTGCATTGTGGCGGCGGGGGCAGTGGTCTCAAATGATGTTCCGGCAGGCATGCTGGCGGCGGGCAATCCCGCCCGTCTCCTGAAAGGCACGTAGAAAGAAACGCAGTGCAGTCCTCTTTCAAGCCGGATGATACGTTGTAGTATAATATGGTAATTTTATTATTTATATTAGAGCAGGAGAGTGTACATGGTTGATTCTAACGACGATCTGGACATATTCAAATCTGAGTATTTGCTTCCCACTCCGGATAGGAGAGTTGACCAGAATATTCTCGGACTTGTGGCAGAATACGTCATATCAAGACTTGACGGTGAACGTATCTTGGAGTTGGGTGTAGGCGATCAGGTCTGGACGCCGAAATTGATTGAAAAGTTTACTCAGGTGACGAGTATTGACGGTTCGAAAGAATTGCTGTCCGCGATGCAGCAGAAACTATCGGGGGGAAATTGGACCCCAGTCTTGTCTTTTTTTGAAGACTATCAGCCTGAACAGCGTTTTGACACTGTGCTCGTAACGTATGTGCTTGAGCATGTGGATGACCCTTTCTTGATCCTAGAATATGCCCGTAGGCGGTGGATTAAGGAGGGTGGAAAGCTGGCTATTGTTGTTCCCCATGCGCTAAGTTTGCATCGCAGGCTGGCGGTAAAGATGGGAATCGCTTCATATTGCGGAGAATTGGGAGATACGGACAGGCGCATGGGACATAAACGCTGCTTGACCTGCTACGAAATGGAAAAAATGATCGTTGGCGCCGGCTTCAGGATTGTGGAACAAAAGGGAATGTTTACGAAGGTGTTGCCGAACAGTATGCTCAATCAGTGTGGCGATGGGCAGCTTCGCGGGTTGTTTGATCTGGGACTTGAACTTCCTATCGAATACTCGGCGGCAATTTTTTTCCTGGCGGAACCCAGAGCTATATGATGTTGCTGAAGTTCAGTCATATCGGTATAGCTGTTCCTAACATGGAACAGGCCCTGTTGTCGTATAAGGAAATATTCGGATATGACAAACTCTCCGGTCCTTACGATGATCCGATACAGAAGGTATCCGTGTGTTTCGTCGGCACCGGAGTTCCAGGTGATATCCCTGTTGAACTGGTGGCTCCATTAGGTGATGACTCTCCTGTTAACAAAATGTTGTCAAAGGGTATCGGCGCCTATCACTCCTGTTACGAAGTTGACCAGATTGAAGAAACGCTTGCATATGTCAGGGCGAAAGGCTGTATCATCGTAAGTAACCCGGTTCCAGCTGTTGCTTTTGAAGGATGCCGAATTGCGTGGTTTTATACGCCTACGCGCCAGCTCGTAGAGGTTGTTGAGCGGTGCACGACCAGAAAATAACAGATGACAAGATTTTGCGCAGTGACGTCAATGACGCACTTGCCTCCGGTCACACAGCCGAAGCCCTGCAATTGATCATGCAGTTGTGGGCTCGCCAGCGGGATTCTTCTGTTGCGAGTTATGTTTTGTCGTGTTTTGAGAAGCTGCGCCCAAAACTTTCTTTAACTTCCAGCCGGCTTGCGATCCTTAGATCCTTTACAGTGGAGCCTTGTATCCCATTATTAAGGGCTTCCTCCGCCATTGGCGGAATCGATCTCGATGTATATGTTTCCGATTTCAATACCTATGCGCAAGATGTCTTGGATCCGGATAGCGGCCTTTACCGGTTTGCACCGGACATAGTCATTTTGGCCGTTCAGACACGGGATGCTGCTCCTGACCTATGGAACGATTTTACGTCGCTATCGTCGGAACAAATAATCGCATCGATGGATCGCGTCAAAGGAGAGTTTCAGAATTTGGTGCGGACTTTCCGCTCCCGCTGTCAGGCCCACATTGTTGTACATGCCCTGGAAATGCCGGCTATGCCTAGTCAGGGATTACTGGATTACACTGCTAGGAACGGACAGATAGATACCTT
>OBEQ011271926.1_pt1 | contig 37207 bp, 32 predicted proteins | sample 1670901 | NCBI WGS metagenome assembly OBEQ01 (sample SAMEA104232315, study PRJEB22302) | groundwater metagenome | biome: forest; feature: aquifer; material: groundwater | place: USA | collected 2011-08-07 | depth 5.4 m | reverse complement strand
GTGCCTTGCCTGACGCTGCGCGAGAATACCGAACGGCCCGTGACCGTGACGGAGGGAACAAATGAGATTGTGGGAAACGACCCCGATCGCATTATTCAGGCAGGCCGCCAACTCCTCCGGGGAAAGAGGAAAGCGGGAAGGGTTCCCGACCTTTGGGACGGTCAGACCGCCGGGCGCATCGCGGCGGTTCTGATGAATGGGAGGACCCCATGATGGAGCTCTCTATTGTTATGCCGATGTTTAATGAGGAGCAGGTTATTTCTCAGAACGTTCAAAAAGTCATCTGCGCCTTTGACCCCCAAGGCATTTCATGGGAAATTATTTTGGTCAATGACGGAAGCACGGATGGTTCTCTTAAAATAGCGAAGACGGAAGCGGAGCGTTTTTCCCAACTCCGGATCATCTCATACGATGCCAATCGAGGCCGGGGATATGCGCTTCGCAAAGGAATTGAAGCGGCGCGTGGAAAACTTATCATTACGACAGAATCAGACCTGACCTGGGGAGTCGAGGCGCTCCTAAAAATTTTCAAAGGCCTTCAAGAATCCGAAGACGACGTGATTGTGGCCTCTCCTTATTGTTCCGGTGGAAGGGTTGAAAATGTGCCCTTAAAAAGGGCGTTGTTGAGCCGTATCGGAAACCGTGTTCTTGGTTTCACTTTTTCTGGGAAAGTGACCATGGTCAGCGGCATGACGCGTGGCTATCGGCGAGAAATTTTTGAGGCGATGGAACTTGAATCGAACGGTAAGGAAATTCATCTCGAGATCCTCTCAAAAGCCCAGGCCCTTGGCTTTCGGATCAGCGAGGTTCCGGCAATCCTCCGGTGGGAAAGGGGAAAATCCGGAAGATGGAAAGGCTCCCAACGCCGCACGAGGAAACTGATTATAAGCCATCTTCTTTTCAGTTTTGGGGAATTGCCTTTTCTTTTGTTCGGAACGGTGGGAAGCTTTTTTCTTCTTTTGGGAGCCTCCTTTGGAATCTATGCCTATTTTCTTTCTCTCAGCGGGATCCATATGGCGGGAAGGCCGATGATTTTGGTCGCAACACTGCTCATTCTTTTCGGTTTTCAGATCCTCGCATTCTGTTTTCTTGCAAATCAGAACCGTGATCTGCGAAACGCCCTGATAAGAATGAACCGCCATCTAGTAAAACAGGATCGTCAGCGGGAGAAAGAAGAGGTTTTCTCATGAATTTTACGGTTGGAGATCAGGATTTTGAATTCGAGGGAAATACCTATACAAAAGTTTATCTTCCGTCAGAGGGGGCTTACCGATTTCTCAAAAACGGAAAAAATGTGGATATTTACGAATGGAACAAAGTGGTCAATCGGTACCATCCGATGTCGCACAAAGCAACGCATCCAAACAGGATCATCCGATGGATTGAGAAACACCGATGGCATCTCACGCGGCGTCATATCGCGCCAAAGAAGGCAAGGTTCATTCTGGATATCGGTTGTGAGTCCGGAAACATTGCTTCCATCCTTGCCTCGGAGGATCGTAAGGTGATTCTGATGGATGTCGATCCGCAGGTGCTTTCTTCGATGAAGGAGAAAACGGACAGGTTCTCCATGGCGAGTCTGGCTGCCGATATCTACAATCTCCCTTTTACGGATGGTTCCGTAGATCGCGTCATTTGCACGGAAGTTCTTGAACATTTGCTTGCGCCGGGACAGGCCGCGCAGGAGATGAAAAGGATCTTAAAAACGGGAGGGCGCATGGTGGTGAGTGTTCCGAATGACCGCCTGATCCTCTGGGTGAAAAGACAGCTGATCCGAATCGGTCTCAGGCGTTTTCTGGGGAAGCTGAGTCCCGGTCTGGCGATGGGGCACCTTCATATTTTCAATAAAGCCTCCCTTGTCTCGCTTTTCCAGGCAGATTTGGAAGTCGTAAGGTGTTTCTACAATATTCCGTGGTTTACAAACATTTTTCTAGTCGCTGAAAAGAAATGAGTATTTTACTCTCTCTTCTTATTTTGGTTTCCTTCATCTTTCTCGGATTAGAGTGGATGTATCCGTGTCTCATTCTTTTTGCGGGAACCCTCATGGGGATGGGAGTTATTGCGATGGGCACAGGAGAGTCGGAACGACGCTTTGTGATGGAGACCTGTTTTGCGGCGCTCCTTTTGCGGATTTGTCTCATCCTTCCATTTTTTATCCTTTCTTATACGGGGGAGGGATTCCACCCCGGTTCCTATTTTGCCACGGACGGATATGCGTACAGCCAAAATGGATGGCAGATCGCGCAGGCATGGCAGAAGGGCGTCGCTATCGATTCCAAGTTATTATTTACCACGCTCACAGGGTCCGCTCCCGGTGCTTACGAATATTGGAATGCCTTTATTTATTCTTTTACGGGGGGAAGCCCTCTGCCGCTTTTCTTTATCAATAGTCTCATCGGGGTCGCGTCGTCTCTGGCGGTTTTTTTCTTTACCAAAAAGTTTTTCGGGATAAAATCCGCGAAAATCGCCCTTCTCCTCAGCGCCTTCTGCCCCTCTCTCGTTTTTTGGTCCACTCAAAACCTCAAGGACCCCGTGATTAATCTGGTTATTTTTACCCTCATCTGGTCCGTTATTGAAATCCATCGTCGTCCCAATTTTTGGTTTATTCTTGTGGGTCTCTGCTCTTCTTTTGTTCTCATGAAATTAAGATCTCAGGTCTTTATCCTCATTTTCCTGATCGTTCCTATTTGGCTTGTGACCAGGACCTTTCTTTACAAGAAAATGAAACCTATTCTCCTGATTTTGGTAATCTCGGTCGGCGCTTTCAAGGGCATTCAGATTCAGGAGACCTTGAGACATACGATGGAACAAAAGACCATGGAAAATGCCCCTAAAATTTTTAGTAGAGACACCGGATCTTTCGTTGAGTGGGCACATTATCTTCGGGAAGTGAGGGCCACCGGCGGCTCCGCGTTTTTAAAAGGGTTTGATTTGAGAAGCCCCAAGAAATTTATTTTGTTTTTACCCTTGACGGTAATTTACTGCCTCTTTGCCCCTTTTCCATGGCAGGGAGGGGGAGGCCTGTTTTCTTTTTTGGCCGTTTTTGAGATGTCGCTCCTTTACCTTTTTTTTCCTTATATCGTGAGGGGAATTCGTTACGCCTTAAAGAGCCAGCGCGACCAAACGGATCTTATTTTACTGACTTTTTTCTGTATTTCTTTGCTGTTGGTAATCATTGAGTCAAACGTCGGGACGCTTTTCCGGCACCGGTCCATGATCCTGTATTTCATTCTCATTTTCCTCGCGGTGGGATTATCGGAATCGAAAAAAATAGGGATTCCGGAAGAACCAGGCGCCCCTCAGTGAAACTCAGCGTGATCGTGCCTGTTTATAACGAAAAACAGACGATTGGAAAAATCGTCGAGAAGATTGAAAAGATAGACCTGGGAATCGAAAAAGAAATTATCATTGTCGATGACGGTTCGACGGATGGAACGCGGGAGATTTTAAAAGGAATGACCCAAAACAACGTTAAGACGGTGTATCACGATAAAAATAGGGGGAAAGGGGCCGCCCTTCGGGCAGGTTTTAGAGAGGCAAAAGGCGAAATTCTTCTCACCCAGGATGCCGATCTGGAGTACGACCCCGCAGAGTACCCTTCTCTTTTAGCCCCCATCCTGCAGGGCGTCGCCGACGTTGTTTTCGGATCGAGGCTTTCCGGAGGAAAGCCGCAGAGGGTATATCTGTTCTGGCATAAGATAGGGAATAACTTTCTCACCTTTGTCACTAATTTTCTTTATAACACAACTCTTACAGACATGGAGACGGGATACAAAGTTTTCCGCCGGGAGGTTCTTCAGGGAATGACTCTGCGCTCAAACGACTTTTGCATCGAACCCGAAATGACCGCAAAAGTGTTTAAGCGAAAATGGCGGGTCTATGAGATCCCCATTTCATATTATGGAAGGACCTACGCGGAGGGAAAGAAGATCCACTGGTGGGACGGAATAAGGGCCTTTTGGACATTGATCAAATACAGGGTGATAGATTGAAAGTCCTTGGAAATCATACGCCCCGCGGTCGCTCAGAGGTCCTTCTGAACGACCGCCTCAAGCTTCTCGGGCTGGACGGCATGAGGCCGTGGGCGGAGGCGTTAAAGGATTGTTTAGATAGTTTCAAACAAGAAGAAACGACTGTGACGTTTTTATCATGACGAAGGTATCCGTTTTGATTCGCACGAGAAACGAGGCGAAGACGATTCGTTTAACTTTAGAGAAAGTATTGTCTCAATCCATGACCGACAAGGAAATCATTGTCGTGGATTCGGGGTCTACGGACGGGACGTTGGAGATCTTGAGGAAATATCCGGTGAAATGTTATGAAATTCCCTTCGAGGCGTTTACATACGGCTATGCCTTGAATTACGGTTTTGAAAGGGCCAAGGGAGAGTATGTGGCCTCTTTGAGTGCTCATGCGATCCCCCTTTCGGAGAGGTGGCTTGAAATGCTATTGGCCGGCATGGGGCACGAAGAAAGAATTTCAGGAGTCATGGGAAGAAATCTTCCTTATCCGGACTGCAATCCGTTTGATCACAGGGAACTCTTACGGCCTGAAAGGGCATGCCCCCAACAGCTCACCGAATCGACTCCCTTTACTTTCAGCAATGCAAATTGTCTCATCCGGAAGGAGTTATGGGAAAAGTTTCCATTCAATGAGTCTCTTCCGGCTTCAGAAGACGAGGAATGGGCGCGAAGAGTTCGTGCAGGGGGATACCTATTAAACTATATTCCGGATGCTGCAGTTTTTCATTCACACAATGAGACCCTGCGTCAGACCTTGAAGCGGTTTTACATTCACGCCTACGCAGAGAGTGAAATGGGTAAAAACGTTAACAGATCGTCTCTCAGGGGATTGTGTGCGAGGGCAGCGGTAGGGACTTTCGTGGACTGGGGGTACATTTTAAGACGACGTTTTTCTATGAAATGGCTTTTTCTAACGCCCTTGCGACGAGCAGTCATCCTCTATGCTCGCTTGAAGGGGTCACGGCGAATCCCCTTTTCTACGACACTCCTGCAAGTTTGTTTTGAACGCCCCTCCATCCTTTTTATCAAGCGTGTGAATGAAATTTCTTCCGAGGTGTCTGCAAAGATAGCTTCTTGGATACGGCGAAGCCCTTATCCTGTTCATCCTAAATACCTTATTCAGGGAAATGGAACGCCGTTTTGGTTCGAAGAAGTCGTTGAAGGAAAAGAATCTTTTTTGGACGTTGGGTCTGACTTAGGGAGCCAGACATTGGCTGCCGGGAGGCGGACCCGCAGGGCCGTCGGTTTCGATATCCGTAAAGAGCGAGTGCTATTAGCAGAACGGCGGAGGCGGGATAAAAAGGTGAATAATGTGTTTTTCTACGTCGGAAATGCCGAGACCGATTGGCCTTTTCGCAGCAACACCTTCGACGTCCTTCTGATGAGTGATGTTCTTGAACATCTTTACAATGAAAGGAGGGCGTTAGAGGAAAGTTATAGAGTCTTAAAGCCGGAAGGGATGCTTTTTCTGACGCTTCCAAATCAGGAGACCTCTTGGAAACGCAAACAACTCTCTCTCGGCATATGCCCCTTTTCAGACCGGGATCATAAAAGAGAATACCGAGAAGCGGATCTCCAGAAATGGCTCAAGGAGCACCGATTCGAATTGGTCGACCTCCGCTCCGTCGTCGTGGATACACCCTGGGCCGGTTTGATGGATCTGGTAGGGGCTTTGAATCTTTCCTGGTATCGGCGGTTTGCACAATGGAAACAACGACAAGTCACATTCAAACCCAAAGAGACAACGGGTTTTCGAATCATCGCCAAGAAGGCCCTCTGAAAATTTGCGCCCCCGTATTGGGATTGTGGGAAAGCTCCCATTTGGGGGGAGCGGTTTTTGATTACTATAATTTGAAAGGGCTTACTGATCAAGGTATCGAAGTCCACATTCCTGTTGTTTATACCCTTGAATGCCGAGAACAACCTGGCTGGAAGATTTATCGAATTCCTTTACGGCGTGGCTATAAAATGGGGCTCTTTCTTGTAAATTTGCTTTTCTTCATCTGGGTTCTTCGGATCTGGAGAAAAACAAGATTTGAGATTTTAAGGGTCCGCTCCCCCGAACATCTTGGATATTTTAGTTGGCTTGTTCGTAACCTTTTGAAGGTGAAAACGGTGGGGATCTACCTTCATTTAGAACCGGAGAATCGACTTCAGCAGTGGCTTCACAGAAAAATCGCCCACTCGTTTTCTTGTGTGACGGCAACAAGTCAGTTTACAAAGCGGCAGCTGATGGAACGGTATCGACTACCTGAGAAAAAAATCAAGGTGATCTATTGCGGCATTCCAGAAGATATTTTTCAAACGCACAAGGAAAACGGTTTATTTTTAAAACAATATCCTTTAGAAGGGAAAAAGATGCTTTTGTATCTCGGGGGCCTTGCTGAGAGGAAAAATCTCCTTTTTCTGATCGATGTTTTTGAGCAGATAAAACAAAAACATCCACAGACCCTTTTGATTCTCTGTGGAGGACGTTTTCATCCTCAAGATCGCTATGAGATGAAACTCAGAGGGATCGTAAAGGACAAGGGGCTCCAGAATTCCGTCTTTTTTGTCGGAAAAAGAAGTCCTTCCGAAAAGTTCGCCCTTTTGCAAAGGGCCGATATCTTCGTCTTTCCTTCAGTTTTGGAGGGATTCGGTTTTGCAGTCTCAGAGGCGATGGCGATGGGAAAGCCGATTGTCTGTTCAAACAGGGCATCGCTTCCGGAGTTGATCGAGGACGGAGTGTCAGGGTTTCTCGCAGATGCACAGGATGTTGCTTCTTTCGTTGAAAAGGTCAATCGCTTGCTGGGCGACGAACCCCTCTGTCGGCGGTTAGGGGAGAAGGCCCGTGCCGTTGCGAGAGATCGTTTTGTATGGTCTCGCACCTCTGCCGAATACGAAACGCTTTTCAGGGAAGTGCTCTCTCAAGGAAGAAAAAAATGAGGGTTGGTATTATTTTAGAGGTAGGAGGTAGCCTGAAGGCCCTCGAGGCCACCGGGCAGCTCGAACGGTTTTCGGAGCATTATCTTAAGCCCTATCGGAAAACTTTTGGAGAGGTGACGATCTTTTCCTATGCGAGAAGAGAGGAGGAGATCCCCGTTTCTTCTCTCCCTGAAGGGGTGCGCGTGCTTCCGTGCCCGGGCCGCTTGAGGCCTCGACTCTATTCGATCCTCATGCCATTTTTGTATCGATCGGAGATAAAACAGTGCCGTTTCCTAAGGATTTTCCACATGGATACTTGTCTTCCTGCAATTCTTTCAAAATTCTTTTGGAAGATTCCCTATATTGCTACTTATGGTTACCGTTATGAAGAAACGTATCACGTCGAAGGGCGGCCTCTGTCTGCTTTTTTACTCAAGATTCTGCTTCAATTCGGCACCCGGTGGGCGGAAAGCGTTTTTGTCACATGGGAAGGACTTTGGAGAAAAGTCGCCCACCTCCATCCAAAGGCCTATTTCCAACCCAACGGAGTTGATCTGAAGGTCTTCCGGGAGGGAGAAAAGAAGCCCCATGGGGGAAAGAATATCTTTTTTGTCGGAGGATTGGTGCGGCGAAAAAATGTCAAACTCCTGATTGAAGCAACCTCTCTCCTTCCAGGCGTATCGCTTCATATTGTCGGAGAGGGTCCCCTGCGAGGGGAGTTAGAGCGTTTCGCGTACGAAAAGAAGGTTCATGCGGTTTTTTATGGGAGTGTCCCTTATAAACAGCTTCCGGAACTCCTGAGGGAGGCTGATCTTTTTGTGATTCCTTCCATTTTTGAGGGTCATGTCAAAGTGTTGAGCGAGGCGATGGCCTGCGGCATTCCCTGTATTGGGACCGAGGTCGAAGGGATCCGCGATCTGATCCAATCCGAAAAGACCGGTCTACTCTGCGCCCCCACTTCTTTTGCGCTCTCGAGGGCCATCCAACGCCTGCTGGAGAATCCAGTTTTTGCAGAAAGATTGGGAAAGGAAGGAAGGCGTTTTGTCGAAGAGAGATTTGATCTTGAGAAACTTGTTGAAGGGGAAATTCAATGGATTCAGAAGATTCTCCGCAAGGATGGGGATTGGAAAAAGATCCAAAGGGTCCCGTCACTTTTTTCGCTTCGTCCTTTGAATCTTTGCTATGTCAACGAATATTTCCATCCGTTTTCAATCGGCGGAGGGGAGATCAGCATGTTTCTTCATGCCAAATCTCTCGCCAAAACAGGGCATCGCGTGACGGTGATCACCCCCAATTATGGAGCACTTTCGAGGGAAGTGATTGAAGGGGTCGCTATCTGTCGGTTTCCTTTTCCAAAAAAATTAAAGAGGGGGGAGGAATGCAATTCTCTTTACTTTATGAACCCCTTTTTCTGGTTCTGGATTGCATTTTGGATCATCCGGCTCGGCCGAAAGGGAAAATTCGATCTCATTCATGCTCAAAACAGTTTTTCAGCGATCGGATGTTTTCTCGCGGCCAAGTCCCTCCGCATTCCTTTTGTCGCGACGTTGAGGGACTACATGTCAGTCTGTTCGGTAGGAGCCTATTGTCTCCAGGAGAAAGACCTCCCTCCTCACCATTGCGGGTTTGTTCAAAATGAACGGTGCATGTTCCAGTTCCAAAAGCGATATGCTCCGAACCAAACCGTTCTTCAGAAGATAAAAGTGTTTCTTCGGACTCTGTGGGCTGTCTGCGATGTTCAGGTGAAACGATGGGTGATTCGACGCGCCGACCGCGTTGTCGTTGTGTCGCAAGCTGTCGGGAGGATTTATCAGGAAACAGGATTTCGCTCTGATCGGATGATGTGGCTTCCCAATCCTCCTCCGACAGTCGTTTCCTCCGTCTCAAACAGTCCTTTTGAACCCCGTGTTGCCCCGAACGGGAAAAAGATCGTTCTCTTTTCGGGAAAACTTTCCTTGGGAAAGGGAGTCGATGTCTTATTTGAGGCGATCCCAGAAATTCTGAAACGCCTTCCGGAAACCTCGTTCATTTTTGCAGGACGGTTGACCCAAGCGGTGAAGATCCCAGAAGCGATCAAACCCTCTATTCAACTTCTGGGTCATCTTTCTCAGGAGGAAATGCATCAGATTTACAATCTCTGCGATGTGGTCGTCATCCCATCGGTGTGGCCCGAACCTTATCCCCGTGTGGCTTTGGAGGCCATTGCTCACCGAAAACCGGTTGTCGCGAGCCGTGTCGGCGGCATTCCAGAAATTGTGCAAGACGGCGTTCATGGGAGACTTATCGAACGTCGAAATCCAGCGGCCTTGGCCGAAGCGGTGGTAGAAGTCCTTTCAGGCGAAGGGCGGTTTACAGAGGAGATGCAAAAGAACGATTTCTTACTGGGGGCTGAGGAAATTGTTCAGAGGCTGGATCGTTTTTATCGGGAAGTTCTTGAAGAAAACAAATCGGTGCAAGAGGCAGAATGAAGACACTCAGGAATCGTAAACCGTATCCTACGAAAATCACGATCGACGTACATACCGCGTGCAACGCGACCTGCACGATTTGCCCCTACCCGAAACTTTCACGAGAAGTCATCAGCCATGGCATCATGGAGTGGGACCTCTTTGAGAAGGTCGTGAGAGACTTTCAAGAGACCTGTCGACGTCACCGTTTTGTCGGAACGATCAGTTTTTGCAATATGAGTGAGCCGACGATCCTGCGCAACTTTCTTGATTATTTGAAGTATGTCTATGACCGGAAGTTTGATGTCTATTTCAATACGAACGTTTCCTATTTGACGCCTGCTTTCATCGATCGTCTCATTTCTGAGAAGCTCTTTTGCGGGATTCATTTGAATATCCTTTCATTGACGAAGGAGAAATATGAAAAAATCATGGGGCTCAAATTTGAACCGACGATGGTGAATCTAAACTATCTGGCAAGCCATTATCCCACCCGCTTCCTGAATGTGGGGATTGAAAAAACGTTGATGACACGCGAGGAGCTTCAAGAGGCCCGGGTCTTTTTCAAAAATCTTGGAATCAAGGCCTATGAATACGTTTCGAGGGACAGGGCGCAAAACCTCCTGGATCAAACAACACCGGTAACCGACATATCGTATGGGTGTCTGGCCGACAGGCCCATCCACCGAATGATGGTTGCTTATAATGGCCGTGTCTATCTGTGCGATGAGGACATGGCCCAAGAGGTGGTCTTCGGGGATCTCAAGACGCAAACCATCCAGGAGGTCTGGAATGGTCCTGAACTTCAGAAGATCCTCGAGGTGATTTACGGGCAAAGAAAGGGGGAGGAGAATTTCCTCTGCTATCGCTGTGTCCATGCAAAGAAGACCCCAAATTTTGAATGGGGTTCTTTTTGGAAGAAAAGGATAAGAGGAGACATTGAGCCCTAAAGTCCGATTTGTCATTGCTGGAACAGGAGCCATCGCCCCGTCTCATGCAGAGGCGATTCGCCGTCTGAACAACGCGGAATTGGTCGCCTTCCTTGGAAACGACCCTCATCGCACAGACTTTCTTTCAAAAAAATATGGCGTGAAAGGTTATAACCGTTGGGAAAAACTTTGCCAAGGAGAAACGTTTGACGCCGTTGCTATAGCCACCCACACCGGCCGTCACTTCGAAATCGGTTTGGAAGCGGCGTCGAGAGGAAAACACCTTCTGATCGAAAAACCAATCACGATGACGCTGGAAGAAGGAGAAGGGCTTATAGAATCTTGTCAGCGTAGCGGAGTCACACTGGGCGTCGTCTATCAACATCGGTTTGATCCGGATATTCAGAGGCTCAAACGGTGGTTAGAGACCGGAGCGCTGGGCACAGTTCTTTGGGCTTCTGTTTCCTTGCCCCTCCACCGCGACCCCTCTTATTATCGCGAACATGAAGGACGTTCCGACCTTTCTTTAACCGGGGGAGGAGTTTTGGTCAATCAAGGAATCCATTTTATAGACCTTTTCCAGTGGCTTTTCGGACCGGTGTCCATGGTCTACGGTCACACGGAGGGCCGGTTTCACCAAGTTCCCTTTGAAGATACCGCAACAGCCCTTCTGCAGTGCGCCAGTGGGGTCCTTATTACAGTTGCAGCCACCACAGCAGCCTCTTTATCGAAGCCGTCTCGGATTGAAATTCACGGAAGCCAAGGGTCCATCCTGATGGAAAATTGTATGCTGAAGCAGTTCATACGACAGGGGAGGCTTCCTGGAAAGATAGAAAGGGTGTGGCGGAGAGTCCGAATCCGTTTTCGCAAACGAGGGTCTCATGAAAAAGTATTCCATGATTTTTCCGAAGCCGTCCTTAAAGGCCGTTCGCCCTGCGTGGATGGAAAAGAAGCCTTGAAATCGCTTCAAATCGTCTTGGGAATCTATGAGGCGAGCCGCTCGGGCAAACCGGTTTTTCTGGGTCGTGAGGTTTTCAGTCCCTTTCAAGCCATAGGAAAGAGTCTCAGATGAAGCGAGATGTCATGAGCCGTGGGACTTCAGAGGCGCAAAGTAGTCTGTATCTTGCTATTTCTTCTCTGGTCGTTTTGATCAGCGGGTTTCTCATTCCTATTTCTTTTGCAAGATGGGCGACTCAGGAATCCTACGGCCAGTTCAGTTATGTGATTTCCCTGATGGGCCTTTTGAACCTCTTTTGCCTTCCGGGAATGAATGACGCCATCTCCCAAGGAATTGCCAGAGACGAGAAGGGGATTTGGTGGGCGGCCTTGAAAACGCGGCTCCGCTGGACCTCTCTGGGTGTCGCTGTTTTATTGGCCATCGGGACAGGATTCTTTTTGGGGAAACATCCGTTAGGGCTTGTCTTTTTGCTCCTTTCCCCATTCCTTGTCACCTACGTTTTGGATTCCACGAAGGCTTTTCTCAGCGGCCAAATGGCGTTCCGGACCTTGGCGTGCGTCAATGTGGGTTCCAATATTCTTCCTGTTTTGACGGTGGTCTCCCTTTTGGCGTTAGGACACCAAAGTGCTTTGTGGACCTCTTTGGGATATTTTGTAACCCTTTTTAGTTTTTATACATTGGTTTTTTTCATGATCCTCGTCTTCAAACGTCCTCAAGGAAATTTTTCCCAAAAGACGCTCCGCTACGGGAAACATATGTCCCTTGTTTCTTCTCTGGGAGCGTTTCAGGCCTACATTGACAAAGTGATTGTAGGATCGCTGTTGGGATTTACGGATCTAGCCCTTTATTCCGTGGCAAGCCTTTTCCAAAATCCGATAAAACTGTTAAGCTGGGGAGTTCTCTATCCTCTACTTCTGCCGAGCTACGCAAAGATCTCCGCATCGGACCTGCAGAGAGAAACTCGCCGATGGTTGAAACGCACGGCATTTTTCGGAGGAATAGGGTTTTGCGCTTCCTTCCTGCTGGTCGCCCCTTTTTTGGCGTTGGCGTTTGGAAAAGCGTATCAAAACGTTGCTCCCTATGCGGCGCTCCTTATCCTCAGCGGCTTTTGTCTCATTCCGGGAATGATTTTTGACATTGCTCTTCGGTCGCGACAGATGAATGCTGAAATTTACCTCCTCAGGATCGGTCAAGTTTTGATCACCGTTCTTTCTCTTTTGGTATTCATCCCGATCTTTTCCCTTATGGGAGCTGTCTTGGCGGATTTGGTTTCAAATTTCCTTTACACCTTGTTCGGGTTCTTCTTATATCTCAGAATTGGAAAGGAACTCCCGACGAACATGAATTGGAAACCCCTCTTATTGAAGTACCGTGAAAAAAGGCTCCGATGGGATCTGAAAAGGCAGATACAGAAGGAACGTCGCATGAGAGAGGGTCTGACCGAAAATGGCGGCCTGATGGAGTATCCCTCTCACTTTATCTTCGAGCTCACCATGAAGTGCAACTTAAGGTGTAAGATGTGTTTTTACGACTTCGTCAGGGAGGCGGAGGAAAACAGGGACAAGCAAGAACTGACGACGGAGCAAATTAAGAATATCGTCGAGGAAATTAGTCCTTATATGCGGAGTGTGACGTTGGTGGGGGCAGAAGTGACTCTTCGAAAAGATTTCCTGACGATCCTTCAGATGTTAGACCAGAAGGGCGCTCAGATCTCCATGACGACCAACGGGACCTTATTTACAGAGGAGTATTATCGTGTCTTCAAAGGGTTAAAACAACTTCCTCAGGTCGGGATCTCGCTGGATGGTCCGAAGGAAGCCCATGATCTGATTCGTGGAAAGGGGCGGTTTGAAAAATCGGTGTCTACAATCCGGCGTCTCACCTCCGAGCTGCACGTTCCGGTGACCGTTGTGACGGTTGTGATGAAGGAAACCCTTCCTTATTTAGAGGAAATGGTGAAGCTGGCTGGTGAAATCGGTGCTAAGACAATCTCTTTTGAATACGAAAGGAACCATACCCATGCCGATCTGGAGGGGTCCCAGCGACTCATGCAAGATTTCCCCATGAATTTCTCAGTGGTGGCCCATGAAGATAAACCCCCCGGGTTTAGTTTGGAGGAACTTAAAGAAACACTGGGCCATGTGAGGAAAACGGCCTATTCGCGGGGCATCCAACTTCAGAATATTCCGCCCCTTCTTGAGGAGTCGGCAGATCGTTTCTATGACAGGGACCATTTTCTGGATCATGGCGAGAATTTCTGTATCAGGCTCCGTTCAGGACGCATTGATCCCTATGGGAACGTCATCACCTGTTTCAACATTAAAACGAGCTTTGGGAATTTGCTCGAAAAATCGTTTAAAGAAATTTGGAACGGAGACAGCTATCGGACGTTTCGAAAAAGACTCGTCGCAACGAATCTTCTTCCCATTTGCAAAGCATGTCCTTATGCGCGACTTGTGAAACCGAAAGGAAATTCATCGATTGTTTAAGGGCGAAAACATCCTCTGCATCTCGTCGATTGACTGGGGTTTCAACTGGCAGGGTCACCAGGAAATCATGGCCTCTTTTGCGAGGAACGGCAATCGGGTACTCTATATTGAAAATACCGGTATCCGAATTCCCCATTGGAAGGATCTTCCCAGACTTAGGACACGGATTTCCAATTGGCGCAAAGGGATCCGCGGTATTCGGAAGGTCCAAGACAACCTCTACGTGTTTTCCCCTATCGTGTTCCCTTTTCCTTTCTCAAGGATCGCGGGTTTGATCAACCGGCGGATCCTTTTATTCGAATTAAGGCAATGGATGCGGGCCATGTCTTTTAACGCTCCTGTCGTCTGGACATTTTTGCCGACCAGAACTGCAGTGGATTTGATCACGCATCTTGACAAGAAGCTCGTGGTGTACTACTGCATCGCAGATTTCGAAAAGTTGGTCGCCAAGCCTCATAAAATTCGCAGGATGGAAGAAAAACTTTTAAAACTGTGCGATGTCGTTTTCGCGCAAGGGGAAGACTTGAAGCAACGATGCGAATTCCATCATACCCCTGTCTTTCTTTTCCCCTTTGGCGTGAATTCAGAGGTGTTTCTAAGCGCCGAACAAACACCCTCAGTCCCCGAAGACCTTGTTCCTTTGAGGCGGCCGATTGTGGGGTATTGCGGAGGTCTCCACCGGCATGTCGATTATGGATTGGTGCGGGAGCTGGCCGTGCGGCATCCGAATTGGTCGTTCGTCTTCCTGGGACCCATTCAAACCGATATCTCCGTGATTGAAAGTGTTCAGAATATTTTCTTTCTCGGCGAGAAAGCGCATTCAGAACTTCCTTACTATATTAAAAATTTTGACGTTTGCCTTGTTCCATATCTTTTATCCGAATATACATCGACCGTTTATCCGACAAAAATGAACGAATATCTGATTCTGGGAAAACCGGTAGTTTCCACAAATCTCCCAGAGGTGCGGAATTTCAATACCCGATTTCAAAATGTCATTCGCGTGGGACGTGATCATGACGAATTTGAACGTGCCATTCTTACTTCCATCAGCGAAGAAGACGGCCGCCAAAAAGCGATGCGGCAGGAAATTGCCCTGAGCCAAAGTTGGGAAAAACGCATTGAGGAAATGTCTCTCATTCTAGAAAAAGAAATTGCTCATAAGAACCGCGTCAGGGAAGAGATGTGGCGCGAGTCTTTTCTTCATTTTTTGAAGGCTTCTCAAAGGACGCTCATGCGGTGGGTACTTCCTGCGCTTCTTTCCTATGTTTTTATTTTTTATACCCCTCTTCTTTGGTTTTTGGCTCGGCCGCTCAAGATCTTTGAACAGCCGCAAAAAGCAGATGCCATCGTTGTTTTGGGAGCTGGCGTGGGGGAAACCGGAAACCCTGGGAAAAGCACCATCGAACGGGCGCGGTATGCGGCGCAACTTTACAAAGACGGCTGGGCCCCTTACATGATCTTTTCAACCGGTTATGTCTGGTCTTTTCAAGAAGCAGAAGATATGAAACTGATCGCGACGTCCAGCGGCGTCCCAAAGGAAGCGGTTTTATTGGAGACGAAATCCTCAAGCACGTATGAGAACGTTCGGTTTGTGAAAGAGATGCTAGACCGAAAAAGATGGCGCTCCATCCTTTTGGTCAGCGCTCCTTATCATATGCGCCGGGTCTCTCTTGTCTTCAAGAAGGTCGCACCGGATATCGAGGTTCATTATCTGCCGGTCCAAAAATGTGATTTTTACCAACGAGGAAATCCGTTGGAACTGAGGCAGATTCAAGCCCTTCTCCATGAAGGCGTGGGGATTCTTTACTATTGGTGGAAAGGATATGTCTAAACGGTATCCGTGGGTATTTTTGATCGTCTTTTCTACTTTACTGGTTCAGTGTTTGGCGGTGGGGCTTCAACATCCATACCGGCCAGAAACGTGGGAATACGAGGTTGCTGCACAAAATTTTTTGAACGGCAGAGGACTCACTGTTCACTATCTTGGAAACGACTATCGGGCTCTTCTCCATCCTTTTTATCCTCTTCTTTGTGCGGGTATTTATTGGCTCTTTGGGTCCTTACCCGTTGCGGTGGCTTATACACAGATTATCATTTTTGGACTCGTTGCATGGATGAGTTACAAAATCGGGAAAGAAGTTTTTTGCGGGGAGACTGCACTATTGGCAACACTCCTTGTTTGTTTGCATCCAGGACTCTTTGTGTATACAACACGCAAGCTCCATTCACTCATCGTGGATACCTTCTGGTTTTTACTTTTTCTCCTTTTTACGTTGAAACTTCAGAAGGAAATAAATGTTAAACGGGCAGTCTTTGCAGGAATGATTCTGGGGTGCGCTATTCTTTCGAGACCCACAATTTTGCTTTTTGGGGGAGTTGCTTTGATTTGGCTTCTAAAACAGTGGAAGTTCCTTTTGAGGAAAAAAATTCTATTTTTATTCATTCTTTTACTCACCGTTACAGGAATGTTGATCCCCTGGGTGGTTCGTAATTTTATCGTCTTTGGGCGTTTTGTCCCTATGAGCACCTCTTCTGGAATTCACCTCTGGCGTGGAAATAATCCCGACGCTACCGGTACCCTCTATACCTCTTCAGGTGAAATTATAATGTACAAAGATGCAAAGTTTCTGGAAAGGCTTTATGCATTGGATGAACTGGGCCAGTCACAGTTATTTCGACAGACCGCGCTCACCTATATGCGAGAGCACCCTTGGCGCACCTTTCAACTCTTTTTGAAAAAGTTTTACTATTTTTGGTGGTTTTCCCCCCAGTCTGGCCTCTTGTATCCTTCGCAGTGGCTTTCCCTCTATCGATTCTATTATGCGGGTATTCTTGTTCTGGGTTTGGTCGGCATAGGTCTGGGATGGAGACCTCTCTCTTCTTCTCGGAAAGAGGGTGTTGCCCTCCTTCTGTTGTATCTGTTTTCCATTTCATTTTTCCAGAGCCTCTTTTTTGTGGAGGGGCGTCACCGTTGGGCTGTGGAGCCGGTCCTTTTAATCTTTTCTGCGGAAGGGATACGCTACGTGTGGCATCAGGCAAGTCATATGGCCAAAGGGGGTATCGCGTGAAGGTCATGCGTATCATCACACGCCTCAATATCGGAGGCCCGACGCGTCACGCGGCACTCCTCAATGAAGGGTTAAAGAAAGAGGGAATCAGGACGCTCTTTGTCTCCGGTTCCGTCGGCAAAGAAGAAGGCGATATGTCTTATCTTTTCAAGGAAAATCAAAAAAGCTTCCGGACACTTCCTGAACTCCGAAGAGAAATCAACCCCTTTTTGGATATTGTATGTCTCTGGAAGTTGTTTCAGATCATGCGGCGGGAACGGCCTGACATCGTCCATACCCACATGGCGAAAGCGGGGGCGCTGGGTCGTTTGGCCGCGGTCCTGGCGCGGGTCCCGGTTCGGGTTCACACCTTTCATGGGCACGTCTTTGAAGGATATTTCCGGTCTCTCGCGACACGCTGCTTTCTGGCCGTCGAGCGTTTCCTTGCGAAACGATCCACCTGCCTGGTTGCCGTAAGCGATCATGTCCGGAAAGAAATCTGCGAGCGTTATCGGATTGATTCCGGGAAAAAGGTCCGTGTGATTCCATTGGGCCTCGATCTGGAACCGTTTCTTGCTTTAAACGGCCGGCAGGGTTCTCTGAGGAGGGAGTTGGGCCTTTCTTCGGAGGCCCGGCTCATCGGGATTGTGGGGCGCCTTGTTCCGATCAAGGATCATGCCTTCTTCCTGAAAGTGGCGGAAACCTTGTCTCAAGAGGGGAAAAATATTCATTTTGTGATCATCGGAAGGGGAGAAGAGGAGCCGCGTTTAAAGCGGCTGGTCTCGGAGAGAGGGCTTTCTTCTTTTGTCACTTTTCTGGGGTGGAGGAAGGATTTGGCAGCGATTTACTCCGATCTGGATATCGTGGTGTTGACGTCTAAGAATGAAGGAACGCCGGTTTCTTTGATTGAAGCGATGGCTTCGGGGAAAGCCGTTGTCGCCACAAGGGTCGGGGGAGTGCCCGATGTCGTGCAAGAGGGTACCACCGGTTACATGGTTCCCGTCGGAGACCTTCGGCGCTTTGTTGAAAAAATGGAGCTCCTTCTGGAGGATGACACTTTGAGGAAAAGTCTCGGAGCGGCTGGACGCGAATGGGTCGGCGAACGCTTCTCGGGGAAGCGGCTTTTGCGGGATACGAAAAAACTTTACGAAGAACTTCTCTCTCAGAAAAAAAGGGGTTAAAAAATGAAAATTCTTGTCACGGGGGGTTCGGGATTTATCGGGTCCCATCTTTCAGAGGCACTGCTTGAAAGGGGGGATGAGGTTTGGGTGATTGATAATCTCTCAACGGGAAGCCTGGAAAACATCGCAAAAATTTCCAAACACCCCCATTTCCATTTCATCGCAGACACGATCATGAATGAAAAAGCGATGGAGGACCTGATCGGAAAAGTCGATCAGGTTTACCATCTCGCCGCGGCCGTCGGCGTGCGGCTCATTATGGATAAGCCGCTTGAGACGATTGAAACGAATGTCAAGGGGACTGAGATCGCCTTAAAGATCGCCAACAAATATAAACGGAAGGTTCTCCTGGCCTCCACCTCTGAGATTTACGGGAATCATGTGGAGCATACTTTGAAGGAAGACGATAACCGCATCATGGGGCCCGTGACCAAGAGGCGTTGGGCCTACGCGAATTCAAAAACGGCCGATGAATTTCTGGCACTTGCCTATCACATCGAAAAGAAGCTCCCGATTGTGATCGCAAGGATTTTTAATACCGTCGGGCCGCGGCAGACCGGCCAATACGGGATGGTGCTCCCGAATTTCGTGGAGGCGGCCCTTCTCGGAAAACCGATTCGGGTCTACGGGGATGGAAAACAGTCCCGGAGCTTCAATCACGTTTCCGATACCGTTTCGGCGCTGGTCGGGTTGATGAACGATCCGCGGGCTGAGGGCGAAGTGTTTAATGTGGGAAACGGTGAAGAGATTACGATGGGAAAACTTGCCGAGAAAGTCAAGGAGATGACCCGTTCCCCTTCACCCATTGAGTACATCTCCTATGAAGAGGCCTATGGGACAGGGTTTGAGGATATGCGCCGTCGCACTCCCAATATTGAAAAAATCCGAAACCTCATCGGCTATCAGCCTCGCTTCAAACTGGAGGAGATATTGCAAAGTGTTATCGACTATTTTAAACAATAACGCGGCCTTACTGCTGGAACTGGGGTTCGGCTCGAGTTTTCTTCTCGCTTGGGTGACAACGCCTCTCATGAAGAAACTCGCCCTTCGCCTGGGCTGTGTCTCAATCCCGAGGACAGACCGCTGGCATTCCAAGCCGATTCCCCTTTTTGGGGGACTGGCGATTTTCATCGCTTTTGTGATTCCCTATCTCTATTTCTTCCGGGGGAATCCTTATTTTTGGCCGATTCTCGGTGGAGCCGTTCTCTCTGTCGGTCTCGGCGTATTTGACGACATGCACCACATCAAACCTTCTTCCAAGCTCATCGGGCAGATTGTCATCGCCTGTATGACGTTTGGTTCCGGAATCAGACTGACGTTGGACATTCCGCCGCTTATCAGTATTCCCCTGACGATTCTCTGGATTATCGGAATGATGAATGCCTTGAATTTGTTAGACAATATGGACGGGCTCGCGGCGGGTGTGGCGGCGATCTCGGCCTTCGCGCTTCTGGCAGGAAGCTACTTAAGCGGAAATATCCCCCTGGTGCTTTTGATGAGTCTCCTCATCGGAGCAACACTCGCTTTTCTCCGGTATAATTTCACGCCCGCGAAGATTTTCATGGGAGATTCCGGTAGCATCCTGCTCGGCTACCTTCTTGCGGTGGGCGCGATTCTCAAGTCAGACCACAGCATTTCCAATTTAATGATGACCCTCGGGATTCCGGTCTTGACACTCTCCGTCCCTATCTTTGACACGACATTTGTGACGCTGGTCCGCCGGCTTCACGAGCGTCCCATTTCACAGGGCGGGAAAGACCATACGTCTCACCGCCTGGTCGCCTTCGGCCTTTCCGAGCGGAAGGCGGTTCTCACCCTGTACGGAGTCAGCTGTTTATTCGGGGGCCTGTCCGTTCTGTCTCGTCAGCTCAACCCGACTATCATGATTGTCCTCATCGGGCTTTCAGTCCTTTTGCTTTTCCTCTTCGGGATCTTTTTGGGTGAAATTAAGGTCTATACCGGTGAAGAGACATTGAAGGCGAACGGAAAAAAGAAGGAATGGATCTTTCTCAACGGCATCATCTATCACAAACGGAGGATCGCCGAAGTAGTTGTGGATCTCGCCATCATCGGGTTGTCTTATCTTTCGGCGTTTCTCCTGAGATTTGAGGGGGTCATTTCGCCGCAAAACCAGCAATTGATTCTGGACTCTCTCCCGGTTTTGATCGGGCTCAAACTCCTTTCTTTCTTTTTGTTCGGCCTCTATCGGGGGGTATGGCGATATGTCAGTTTGAACGACCTTGTCGCTATTTCTAAAGCGATTGTTGTCGGCCAGGTCGCCGCAATCCTCTTTTTTGTTTATTCCTTCCGGTTCGAGGGGTATTCCCGGTCCGTTTTCATTATCGACGGGCTTCTATCGCTGGTACTGGTGGCCGGCTCGCGGGTGATTCTTCGGGTTTTTCGTGAATTCTTTATTTCGTTGGGCGAGCAGGGACGACGGATTCTGATTATGGGGGCGGGGGATGCCGGGGAACTCGCCCTCCGGGAAATCCGGAATAACCGCCGGCTGAATTACAAACTCATCGGCTTCATCGATGACGACCGGAAAAAGAAAGGAACGCTCATCCATGGAGTTCCCGTTTTGGGAACACGCCATGATCTTATGTCCGTCGCCAAACGAGAGGGGGTGGGGGAAGTGCTCATCGCGATTCCTTCCGTTTCGGACAATCAGTTGGCGGAGGTCTATGAAACGTGTCTCAAGAACCATATTTTGTGCCATCGGATGCCGTATGTGATTTTCCCGCGGGAGAGTGAAGGCGAAAATGGAGAAGAAAAAAAAGATCGACTCCCTCTATCTCACCTATGACGGACTCTTAGACCCTTTGGGGCAGTCGCAGGTCCTTCCGTATGTCGAGGGATTTGCCCGGAAGGGGCTCGAAGTCTGCGTGGTAAGCTTCGAGAAGCGGGAGGCGTGGCATTCCGGCGCAAGAAGGGTTTGCGAAAAGAGACTGGCGTCTCTCGGGATTGAGTGGATTTCTCTGCGGTATCACAAATGGCCCCCCGTGTTATCGACCCTGTTCGACGTCCTGCAGGGACTGGCGGCGACGACGGGATTTTGTCGGCGAAAGTCCCCGGTTGTGGTGCATGCGCGCGGTTACGTGGTGTCCTTGGTTGCGCTTTGGGTGAAGCGATTGAGTAGGGCGAAATTCCTTTTTGATATGCGCGGCTTCTGGGCCGAGGAGCGGCTGGAGGGGGGCTTGAGTTCGAATCCGTTTCTCTATCGGGCGACCAAATGGTGGGAAAAGCGTTTTTTTGAAAAAGCGGATGGGATCGTTGTGCTGAGCCATGTCGCCAAAGATATTTTGGAAGATCGGTTCGGACAGAACGGCGGATCGAGGCCGGTTCGGGTGATTCCGACCTGCACGGATCTCAGGAAATTTTCCCCTCGGCAGATGCAGGATCCTTCCCTCCGATGGAATGTTGCGTATGTCGGGTCGGTCGGGACATGGTATTTGATGCCGGAGATGATTCAATTTTTTAAAATTCTCCAGGAATTTCTCTCGGAGGCTCATTGGGCGATTTTAACCCCGCGGCATGATCCGCTTCTGGAGGAGTGGCTTCGGGAACTCGACCCCTCATCTTACCGCGTTCAACGGCTCATTCATGAAGAGGTTCCAGGGGTTCTTAATCGGATGCAGGCGAGTCTCTGTTTCATTAAACCAGGAGGGTCGAAAAGGGCTTCTTGTCCCACCAAGGTCGGCGAATCGCTCGCCTGCGGGGTCCCTGTTGTGATCACTCGGGATGTCGGCGATTGCGACCGGTTGATCGCGAAGGAAAATGTCGGTGTGGTGGTTTCAGATCTTTCCGAGGCCTCTTACCGGACCGCCGCGGACCAGTTATTGGCGCTCCAAAAAGACCCAGAGCTTGCAAAGCGATGCAGGCGCGTCGCAAAAGAGTATTTCGACCTTGAGCAGGGGGTAGAAAAGTATCTTTCATTTTATGAGAAAGTGTTGAGGGAGAGATGAAGAAAAATATTCCTGTGATGATCCTCTGCGGAGGGGTGGGGAGCCGTCTGCATGAAGAGTCCGAGTTCCGCCCCAAGCCGATGCTTGAGATCGGCGGGCGCCCCATGTTGTGGCATATCATGAAAATCTATTCTACCTACGGGCTTCGGAATTTTATCCTTTGTTTGGGATACAAAGGATTCATGATCAAGAACTATTTTCTCAATTATTACGCCTATCTTGCCGATATGACCATCCGTCTGGGCGAGCCGGGAAAGGCCTCCTACCACAATTCTCACAAGGAAGAGGATTGGGAAGTGACCTTGGTGGAAACGGGTGAGGCGGCGCAGACCGGAGCCCGTGTGGCGCGCGGCGGGAAATATGTGCGTTCAGACACCTTTTGCCTGACCTACGGGGATGGTCTGGCGCGGATTGATATCAACGAGCTCCTCGCCTTTCACCGTCGGCATGGCAAGATCGGGACGATCACGGGGGTTTTCCCTCCGGGAAGATTCGGAGAACTGGCAGTCGACAAGAAAGGCCGCGCAACACACTTCAACGAGAAGCCCCAGGTTACCGGCGGCCTGATTAACGGAGGATTTTTGGTCTTACAGCGGGAATTCCTCACGCGTTATCTAAAGAATGAGGATTCGCTCACCCTGGAGCGGGAGCCGCTCCAGAAGCTCGCCCAGGACGGCGAGTTGATGGTTTATCAGCATCAAGATTTCTGGCAGCCGATGGATACCTATCGGGAATGGAAATTGCTCAATGAATTATGGGCGCAGGGGCGTGCGCCATGGAAAGTGTGGAGGTCACGCGGATGAAACAGGGAAACGGATTTTGGAGGGACCGACGGGTGCTGGTGACGGGGGCCACCGGTCTGCAGGGAGGATGGTTGGCCCAGTCTTTATTGGGAGCCGGCGCCGAGGTGGTGACGATTGAGCGGGACTGGGTTCCGCAGTCGATGATGTACCGGGAACAGTTGGCTGATTCGGTACGGGTGGTGCGCGGCGACATTACCGACAGGGAATTGATCGAGCGGGTTCTGGGAGAATATGAAGTGAAGACCGTTTTTCATCTGGCGGCCCAGACGATCGTGACCATTTCGAACCGGAATCCTCTTTCCACCTTTGAAAGCAATATCCGGGGAAGCTGGGTTCTCCTTGAATCGTGCCGTCGCTCAAGTACCGTCGAGCAGGTCGTGGTCGCCTCCTCCGATAAGGCGTACGGAGAGCATCCAGAGCTTCCTTATAAGGAAGGTTTTCCTCTGGCGGGGAGGCATCCGTATGATGTCAGCAAATCATGCACCGACCTCATCGCCCAGGCCTACGCGGCAACCTACCAGTTGCCCGTGACCGTGACCCGTTGCGGCAATCTGTACGGCGGCGGCGACTTGAATTGGAATCGGATCATTCCGGGCACCATCCGTTCCGTTTTCCGGAATGAACGTCCGATTATCCGCAGCGACGGAAAACTCACCCGAGATTATTTTTACGTCGAGGACGGGGCCTCGGCTTATCTGTTGCTGGCGGAACAGCTGGCGTCCGATCCATCCTTGCGGGGCCAGACCTTTAACTTCAGTAACGAACATCCCGTCACGGTCATTGACCTCGTGAAAAGGATTCTCTCTTTGATGAGCCGTGAGGATCTGGCGCCGGTCATCCAGAACGAGGCCCCGAACGAAATTTGCGACCAATACCTGGATGCCGCCAAGGCGCGCACGCGGCTCGGGTGGAGGCCCCTTTTCGATCTCGACCAGGGGATAAAAAAGACGATTCTTTGGTATGAAGATTTTTTTCAGACAAGAGGTGCGAAATGATCGACGGTGTTCTGATTCATCCTCTCCGGCGTATTCCCGACGAACGGGGGCGAGTCATGCATATGTTGCGCGCGGATGATCCCCATTTTGAACGTTTCGGAGAAATTTATTTTTCGGTGATCTATCCGGGTGTGGTGAAGGGATGGCACCTGCATCAAAAAATGACCCTCAACTATGCGGTTGTGTCGGGTATGATTAAATTGGTCCTGTATGACGATCGGCCGAATTCGCCGACCCGGTCGGACGTACAGGAAATTTTCATCGGCGACGCCAATTACTGTCTTGTCAAAATTCCGCCCCTCATCTGGAACGGATTCAAAGGGATCGGGACGACCCTTTCGGTCGTCGCCAACTGCGCGACCATTCCGCACGACCCGGAGGAGACCGAACGGCTCGATCCGTTCAAAAACCATATCCCCTATGACTGGGGATTGAAAAATCGGTGACCCATGCAGCATACCCGTTGTCGGATCTGTGATCGGGCCCTTCCGGAGCCGTTCCTGAATTTGGGAGTGACGCCGCTGGCGAACTCATTTCTCTCCTCACCGGATGATTTTCCGCGGGAGAGATTCTATCCGCTGGCGGTGACAAACTGTCCGGCGTGCGGGTTGGTTCAGTTGACCTATGTCGTCGCCCCGCAGGAACTCTATCGGAATTATATCTATACCTCTTCCACCTCGGATGCGGTCCGTGCCTATGCGGTACAGCTGGCATCCCACTGGACGAACAAATTGCAGTTGAATGAAACGCATCAGGTGGTGGAGCTCGGGAGCAATGACGGAACGGTCCTCAAGGCCTTTCGGAACCACGGCGTCAGGGTTTTGGGCGTCGAGCCGGCGAGGAATATCGCCAAGATTGCCGTCGGAGAAGGGATTCCGACGGTGAATGAATTTTTTAACACAAGGACCGCCCTCTCCATTTCCAAGGAATATGGGAAGGCGAGTGTCATTCTCGGAAGGCATGTCTTTGCCCATCTCAATGACTTTCACAATTTCTTTAAGGGCGTCCAGCACCTTCTGCATCCCGAGGGGTACCTCTTGATCGAGGTTCCTTATCTGGGGGATCTGGTTGAAAAGCTTGAGTTTGACACCATCTATCATGAACATCTTTCCTATATTGCGCTGAAGCCCGTAGAGAAACTCTGCCAGATGCACGGCTTTTCGCTCATCGACGCGGAACGCGTTTCGCTCCATGGAGGTTCGATCCTTCTTACCATTCGAAGAGGAGAATCATTGCGGCATACAGAACGGCTTGACGCAATGATCTCGAATGAGGAAAAGGGAAAACTCTGCGAGAGAAAGGAACTCGAACGATTTGCGGCAAAGATTTTTCGGTGGAAGTCAGCCTTCGAGTCATTTATCAACCGTCTGGGGGAGGAAAAGAAGACCCTGATCGGCTATGGGGCTGCGGCGAAGGCGAATACGCTTCTCAACTTTGTTCCGCGTCAGGCCACGGCGCTTAAATATATTCTGGATAAGAGCCCTCACAAACAAGGGCTCTACGCGCCGGGGACGCATCTTCCGGTTGTTCCGGTTGAAAGATGGCGGGAGGAGAAAAACGGGACGTATATGCTTATTTTGGCGTGGAATTTTCAGGAAGAAATACGTCAGCAGCTCAAAGATTTTTCGGAAGAGGGAGGCCGATTTGTCATTCCGATTCCCGAACCGGCGCTTCTGTCGTCCTGAGGGAAGGCCATGAAGCATCCAAGAAGTTGTCTGGTAATCGGTGCCTCGGGCCAGCTCGGCCGCTCGCTCGCCGGGCTTTTTAGGGAGGACTACGCCGTGACCGAAACCGTCCGTCGGCAACCCGCCCCACACCAGAAACAGCTCGATCTGTGCGACGCGGCGGCGATGGAGCGATTTTTCGAAAGGGAGACTTTTGACATCATCCTGATCGCGGGGGCCTATACGAATGTCGACCGATGCGAAGAGGACCTGTTGCGCTGCCGGGAAGTCAATGTCGGAGGTCCTTTGGAAATTGCCCGTCGGCTCAAGCTGAAACAGTCGGGGTTCATTGTTTACTATTCGACAGACCATGTCTTTGACGGTTCCGCGCCGCTTTATGGTGAGGACGATCCCGCGCATCCTTTGAATGTCTATTCGCGAAGCAAGGTCGACGGGGAGGCGGCTGTGCGGGAGACGCTTCCGGATCGTCATCTGATTCTCCGGACGTCGTGGCTTTACGGGCCTGATCCTCTGGAGCGCAATTTTCCGCTGCGGTTAGTCAGACGTTTACAGGAAGGAGAACGGGTCTTTGTTCCTGAGGATCAATGGGGGAGTCCGACCTTTACTGAAGATTTAGCGCAGGCGACGCGCTTTCTGATTGAAAAAGGAGAGACCGGAACGTTTCATGTCTGCGGCCCCGATTTTGTCAATCGCTATGGCTATGCGAGTCGAATCGCCTCTCTTTTTGATCGGAGGAAAGAAAATATTGTCCCGACTTCGACCGCAGCATTGGGACAAGCCGCACGCCGGCCTTTAAGGGTCCGGTTAGACAGGAGAAAACTCTTATCACTGAAGGGCCCACGCATCCGTTCGATTGAAGAAGGACTGTGCGCGTTAAAAGAGTGGTGGCAAAAGTCCGGCGTTTCGGAACCCTCGGGGAGAGGCGGACCATGACGGCAAAACCTCTCGTTTCTATTTGTCTGCCGACCTATAATCGCGCCCATTATCTGCGGCAGAGTCTCCGTACTATTTGTGCGCAGACCTATCGGCCTCTTGAGATTCTCATCAGCGATAATGCCTCAACGGATGAAACGGAGGATGTTTGCCGTCAGTGGGCCGAGAAGGACGACCGGATCCGCTATATCCGACAGCCCGGGAATATCGGTTTGTACGGAAATCATAATTTCTGCATTCGGGAGGGCCGGGGTGACTTTCTCTGTCTTTTTCACGACGACGACCAGCACGATGCGGAGCTGGTGAGCCGGTGCGTCGATTTTCTCCTCTCCCGTCCGACGGTGGGGATGGTTTGCTCCGATTGGCGTCTGATTGACGACGACGGCCGGGTCGTCGGAACCCGCCGTCACCGCGTTCAGTCAGTGATGTCGGGCCGTGACTATACGGAAAAGACCCTTAAGGCGGGCCGCTCCTTTATCTGCACTCCCGGGACGGTGATTCGCCGTTCAGCGCTCGGAGATATCCGGTTTCACGAAGAAGGCCCTCTCGGTTTTGCGGACTTTGCCATCTGGTTCCGCATCGCGGAGCGGTATTCCGTCGGCCACATCCCGGAGATTTTGTGGGCCTATCGGCAGCATAAGGGATCTTTGAGCCGGAGGACCATTCATTCGATGACGTCCGATTATGAAGAGGTGCTGATGGCCTATTGCAAGGATTATCTGGCGCGTTGGCCCGATCGGGTGAGACAAGTGAAGCGCTGGCAAAAAATGATTCACCGTTTTCTTTTTTGGGCGCTCGTTTATGAAGTCTGTCTGAATGTCCGCGACGTTTCTTTCGAGGCCTCCGAGGACGATCGGGGGAAAACCCTTTTTGAGAGGATGTCGTATCGGTTGACCGCCTCCGAGCTCCAGGAAGTCCGGGCAGGTTTGCTGCGGCATCAGCAGGGAATACGGCAACCGCTGGTTCGATGGGGACTCGAATGGCTGCTTGAGTGGCATCTGACCTGGCCGCTCTCCCAGATGGCGCGCTATCCCGAACCGCTGCGCGCCTTCCTGGGCATGAAATAAAAAAAGAGGAGGGAAAAGTGATCAAAGGCGTTAAGGTGAAGACGCTGAAAGTGATTCCCGACGAACGGGGAAGGCTCATGGAAATTTTGCGGGATGACGATGAAATATTCCGGAAATTCGGGCAGGTGTATATGACGTCCGTTTACCCCGGTGTCATCAAGGGATGGCATTATCACAAGGTTCAGTATGACCATTTTACATGCGTCGCGGGGATGATGCAGTTGGTGTTGTTTGACGCGCGGAAAAAATCACCGACTTACAAGGAGGTCAATGAGTTCTTCATCGGCGTCCATCAGCCTTTGCTGGTTCAGGTCCCGCCGTATGTCTACCACGGCTTTACGGCGGCGGGGAGCAAGGAAGCGATCGTGATCAACATTTCGACCGAACGGTATCACTACCAGAAACCCGATGAGTTCCGCGTTCCGACCCATTCAAAAAAGGTTCCTTACGATTGGAGTCGAAAAGATGGCTAAAAACAGTCACATTCGAGGAGTGATTCTGGCAGGAGGGCTGGGGAGCCGCCTCCATCCCCTGACAGACGTGACCAACAAGCACCTTCTGCCGATTTATAACCGGCCGATGATTTATTATCCGATTCAGACGCTGGTTACGGCTGGGATTCACGATATTTTGATTGTGACCGGCGGCAATAACGCGGGGGATTTCCTGCGGCTTCTCGGAAACGGACAACAGTTTGGACTGAAGCATATCAACTATGCCTATCAGAAGGGAGAAGGGGGGATCGCGGCGGCGTTGTCGCTCGCGGAACATTTTTCGCACGGCGGGAAGATGGTCATCGTGCTGGGGGATAATATCATCGAGGGAAATATTGCGAAATCGGTCGAGGCGTTTCAAAAACAGGAAAAGGGCGCGCGGGTTTTGCTGAAAGAAGTATCCGACCCCGAGCGTTTTGGTGTCGCGGAGGTCCGAGGGAAAAAACTGGTCGGTATTGAAGAGAAACCGAAGCAACCGAAGTCTTCCTATATCGTCACGGGGATCTATCTGTATGACGATCGGGTATTTGACATTATCCATACCCTCAAACCCTCCGGTCGAGGGGAACTGGAAATCACCGACGTGAACAATGCCTATATTCAAAAAGGAGAAATGGAGTATGACATTTTGGAGGGGTGGTGGTCGGATGCGGGGACTTTCGATTCGCTCTTGAAGGCGAACCAGCTGGTGGCGGAGGCGGTCAGAAAACCATGAGAAAGATTTTCGTCACAGGGGGGCTCGGTTTCATCGGTTCCAATTTCGTCAGATTTTTGCTCGAGCGGCACAGGGACCTGCAGATTGTCAATTTTGATAAAGAGACCTACTGTGGCAATCCGGAGAATCTCGCCGATATCCAAAAAGATTCCCGGTACACCTTCATCCGCGGCGACATCTGCGACGGAAGCGCGGTTGCTCATGCGATGAAGGGCTGTGACACGGCGGTCAACTTTGCGGCACAGACCCACGTCGACCGTTCTATTCTGAGCGCCCAGGAATTTATCCTGACGAACGTCCAGGGGACCCAGTCGCTTCTGGAAGCAGCGCGCCAGCTCACACTGGAGAAATTTATTCAGATCTCGACGGATGAGGTTTACGGAAGCATCCCGGAAGGATTTTTTTCCGAGACAAGCCCTCTGGCCCCGAGCAGCCCTTATGCGGCGAGCAAGGCCTCCGCGGACCTTATCTCTCTGTCCTATTTCAAAACATACGGCGTCCCGGTCCTCATCACCCGCTGTTCGAACAATTTCGGTCCCTATCAATATCCCGAGAAACTGGTCTCCCTTTTTATTACCAACGCCCTCGAAGACCGGAAGCTGCCGTTATACGGGGACGGTTTGAATGTCCGGGAGTGGATTTACGTCCTGGATCACTGCGAGGCGATCGAGGCGGTTTGGAAAAAAGGGAATATCGGCGAAATCTATAATATCGGTTCAGGGGAGGAATGTGCCAATAAAAAAATGGCCCAGTCAATCCTGAAGGAACTGGGAAAAAGTGAAGCCCTCATCGGTTATGTGAAAGACCGGCCGGGCCATGACCGGCGGTATGCGGTTTCCGCGGCAAAGCTCCGCTCCCTCGGCTGGGCGCCCCGCCATTCCTTCGAGGAGGCCCTTCGCCAGACCGTGGCGTGGTATCGAAAAAACAATTCCTGGTGGATGAAACTGAAGAAAAAGAAAAAGGAATTTCAGGATTATTATGACGTTCAGTACGGGGTGAAGCGATGAGGTGCCTCGTCACCGGATCGACCGGAATGCTCGGCACGTCGCTGTGCCAGTTTCTGCTGGAGCGGGGTCACGAGGTGTTCGGATTGACGCGGGGAAAATCCCCGCGCCCTCCCATGAAAGGCGAAAAAGCCCTGCGGGGAGACCTCGCCCGTCCCGACGACATCCGGCAGGCGGTCGATGCGGCGCGGCCGGAAGTGATTTTTCACACGGCTGCTCTGTCCGACGTGGATCACTGCGAAACATTTCCCGATGAGGCGTATGAGGTCAACGGAAAAGCAAGTCGGCACGTCGCCGAAGCGGCAGCCGCCTGCGGGGCCGTCCTTTTCTACATCAGTTCGGATTACGTGTTTGACGGAGAAAAAAAAGCTCCTTACCGCGAAGAAGATGCTTGCCATCCCATTAACGTTTACGGGAAATCGAAGCTCCTCGGGGAGGAATACGTTCGATCATCGTGCAAAAAGCATTTCATCATCCGCACCAGCTGGCTCTTCGGGGAGAATCGGGATTCTTTCGTGCATCATGTGCTGGAATGGGCGGGGACGCGAAAAGAGATTCCTCTGGTGAAGGATAAATGGAGTATCCCGACGTATACCGTCGATCTGGCAGCGTCCCTTTTTCTTCTTTTGGAGAAAAAGGTCCCTTTCGGCGTCTACCATCTGACCGGTGGCGGCGACGGATGCAGCTGGTTTGAGTATGGCAAACAAATTCTTGCTGGCCGCAGCAGAAACAATGTCACTGTGGTTCCGATTTCCCTGGCAACGCTCAAGCGTCCGGCGCAGAGGCCTCCGCAGACGGTGCTCCATATCGGGAAATTCGTTTCGGCAGCAGGTCAGGAGCCCAGACCGTGGCAGGAGGCGTTAAAGGAATATTTGGCATTGGTTACGGTACCTCAGAACCCGTCATAAAGGAGAAAAAGACGTGAAAGTCCTCATTACAGGCATCACAGGGTTTGTCGGAAGCCACCTCGCCGAATATCTGTTGACGAAGAAAGGGGTGACTGTTTTCGGCATCGAACGATGGCGGAGCAAGGAAGATAACATTCTTCATTTCAAGGAAAAAATCCGGTTAAGTTATTGCGATTTGCGGGATGCCTCTTCGGTTCACGAAATCATCCGAAAGGTAAAGCCGGAGAGCATCTTTCACCTGGCGGCCCAGTCCTTTGTCCTCTCCTCGTGGGTGGCCCCTGCGGAAACCCTCACCACCAACATCATCGGCGAGTTGAACCTTTTTGAGGCGGTCCGTGAACTGGGGCTCCACCCCAAGATCCAAATTGCCGGATCTTCGGAGGAATACGGAATGATTCTTCCGCATGAGATTCCGATTAAGGAAACGAACCCTTTGCGTCCGTTGAGCCCTTACGGTGTTTCAAAAGTGGGGCAGGATCTTCTGGCGTACCAGTATCACCAGAGTTACGGGTTGCACGTGGTCCGGACGCGCGCCTTTAATCATACCGGGCCGCGGCGTGGAGAAGTGTTTGTGACCAGCAACTTTGCCAAACAGATCGCGTTGATCGAGAGGGGAAAACAACCGCCGGTCATCGAGGTCGGAAATCTTACTTCGAGGCGGGATTTTACAGATGTGCGCGATGTAGTCAAGGCCTATTGGCTCGCTTTGGAAAAAGGGAAATCCGGAGACGTTTACAACATCTGTTCCGGAAAGGATTATTCCATCCGGGAGGTCCTGGACATACTTCTCTCGATGGCGAAGGTTAAACCGAAGGTAAAACAGGACCCCGAGCGCATGCGGCCAAGCGACGTGATGCGGCTTTTAGGAAACAACACAAAATTCAGGAGACTGACAGGATGGAAACCCGAAATTCCGTTCCGGAAAACTTTGGAAGATCTGCTCAATTACTGGAGAGAGAGGGTGTGACGGTCAAAGAAGGGTTCGAACAAAAGATCCGTTCCAAAAAGGCGAGGATTGCCATTGTCGGCCTGGGGTATGTGGGGCTTCCTCTCGCCGTCGGTTTCGCGCAGAAAAACTTTACCGTTTTCGGGATCGATCTTGACAAGGAGCGGGTATCCCGGCTTCAGGACGGGGTCTCTTACATCTTGGACGTTCCGGCGGAAGACCTCAAAAAGGTGATCCGGAGCAGGAAACTGATTGCCACGACCAGTTACGAAGAGATCCGCACCGTTGATGTCGTGGTGATTTGCGTTCCGACGCCGCTGCGTAAGACCAAAGACCCGGACCTTTCTTTTATTATCTCAGCGGTTCAGAATCTGGCGCCGTTTGTGCATAAGGGACAGCTTCTGATTCTGGAAAGCACCACCTATCCCGGCACAACCGAAGAGGTCATTCTTCCGCTCATCGAGAGTGAAGGGTTGAAGGCGGGTCGGGACTTTTATCTCTGTTTCTCGCCGGAACGGGTCGACCCCGGGAATCCGACCTACCGGACGGAAAATATTCCGAAGATCGTCGGAGGCATCACGCCGGAATGTTCACGGCTCGGAAAACTTTTCTACGAGCAGTTGATTCAGAAGGTGGTTACGGTTTCAAGCCCCCGCGTCGCGGAAATGGTGAAACTCCTTGAGAATACTTTCCGCGGCGTCAATATCGCGCTGGTGAATGAGATTGCCCTTATGTGCCATCACCTGCATATCGACGTCTGGGAGGTAATTGAGGCCGCAAAGACCAAGCCGTTCGGGTTCATGCCGTTTTATCCGGGGCCGGGATTGGGAGGCCATTGCATCCCGATCGATCCGATTTACCTTTTGTGGAAGGCGCGCCTTCACGGATTTGAGGTCCGGTTCATCGAACTGGCGACCCAGATTAATTCCTACATGCCTCGGTACGTGGTGGAAAGGACGATGGAACTTCTCAATGAAGTCAAGAAGCCGCTTCAGGGGTCCGAGATTCTAGTCCTCGGCGTTTCTTATAAAAAAGGGGTGAACGACGTCCGTGAATCTCCGGCTCTGGAAGTGATCACCCATTTAAAGGAAAAGGGCGCCGTGGTCTTTTACCACGATCCCTTTGTTCCGCAATTTTCAGTCGACGGAAAAGAGATGAAATCGGTTTCACTCGAACCGTCTTTCTTGAAACGGATGGACTGTGTTGTGTTGGTGACGGACCACCCGATCAATTACCAGAAAATTTTTGAAGGAAGCTCCCTCATCTTGGATACGCGCAACGCCTTCAAGGACGTTAAGGGAAAAGGGGCAAAAATTGTACGACTTTAAGAAGAGAGGAAGGGCACCAATGGAAAACTATCCACTCACTTTACGGCAGAAAAAGGTGTACGACTTTGTCAGGGAGTACATCATTACCAACAAACAATCGCCTTATATCCGGGAAGTCCAGAACGGATGCGGAAGCCTCTCCTACAAGGCGGCGGTCGACAAGCTGGTCGCTTTGGAAAGAAAAGGGTACATCCGGCGCGCTCCGAACAAACACCGGGGGATTGAGATCGAAGGTGGGTTCGCGGTTGTCGGGGAGGCCCAGTGAAGATTTTTATCACCGGGGGAGCGGGGTTTATCGGCTCTCATCTCATAGACCGTCTGATGGAGAAAGACCATGAGGTCGTCTGCATGGATAATTTGATTACAGGCGATCTTGAGAATCTTTCGCCTCACCTGTCTAGCAAACGCTTCACCTTTATCCAGCAGGACGTGACCAAGCCGATTTCCGTTTCGGGCGAGATCGATTACGTGCTCCACTTTGCTTCACCCGCCAGTCCCGTTGATTATCTCATGCATCCGATTCCGACGCTGAAGGTGGGATCACTCGGGACGCATAACGCGCTCGGTTTTGCAAAGGCGAAAAAAGCGAAGTTTTTACTCGCCTCCACCAGCGAGGTCTATGGGGATCCGTTAGTGAACCCGCAGCCGGAAAGTTACTGGGGAAATGTCAATCCGGTCGGGCCCCGCGGCGTCTACGACGAAGCCAAACGTTTCGCGGAAGCGATTACTCTGGCCTATCACCGCTTCCATCGGATCGATACCAAAATCGTCCGGATATTTAATACCTACGGTCCGCGGATGCGCCTCGCCGATGGCCGGGCCGTACCGAATTTCATCAATCAGGCTTTGAAAGGGGAACCGATTACCGTCTACGGCGACGGAAGCCAGACGCGTAGCTTCTGTTTTATTTCGGACCTGGCCGAAGGCATCTCAAAGTTGATGGACTCTTCTTTAAATGAGCCGGTTAATATCGGAAACCCCCATGAGATGACCATCCAGGAACTTGCTCAGAAAATTATCTCCTTAACAAAGAGCCAAAGTTCCATCCGTCGGCTTCCTCTACCGACGGACGACCCCAGGCAGAGACGCCCCGATATTTCCAAGGCAAGCCAACTTTTAAAATGGAAACCGGTTGTTCCCCTTGAAGAAGGGTTGCGCCAGACCATCGAGGATTTCAGAAGACGCTCCGAGGTGCGCTCGTGATCGTCGTCGGTTTGGGAAGCCCCTTCGGGCATGATCCCTCCGCGGCCATCCTCGTCGATGGAAAAGTCGTCGCGGCGGCAGAAGAGGAGCGTTTTGTCCGCAAGAAACATGCCTCGGGCCTTTTGCCGGTCCAGGCGCTCCGTTTTTGTCTTGAAAAATCGGGTGTGAAGCCCGGCGCCGTCCGCCACGTCGCTTTTCCCTGGTCCTTTGAGGCCTACCGTCGGGGGAAATGGGGAACCATCCGCCGGTCACTCGGCCGCCCCGATCTTATCGCGAAAATTCTGATGCGTGGGAGATGGAGCGAACGGATGATGCGGCGGCATATTCACCAAACCCTTTCCGCGGTCGGGATTTCTCCGGCAGAAGTCTCCGTTCATTTTGTCCCGCATCACCTCTCCCACGCGGCCTCGGCTTATCTTTTTTCGGGATTCGAAAATTCCGCGATTCTGACCGTCGACGCGGCGGGGGAATTTACTTCAACCCTTTTCGGCGAGGGGAGAAAGGGGAAGATTTCCGTTCGGAAAGAGATCGTCTCTCCCGATTCGCTCGGCGTTTTTTATACGGTGATGACCGATTATCTCGGCTTCGAAAGGGAAGACGGCGAATACAAAGTGATGGGAATGGCCCCGTACGGGGACCCGTCCCGCTGCGACCTTTCAAGATATATCCGTTCGGATGCGACCGGATTTCGTCTCAATGAACGGCATTTTCGTCCGCCGCGCCACCTCCGTTACCGTCCGGACCGCTGGTTTTCAAAAAAGATGGTGGACCACCTCGGCCCGCCCCGCGACGGAGATGACCTGGACGAGCCGTATATTCACGTCGCTGCGGCGACCCAAAAGATGCTTGAGGCGGTCACACTCTCTCTGGTGGATACCTATCTCACGGAGCCCCTTCAAAAATATGACGGGCGTCTCTGTTTCGCGGGCGGGTGCGCCTTGAATGTCTCTTTGAACCGAAAACTGATCGAACATCCGTTGGTGAAGCGTCTTTTTGTTCAACCGGCGGCCAATGATGCCGGGGCCCCTCTCGGGGCGGCGGCCTACGCGGCGGCGATGCAGGGTGAAACCATTCAGCCAATGGAGCACGCGTATCTGGGGCCCTCTTTTTCAAATGAAGCGATTCGAAAGCATTTAGAAACCCTCCAGGTGAAGGCGGAGCATCACAATGATATCGAGGAGGTCACGGCACAGCTTCTCGCGGAAGGAAAAGTAGTCGCCTGGTTTCAGGGGGCGATGGAGTTCGGCCCGCGCGCCCTCGGGGACCGTTCGATCCTGGCGCATCCAGCCAAAAAGGGGATCGCGGATGATATCAATGAACGGATCAAATACCGGGAAAAATGGAGGCCTTTTTGTCCTTCGATCCTCCCGGAATTCGCGAGGGAAATTCTCGGCACGAGCCACCCCTCTCCCTATATGACTCTCTCGTTCAAGGTGCAGGAGGCCTGGAAGGGAAAGATTCCCGAAGTGGTGCATGTGGACGGGACGCTGCGTCCGCAGATCGTCGATCCGCAGGCGAACCCCCGTTATTACGCGCTGCTTCAAAAATTTTATGAGAAGACGGAACTGCCGGTCCTTTTGAACACCTCTTTGAACCGGCGCGGGGAACCGATGGTCTGTTCTCCTGAAGATGCCACGACGATGTTTTACGGCTCCGGGCTCGATTATCTGGTGATGGGAAATTACCTCCTCCGAAAATGACCCCGAGACGCATTCTGATCGCGAACCCCTTTGGGATCGGCGACGTTTTGTTTACGACGCCGTGCCTCCGTTCCTTGCGCGAGCATTTTCCGGATGCCTTCATCGGATATGTGTGCAACCGGCGCACGGAAGAATTGATGCGCGTCCATCCGTGCCTCGACGCTGTTTTTGTTTTTGAAAAGGATGAATACCGGAAACTCTGGAGAGAGTCCGTTTGGGGGTTCTTGCGCGCCTTTCTCAAATTTTTGCGGGAGGTCCGTTCCAAGCGTTTTGACACCCTGATCGATTTTTCCCTGAACTGGCACTACGGTTTTTTCGGATATCTTCTCGGCATCCCGGCCCGTATCGGATTCAATTATCGCAATCGGGGGAAATTTTTAACGAAGAGCCTCCTCCTTTCGGGATTTGAAGAGAAGCATGTGGTGGAATACCATTTGGAACTTCTGACGCTTTTGGGAATTTCGGAACCTCACCCGGCTCGGATGGAGGTGCATGTTTCGGAAGAAGACCGTCTTTGGGCGAAAGATTTTTTGGAATCGCGCGGGGTCTCCGGGGAGACCCCTCTCATTGGAATCGCCCCCGGTGGCGGGACCACATGGGGCGCAAGCGCTTCTTATAAACATTGGCCGAAGGGGCATTATGTGACACTCGCCGGCCGGCTCCTCGGCTCTCTGGAGGGGGCCATTCTTTTTTTGGGAGACTCCTCCGAACGGGCGGTCTGCGAAGAGATCGCGCGCGCTCTTTCCGGAAAGAGCGTGGTGGCCGCGGGAGAGACCACCCTGCGCCGGCTCTACGCGCTCATGGCGCGCTGCCGCCTGGTCATCTGTAACGACGGGGGAATTTTACATCTTGCGGTGAGCGCCAATGTTCCGACCCTCTCTTTTTTCGGGCCGGTGGATCCGGTCGTCTATGGCCCTTTTCCGACGGATGCCCGGCATCGGGTCCTCACGACACCTCTTTGCTGCAGGCCCTGTTACCGCCGTTTTAAATACCCTTTTTGCGAAAGGCAGGTCTGTCTGGAATGGATCCTGCCGGAAAAGGCATTTGAAGAGGCCAAACATCTTCTCGAAGGAGCCCTTGTTTGATGATTCAGAGAAAACGGATCGGCATTGATGTTCAGTCCACCTTCAAGCAGATGACCGGGATCGGCCAGTACACGACGCATCTGGTACAATCCCTCGCTTCGATCGACGGAGAAAACGATTATTACCTCACGGGGTATATTCCGTGGTACAAGGTGGAAAAGCGCCGGCACAGTATTCAACCTCCTGCCGGAAATTTCAAGCGGGCGATTCAATGGATCCCGCCGCGCTTGCGGAACCCGACGGACGGCCTCGATCTTTTTCACACCTCTCATGTCAACGGGTTTTCATGGATCTCCTGCAGGATGATCTTTACCGTGATGGATTGTTCCTGGCGCGGCTATCCCGAAGGGTTTTCGCAGGCGCTTCGGAATTGTTTGGATGAGAAAATGCGGGAGG
>OBEQ012741549.1_pt1 | contig 37245 bp, 45 predicted proteins | sample 1670901 | NCBI WGS metagenome assembly OBEQ01 (sample SAMEA104232315, study PRJEB22302) | groundwater metagenome | biome: forest; feature: aquifer; material: groundwater | place: USA | collected 2011-08-07 | depth 5.4 m | reverse complement strand
GCTGCGGTTGATGCCAGAGCGAGTCTTTATGTAGGATATGAATACGAACAAGACCTACCGACAGTTGAAGTTTATTTAGCAGACATACCTTTAATGGAAGCTCTCCATGGACAGTTTGGTGGGGAACTTAAAGAAAGAAAGCCAAGGCAAATAGGAAAACATACGACAGAACATACGACATTTTGGCGGTTAGATTATATTCAAGGGAAAAATCTTTATCACTTTGTGAAACCGTATTTATTATTACGGGCTGAAGAAGCAGCAAAAGTTTTTGAATGAAGAAAACCTCAACACAATTTGTATAATATCTCTGTATGCTTTCCGTTCTTTCATATAATATCCGTTATGGCAAAAAACTAAAAAAAATAGTTGATTGGCTTTCTTTACTCCCAACATCATTTGACATTCTCTGTTTTCAAGAGTTTCCATTGGAGAAAGTGGGTTATCTTCTAGGATCGTTGACGAAGGTTTCATATAAACATTCGTTTGCATCTGGATTTTTCAGAAACAATAAGCCGTATGGTCAATTAACAGTCATTAATACAGATAAAATTCAGCTTCGAAATAGTAAAGCAATTTCTTTAGGAGAGTCAAGTTTTATTGAAAGAAAGATTTTTAAAACAAAAGGGGAAAGAAGCGCGCTCATAACAACTTTATTGTATCAAAATAAAGCATTTATTCTTGTGAACACATATCTAATTTGTTTTGCATTGAATAAAGCTCGGATAAGACAAATCAATACAATTACTGCAGCTCTCTCCCATGACTTACTGAAAACCCCAACCATTATCCTTGGAGATTTTAACTACAGCTCACTGAGGAAAAAAGGGTTACTGGAATTTATGAAACGATATCAATTTCAGGATGGAACTGGTAAATTACCAACACATAAATTATTGATGTTTACTTCACTATTAACGCATCAAATTGATTATGTATTTTACAAATCATGTATGGTTAAAAATGCTACTGTTATGAAGAAAATAAAATACTCAGACCACTACCCGTTGCGCTTTACATTGGAATTATACTGATGATACAGTATTAAGAGAGATCAAATTCCTAAAACAAAAAGGCCTGGTTAAAAAAATAGGCGGCACCAAAAAAGCCACCTATGTTTTAAAATAATTAAGATTATGGATGAAAAGAAGTCAGAGCGACCAGCTAGCTATTTAAAAGAAAACTACGGAATGATTTTAGGTAGCTATCTTCCTGCTGAGTTAAGACAACCAGGTATCAGCAGCCCTAGGGTTCTTTCTGTCGCATGTGGATTTGCACTAGAACTTGAAGGCTTACAACAAGTACTCCCTAACTCCTATATCGAGGCTATTGATAATGCAGATATAGCAATAACAGGAGCCAGAGGTTGGAACCCTGATTTTCCCCAAGAAAGAATTCGTCTGGTTGATGCTACACGGAGCGAGAGCTTCGGAAATGAGAATTGGGATCTAATTGTTGTTAGAAATCCCAATGTGGGTTCTTCAGCAATAGGAGTTACAGCACCCTGGGCAGAAATTTTGAAGAATTGTTTTGACAAACTTAATCCAAGTGGTTTTTTATATTTAACTACACTAAGTAAAATAGAGATGGATGGAGTGTTAAGGTTTTTATCCCATTTTCCGTTAGAAGATGTTACGCCTAATGATCCTAATAGAACTCATGTCATTTATCTTCCTATTGAAGTAGGATTCCCTCTTATAGAGGATTATGTTGCTGTATTAAAAAAGCCAGCCTTACCTAGTTGATCCTTCTAATAGTTTTGGTTACAATCCAAGCATGACTTTTTCCACTTTGGCTGAGTATTTTGAAAAGTTAGAGCAGACTGCCTCAAGACTTATCCTAATTGATATTTTAGCTGAGCTTTTTTCAAAAGTGAATTTTAATGAAATTGGACAGGTGGCATATTTACTTCAAGGTAGGGTAGCGCCTTTTTTTGAACCATTAGAGATGGGGATGAGTGAGAAGTTAATTGCTGGCTCTATTGCCCGAGCTTATCAAATAAATAGAGAAGAAGTGCTAAAAGAATATGGAAAAGTAGGAGATTTAGGGTTGGTTGCTCAAAGTTTAAGTGAGAAAGCAAAGATAAAAAATAAGAATGGATTAATGGTTAACGATGTTTTTGAAACCTTAAGGGGAGTTGCTAAAACAACAGGGGATGGAACTGTTGAGAAAAAGATCTCTACCATTGCTAAATTACTGGAACAAGTAAATGGAGTAACTGCTAAACATTTAGTAAGAATTCCTTTAGGAGTATCAAGGCTTGGAGTAGGTGATCCAACTATTCTAGATGCTTTTGCTTTATATAAATTAGGAGATAAAAGTAAGAGAAAATTGCTTGAGGGTGCATATAATAGAACCTCTGACCTAGGTTTAATTGGAGAAACTTTATGGAGTAAGGGTTTGGCAGGAGTTGAGAAACTAAGTATCACTATAGGTAGACCCATTAGATCTCAACTTGCTGAAAGATTACCAACTCCTGAAAAAGTAATAGAAAAGCTAGTTAAAGTTAATGCCCAGCGTAAATTGGATGGATTTAGAGTTCAAATTCACAAGGATGGAGACAATATCAGGCTATTTTCCAGAAACTTAGAAGAAACAACCCTAATGTTTCCAGAGATTGTAGAAGGTGCAAAAAAACAAATTAAAGTAAAAACAGCTATTTTAGATGCTGAAGCAATTGGATATAACCCAACCTCTGATGAGTTTTTACCTTTTCAAGAAACAACTCAAAGAAGAAGAAAATACAACATTGATGAAATGGCTAAGAAAATCCCCTTAAAAGCCTTTGTTTTTGATGTTCTATATTGGAATGGGAAATCTTTAATTGATGAAGTATTAACTGAAAGATTAAAAGTTTTAAAACAATTAGGTGAAGGAGAGATATTATTTCCAGAGTATGGAGAAGAAATAGATGATCCTAAAAAATTACAAACTTTACTGGATGATGCTATCTCGCACAATCTAGAAGGGCTAGTGGTTAAAAGACTAGATTCCAAATATGAAGCAGGAGCCAGAAATTTTAATTGGGTTAAATTAAAAAGGCATTCCTCAGGAGAGCTTCAAGATACTATTGATTGTGTTGTTTTAGGTTATATTTTCGGCCGGGGAAAGAGAGCAGACTTTGGTGCTGGCGCCTTGCTCGTTGGAGTTTATGATAAAGAAAAAGACGAATTCGTTACAGTTTCTAAAATTGGTACTGGTTTAACAGATGAAGAGTTTAGAGAGATTTACAAAAGAGCAGAAAAAATTAAAATAGCTCACAAACCAGCCAGAGTAAATTCGCAAATCACTCCTTCAGTTTGGATAGAGCCACAAATTGTAATTGAGGTTTTGGCAGATGAAATTACCCGTTCACCTTTGCATACTGCTGGAAAAACAGAAGATGGGCCAGGATATGCCTTAAGATTCCCCAGACTAATTAAATTCAGAGAAGCAGATAAAAAAGCTGAAGATGCTACTTCTGTTTCTGAACTGATAAAGATGTATGAACAACAATTTGAGAAATGAAAAAGAAATTTTTTGGCATTTTAACTTTGGTAGCTTTATACTTTGTAATTTTATATTTAGGCTATGGTAAATTACCAGGAAAAAATATCTTCTACACTCCTGATTTTAGTTATAAAAACTTCCAACAAATTAAAATAGGTATGACAATGGATCAAGTAAAAAAAGTATTAGGCGAGCCTTATTCTATTTTACTTAATGACAGTGGTGATACATGGAATTATTCTACAACTGGAAAAAAGGGAGAATTTGAAGGTGGAAGCTGGATAAATACTGATAATTTTTTTGGTATTCGAGCAATTGGTGTATTTTTCAATAAAGATCAGAAAGTTGCAGGTAAAATTGATCATATTCTAAATATCTTTCCTTTTCCATCCCTTCTTCATTTTAATTATAAATAATTAGAAACTTTGTGATAGAATCGCAGATATATTTTGGCTCAGCTTCTATTTAATTAAAACAAATTATTTGCTATCCTATGAAAAAATATCTAAATTTAGTAATTTTATTGCAAAAGTATTGACAATTTGCAAAATAAATGCTAATATTTCGGTATGCTGATTTCATTTACTGTTAGTAATTTTCTTTCGTTCCAAGATAAACATACTCTTTCTTTTAAGGTAAAAAAAACAGATAGCACCTTACCCGAAGCAATATTCTCAACTCATAACGAAAACTTGACAAAAACAATCGCCGTATATGGAGCAAATGCCTCAGGTAAATCCAACTTAGTTAAGGCTTTTGCTTTTGTTAGGAATTTCGTTGTCAATGGACTGCAACAAAGCCTTACAAATATAATCCCTGTAGAGTCTTTCCTCTTAAGTACTGAAACTGAACATAAACCAAGTCTTTTTGAGTTAGAAATTGTCAGCGGTAAGAAATTATTCATATATGGTTTTGAGGTTTCTCAGCAAAAGATTTATAAAGAATGGCTTTATGAATACCCTAATAAGAAGGTATTGTTTGAACGAGGTGCAAATGATATTAAATTTAACGCCCGTCATTTTAAGGAGGGATCATCTCAAGCGATAAAAAATACCCGCGATAACGTATTATTTTTATCTGTTGTCGCTAGCCTCAATGGAGAAGTTTCAAAAGATGTTGTTGAGGCTATTAAAAAAATACGAGTAATCTCTGGGCTCCAAAAAGGGCAAACTCTAAACTATTCATTTGAAAAATATACAAAAGACGAATCCTATCGCAATAAAATGAAAGATTTTATACTTGAGGCAGACTTTGGAATAAGCGATATAATCTCAGAGGAAAAACAAGTAAGTGCAGAAGAATTCGTCCAAATTGTACCACCGCAGTTTAGAGATGCACTCACAGCTGGAAAAACTAACTTTTTTGAGAGAAAAGTTGCTATGCTTCATCAAAAATACGGCACTGGTAAAGAGAAAACTGGTAGCGTGCCTTTTGATTTTTTTAAGGAGTCTGATGGTACACAACAAATGTTTGCACTTTCTGCTCCTTTCATAAACTCTCTTGAAGAAGGAAATATGTTAGTAATAGACGAGCTAGACTCGAGTTTGCATCCTTTACTATGCCAATACATTCTTAAGATTTTTAATTCCACTGAGCAAAATAGTAAGAATGCACAATTAGTTTTCACCACACATGATATAAGTTTATTAGACGAGGAACTATTACGAAGAGATCAAATTTGGTTCACCCAAAAAAATAGCACTGGAGCTTCTGAACTGTTTTCCCTTGCTGATCTTGGAGAGAGATCAAATCTTAATTTTGCCAAACGCTATTTAGAAGGTAGGTATGGGGCTTTACCATATGTAAAACTTTTGGAAGATATTCAATGATATGCAGTATGCCCAAAAAAGACGAATTAATCCAAAAATATATATCTACTGCAATGGTGAAGTCGCAGAACCTGTTTATTTTCAAGAGTTTAAAAATTATCTAAAATCGAATACCATTAAAATAAGTTACAAACAGTTTAAAGCTCTTGCTCCTTGGGAATTGATAAAGAAAGTTTCGAACCAAAGGGACTTGCTTAATAAGCAAGGAAAATTCTATGAAAAAGACGGAGATCAGTGTTGGTGTGTATTCGATATAGATCAATACTGGAAAGAAAATCAAAAAGAGTTTGAAAAAGCTATAAAATTAGCCAAACAAAATAATATAAATTTCGCTTGGAGTAATGAATGTTTTGAATTATGGTATTTGCTCCATTTTCAACCATTGCAAAGTGCAATCGCAAGAAAAGATTATGACTCTAAACTTAAAACAAACTTCAAGAAGTTAGACGGGAAAGATTACACAAAAAATAGCAATGTATTTATGCGTCTAGTTCAAAAACAGGATAATGCTATCAAAAATGCTAAGAAAATATATAAAAAGGATCGGGTACAAGAAAATCCGTCAACCTCAGTTTTCATTTTAGTTGAAGAGATGAAGAAGCGCTAATGATTAAATAAGGTTAAAATAATATGATAGAATCAGCCCATGGCATATGTTGCTGATTTGCATATTCACTCCAGATTTTCCCGCGCTTGTTCGCCACAACTTAATATCCCAAATTTAGCAAAATGGGCTAACCTTAAAGGTATAAATGTGATGGGTACGGGAGATTTTTTACATCCGCTTTGGTTAACCGAACTTAAAAGTCAATTAAAAGAAGATGGTTCTGGATTCCTAACCTACTCAAAAGATTCTGATATTAAGTTTGTTCTAACTGTTGAAATTGCCTCAATTTATACTCACAAAGGTAAAGGTAGAAGAATACATAACTTAGTTTTTTTACCAGATTTTGCCTCAGTTGAGAGATTTCAGAAGGCATTATTGTCAAGAAGAGCTAATTTAGGTTCAGATGGTAGACCAATTGTTGGAATATCCTCTAAAGACTTGTTAAGTTTGGCTTTACAAGCCTCAGACAAGGCCATTTTTATTCCGGGACATTGCTGGACTCCCTGGTTTGGAGTCTTTGGTTCACAATCAGGCTATGATTCTTTAAATGATTGTTTTGAAGATCTAACAGAGTATGTGTATGGAGTAGAAACTGGATTATCTTCAGATCCAGCTATGAATTGGAGAATAGAGGAGTTAGATAACAGATCAATACTTTCTTTTTCTGATGCTCATTCTTTGCCAAACTTAGGCAGGGAAAGTACAGTTTTTGCAGGAGATGTAAGCTCAGGTTATTCAGGAATGTTTGAAGCTATAAAAAACCAAAAAATTGCAGGTACTATAGAATTTTATCCTGAAGAAGGAAAGTATCATTATACCGGACACAGGAATTGTAGTATCAAATATACCCCGGAAGATTCAAAACAGAAAGGGACTATTTGCCCTGTTTGTAAAAGAGGTTTAACTGTGGGGGTGATGGAAAGAGTAGAAGCGATCGCAGAGCGATCTAATGAAGAATTGAAAATTGAAAATGAAAAAGGGTTCATAAAAAGCAAAGCCTTCCCAAACAGAGCTGGTTATAAAATGTTAGTGCCACTTTTAACAGTTTTGGCAGAAGCTTTTAATACTGCCCCAACAACCCAAAAAGTGTTAAATGAATACAATAAACTAACAAGTAGTTTAGGCAGTGAAATGAAGATTTTAAGCAAAGTAGAGATAGCAGAAATTGCTAAGGTTTCAGGATCAAAAATAGCTGAAGGAATAGATAAGGATAGAAAAGGAGATTTAGTGATAGATCCAGGGTATGATGGGGCATATGGAGTAGTAAAGATTTGGAATAAAGAAACCTCTGTTGAAGAAAAAGAGATTAACATTCCTCAGCTAGGTTTGTTTGACTAATAATATGGAAGAAGATTTTTTAAAGATTGCCAAACAAGCAGCACTTGAAGCTGGAGAGATTATTACCAAATATTTTGGTAAAGAGCATCAATATAAATTTAAAAACAAAGATCAAAGTGATTTTGCCACTCAAGCAGATTTGAGAGCAGAAGAAAAAATTGTTAAAATCTTGACTCAAAACTTTCCTGAGCATAATATTATTGCAGAGGAAGGTAACAAGATTAATAAAGGATCAGAATATACCTGGGTCATTGATCCTTTGGATGGGAGTATTTCTTTTACTTATGGCATGCCATATTATGGAGTCTCAATAGGGTTAATTAAGGATGGTAAACCCATTTTAGGAGTTGTCTATCATATCAAATTTAATGAACTTTACTGGGCGATTCAAGGAGGAGGGGCATATTTGAACGGTAAACTAATTCATGTAAGCACTAAAGAAAAATTAAATGAGGCAGGAGTAGTTTTGGATACAGGACATAGACAGAAAAGACAGTTAAAAATTGATCTGTACGTAACTCCTCTTATTACAAAAGTGGGTTATGCATATTCATTAGGTTCAGCCGTAATAGTTTTGGGAATGATAGCTAGCGGTATTTTGGCTGGAACTGTTAATCAAGCCTGGATCTGGGATTTTGCAGCGGGAACAGTAATTGTGAGAGAAGCAGGAGGTAGGGTTACTGATTTTGAAGGAAAGGAACCCGATTGGAGTAAAGAAAGATTGAATATTGTTGCATCAAATGGTTTGATACATAATCAACTATTGGAGATATTAAAACAATGAAAATTATTGTTGGTTTAGGAAATCCGGAAAGTAGATATGCTGGCACCAGACATAATTTGGGATTTGAAATTTTAGAAAAATATGTCAAAGAAACAGGGAATGAGGGGTGGACAATGGAGGATAGGTTTAAAGCAGAAGTTATTAAAAGAGGAGAACTAGTATTTATTAAACCTCAAACTTTTGTGAATAAATCAGGATTGGCAGTAGGCTTAATTGCTAAATTCTACAAAATAGTTCCTGAAGATGTAATAGTTGTTCATGATGAGTTGGATTTACCTTTAGGAAAGATTAAAGTCAGAATTGGGGGAGCAGCTGCTGGGCATCATGGAGTAGAATCAATAATTTCTGCTTTAGGCACAGATCAATTTATCAGAGTAAGATTGGGGATAGGGAATTTAAAAACCAAAAGCGCTGAAAAAAAAGCCATCCATGTTTCTGCTGAAAAGTTTGTGTTAGAGCCATTTTTACATTCTGAAAAATCACAAGTCAAACATATGATCAAACAAGCCTTAAAAGCCCTGGATATACTTTTGGAAAAAGGTTTAGAGCAAGCCCAAAACCAATTTAATTAAATGACAAAAAAGATTAGTATTATTTTGGTGATTGTTGCTCTATTTGGAGCATTTCTGGCTTGGCTTTTTATAGCATCTTCAAAACCCTTGCCTGGTACAAAAATTGATGATTTAGGTAGAGGACATGTACCAGTAAGTGAAAAAGTTGATTATAATTCTAATCCTCCTACGTCAGGCAAACATTATGAAGATTGGGTTAGATCAGGAATTTATAATGAGCCTAAAGATGATAGAAATTTGGTTCATTCCCTAGAACATGGTTATGTGATTTTGTCATATAACTGTGCTAAACAAGTAACAAGTAACAAGTTACAAGTAACCAGTTTGGTATATGCCCATGGTATTGAAGAGGAGGGCACGCCTTCATCCAAAGTAGCAACTTCATCTGCCAATTTGCCGGAAAGTTTTAGATCAGAAAACTGTCATAAATTGGTTAACCAGCTGATTTCAATTTACAATAAAAAAGGCAAGACCAGACTGATTGTGATACCAAGACCAAACCTAGATACAAAGATTGCTTTAACAGCCTGGAATTATGTAGATAAGCTTGATCAGTTTGATTTAAACAGAATAGAAAGATTTATAGATGCACATTTGAATCAAGGTCCTGAAAAAACTATGGAGCAGTAATCTGTATTTGACCGCTCTACTTATCCAGCAAATCATATTAGTAAAAAAACGCCAATGATAAAATATCCTAAGTGATTGAAATAAAAATATTGTGGTGATATCGTCCTTAAGCTGCTATTTGATAATGTTCTTCAATTATTTTATTTCCCATGTCTACCAATTCTTTATATCCTTTATTTGCTCTTGGATCACTTTCCATATCTACAATATGATGATCGTCAAAACCCAGAAGATTACCCTCAACCTTTGACGTATCAGCTCTCCCGATATTATTTTGCTGCTGAAACTTGAAAACTGCGGTTGTTGGATTTCCGTCATAATACTGAATATGTTTAGGACGGATTCCAGGATTTTTTGCAAAAAAACTCTCCCAATACTGTTTTGCGGGGACAGTATTTTCTGCCCGTTTCAAATGCGCGCTAGAGTTTTCTATAATTTCTTTTAGTTCTTCATCATCGAAAGAAGAGTCTCTCCAAACCATTTCCCCGATTAGTTTGCTAGCAAGAGCATCTGAAGAATCTGTTGTCACTCCTAGTCCTTGAAGTTCGCGAGCAAAAGCGGCAAAACATGCTTCTTTCAAATCCAATTGGCGATCATAATGCCTCTCATCTATATATGCCAAAAGAACTTTTTTAAGTGGTGACTGATCATCAAGTTTCTTACCCCATTTGACAAATGAACTAACTAGTGCGGTATCTTCAATCATTACTCTTTTTTCCTGCCCATCCACAACTTTTATTTCTGAAGCATACTTTGATCCTGTTTCTGGATCAACAGGTGTTTTTTCTGCCAAGAAAACTATGCCACTATCAACAGGAACACCCGGTTGATTTGGGTCTGTCCAGATAAACACATCATTCCACTTTGTTTCACTTTGTCTTCTAGTTAAATCTTTCTCCCATCCGTTAAAAGCAAAAGCATATTGAGATGCCAAAACATCAGAAGGATATGCAAAAAAAACCTCGTTGTCCCTTTCTCCACCATAGTACCCATCTGATACCATTTGAGCAGCAAGGTGGGTGGCTGTAATATCTGGGTAATTAGGAGCGGCAGCTAAACTTCTATTGAGAAAATTCAGAAACCTTTCTTTTGCTTTATCTGCACTAGGAGAATCCTGTAAAAAATTTTGTACAAACGATTTTACTGTTGCTTCATCCCTATTACCCAGACCTACCCGTGCTATTGGTGGAAATATGCTTCGACCATTTCCCATCATATCAGTAAAACCATTGTTAAATTCACGATACCCACGGGTATGATCAACCATCATGTCGCCACCCGTATGGTCACGGAATCCTTGACGGGTGACATGAGCTAAAAAGTGCGGATTTAATCTTCGCCATAACGCAATATATTCTTCAGTTGTAAGGTTTGCTAATACATCTGGGGTCAGGAGCTCTCGCTTTTCCTGATTTGTTAGTGGTGTTGATGCAACTTTTTCATAATATGCCTCAAGTAGCTGCTTAGGGTCTGGAACTTGTTCTTGCATTTGCTGTAATTCCCGAATTTGTGCAGAAGTAGCGACAGATTCAGTTGAGGTTGTTGCTAACTTTTGTCGGACAGCGGCTAATTCTGTTTGCAGACTTGCTGCTTTTGCATCACCTAGGTGGAGTATTCCTTTCAGTTTTACTATTTTACTTTCGTTCCTTCTTGCTAAATCTACTTCAGTTTGTTCTCCTTGCTGGGAAAGAACACCGTATTGCTCATCAAGGTTTTGACGTTCTCGACGCTTTGCTTCAAGGGTATCACGGCTCTCTCTTCCTTCCCCTCGAGCTTGTAGAATTGCTCCTGCAGTTTCTTTTCTTCCTTCTGGATCTAGTTTTTTTGATATCGCACGAGGATCAAGCAAGTCTTGTTTTACCTGGCTAATATTTTGTGGTATTTGAGGTACTTCTGATGTTTCAGACATATTCTATCTAAGAATAGATTATTTGTTTATAAATATCAAATATGCCTACCAGGGATTTATTTATCCAGCAAATCATACCGGTGAATTTTATAAATGGCTATTGAGATAATCCAGCTTAATAAAAAGGCCCCAATGATAAAATATCCTAAGTGATTAAATTCAATCTTATTTACCAATCCAAAAATACTCCCATTTATTCCTGTTTTCTCACTGATAATTTTCAACCCTTCAACACCACCAATAAATAAAGCAGTCACTACAGATATGAAAGTGATGTTCATGTTGTAATACAATTTTCTAATTGGTTTAACATAAGCCCAACCATATGCTCCAAGCATTAATATTCCATCTAAAGTATCAACTAAAGTCATCCCAGCAGTAAATGCTAAAGGTAGCAGAATCACCATCCAAATTGGCAGACCATTAACTGATGTGGCTGCAGAAATGCTTAGCAATCCAATTTCTGTGGCAGTATCAAAGCCTAAACCAAATAAAAATCCCACAATAAACATTTGATGACTGTGACTTAAGGTTTTCAGTAACGGCTTAAGAATCCTTATGATAAAACCTCTATTTTCCAAAATTTCTTCTAAAGCCTCATCTTTAAGAGGCTTCTTACCTTTAATAACTCCTCTCCAAACAGAAAATATTTCTATGAAAGCCAGTAAGTTAATTAGTCCAATCACCAGCAAAAATAAAGAAGATATGGTAGTACCAATTAAAGAACCAGCTTCTTTAAATGCAGGTAAATTATGCTGAACAAAAGAAGCAGAAATAGCCACAGCTATTGATAAGGCAATGACTACCAAAGAATGACCAAGGGAAAAGAAAAAGCCTACAGCAACTGGACGCTGCCCATCATGCATGAGTTTTCTGGTGGTGTTGTCAATAGCTGCAATATGATCTGCATCAACTGCATGTCTTAAGCCAAAACCGAAAGATAAAGCAGCCAAGCCAAGCAGCAGAGGGTAAGAGCGGGAAAATACCAATATTAATATCCAGATACTGCCATTAAATATCAGTAGTAAGAGTAAAATACAAAATAATCTTTTTTTAACATCTTCTGAAACAGAGGCAAAAATTTTACTAAGGTGTTTTAGCATGGTAAAGTTTATTTATGTGGTATTTATTAAAGACCCCTAAACTTCAATTAGCAATAACTCTAATTTTAATTTATTTGTCATCTCTAATAAAGTCTGATCTTACCTTAAGTTGGTATATTTTGCCCCTTTGTGTAGGTTTTACCATATTTTTTGATTTGTTGTTTACTTTTTTGAGGAAAAAGGTACTTTTTATGCCTTTATCTTCATTAGTTTCAGGATTGATTATTGCTTTAATTATTAACCCCCAGGCTTTGTGGTATCAGGTGGCAGTGATTTGCGCTCTGGCCATGGCTAGTAAAAACTTTGTCAGATTATCAAACAAACATATTTTTAATCCAGCTGCAGTGGGATTATTTTTAGGAGGGATAATCTTTAATTTAAATGTTTCCTGGTGGGGATCATCTTTTCAAACCCATTTTTGGGATTTTTTGATTCTGCTTACACCTGGGATAATTTCTTTTTACAAAATGAAACGTTATGGCAGCATCTTATCTTTTTTAATTGTTTATGAATTATTAACTGGTTTTAAGAATTTGTTGGATCCTACTACCATCTTTTTTGCTTTGGTGATGCTACCTGAACCAATGACCTCACCTTTTGATTTGAAAAAACAAATATTATACGGGGCAATTGTGGCAGTTGCTATTACAATTCTTTCCTATTTTCCCATACTCCCGGATGTTTTTATTCCGGCACTGCTTTTGGGTAACTTATTTACTCGAAGAGTCTACTAGGCTCTTCTCCTCATTTTTAAGTAGTTCCAGAGTATTACTTTTAGCCTGATCTACACTTTGTCCCCAGGCTTTGGCAGCTTTTCCAAACATTTCTTTAATATGTACTTCCTCAAGTATTTTTTGATCCTGGTTTTCCAAGGCTTGAAGCAAAATTAACCTGGTTTCATCAAAAGATTTATCCCAATGTTTGGATAAATGATTGAGAGTGGAGTTGGTAATATTATCTGGACTACCCATATCATCATCCGGATTTTGACAACCGCAGTTATAGCACATACTTGGTGTTTATATTATAATCTTTTCGCATGGTAATTATACTTTCATTGTTAACATTTGTCTCTACTTTTTTAGGAGGACTGGTTGGTTTAAAGTATAAGGATAAGCTGCATTTAATTTTAGGGTTTACAGCCGGGGTGTTACTGGGAGTAGTGGCTTTCGATATTTTCCCGGAATTAATTGAGCTTTTGGAAAAAACTCAAACTGAATCTGTGGTGGCTATGGGAGCATTGGTGGCTGGATTTTTAATCTTTCATATCTTGGAAAAACTGTTAATTATCCATCATGCTCAGGAAGAAGAATATGGTAAACATAAGCACCCTTCGGTGGGAGTTTTATCTGCTTTAGCTTTATCAGGCCATTCATTTTTGGATGGAGTGGGGATAGGTCTAGGATTTCAAATTTCATCAGCCGTAGGAATTTTAGTGGCAATAGCTGTGATTTCTCATGATTTTTCAGATGGGTTAAATACAGTTTCATTAATGTTGGCTCATAAAAATACTACTGCTAAAGCTAAGATAATGTTACTGATAGATGCTCTGGCTCCTGTTTTAGGAGCATTATCAACCTTGCTATTTACCTTGCCAGAAAAGTTATTAGTTGTTTATCTGGGTTTTTTTGCTGGATTTTTACTATATATTGGAGCAGCGGATATTTTGCCTGAAGCTCATGCCCAACACTCCTCAAAATGGACTATACTAATGACAGTTTTAGGTGTATTATTCATCTTCTTAATAACCCGGGCACTCTAATGGATCAAATAATTTTAGCTTGCGATGATCAGGGTAAATTTCTAGAATATATTCCAAAAGAAGCAGGACATACTGGAGAGGGTAGAAGACATTTGGCTGTAACAGTTTTAATCTACAACTCTCAAGGACAGGTTCTGCTGCAGAAAAGAAAACATAAGGTATTTGATAATATTTGGGATTTTACTGCCTCAACTCACCCATTACATAAAGTTGATGGAACAGACGAAAGCCTAGAAGAAGCAACATTAAGATCTCTTAAAATAGAGTATGATATAGAAAATATCATCCTAAAAAAGGTGGGTGAATTTAACTACTTTGCTAAACTTGGTCCTCTTTGTGAAAATGAACATGACTACCTCCTAATAGGAGAATACAGTGGAGAAGTTAAGTTAAATACTGAAGTAGCTTATGAATATAAATGGGTTGGAAAACTTAAATTGCTTAAGGATATGGAAGAAAATCCAAAAAAATACTCTGCCTGGTCACAAGAAGGATTAAAAGTATTAAAACAAACAGGGTTTTTCAATGAATGAACTTGATGAACTTTTAGAAGTGGTGGATGATAGCAATCAAGTAGTGGGTAAAGCCACAAGAGGAGAGTGTTATAGAAAAGGATTACTTCACAGGGCAGTAAATATTTTCATCTATAACTCAAAAAATGATGTTTTTTTGCACCAAAGATCCTCTAAGAAGCTTAAATATCCTTTATTTTGGGATTTGAGTTGTTCTGAGCATGTGAAGTCTGGTGAAAGTTTTACAGAAGCTGCTAAAAGAGGTTTAAAAGAAGAGTTAGGAATAGAAGTTCAACTTCAAGAGATAATTCCTATACATAAAATAGATAGTAGTGCTGGGAAGTATTTAGATTATGAGTTAGTTGTTACTTATAAGGGAATATATGAAGGGAAAATGAAATTTGATCCAAATGAAGTAGCAAAGGGTAAATATTTTAACACTGATGAGCTGGATAAATTGATTTCAAATGGTAAAATAAAAGTCACTTCTTGGTTTTTAAAAGACTGGAAACTTTTGAATAATCTACATTGACATTCTGATTTATGTATTGTATGATTAAATACATAAATGGATTTAGATTTTGATATAGTTAAAATTGAAGGATTTATTTGGGATAAGGGTAATATTGAAAAAAATAAAGCTAAGCATGATGTAGATAGAGATCAGTGTGAGGAAGTATTTTTAAATCAACCTCTGCGTGTTTTTGATGATGAAGTACATTCAAAGTTAGAAAAACGGTATGGCGCATTAGGAAAAACAAGTAAGAATAGACAACTGGTAGTTTTCTTTACTGTTCGTAATAATAGAATACGGGTTATTTCTGCCCGTGATCAGGGAAAGAAAGATAGAAAAATATATCAGCAAATACAGCAGCAATATGAAAAAAAGAAAGTGAGGTGAATTTATTTTTTGAAAAAAATGAGCAATAATCTTAAAAAAGTCAAGAAGCTTCCAAAGTTTAAAGATGAAGATGAAGAAAGAAAATTTTGGGCAACTCATGAGTTAAGCGATGTTTTTGATGTTACCCGTGGTGTTGATGTGATATTTCCTAATCTGAAACTATCAACAAGAACGATAACCATTCGTGTTCCAGAGTCTCTCTTAAATAATCTTAAAAGGATTGCAAATAAAAAGGATGTACCATATCAGTCACTTATGAAAGTATATCTTGAGAGATTGGTAAAAGAAGAATATATGCAGGTGAAACACGCTCCCTGAGTGTTTTTAAATAGGTTCGGTAGTAAGGGTCACCTGAAACAACCAGCCTGTAAATAAAAAATTAGAAAAGATGGTTTCTAGGAGACTGGAGATTCTTACATTAACTATTTAACTTTGATGCAATATGTTGAATAATAGCCGGCACCATTTGTTCAAAGTTATGTCCAGCTTTAGGAACCAAGATAGTAGTATGGTCTGTTCTAGGTGAAATTACATCATCTTGCTCTCCAGTAAATACAGTACCGGATTCTATTTGCGACATTGTGTTTGTGCCAAGCCTTCTTAGATTTAGATAGTTTCTAATAGGGTTCTTAGATTTCAATAAGTGAGTAGTTCTTTTTATATAATCAAAATTTACTCCTATTCCTGCATGTTGTTCTGGTCTTGAGGTTCTTTTTATAGCATCATATATTCTTTGTTTAACTGCCCGTACTCTTCTACCTAAAAGTGTCCTAATTGGATAAATAGGAGCAACAAGTAATATATTTTCCCTTGGTAGTTGTAAGATGGCTCCAAGATCCGCTGCAAGAGGGCATCCACTAGAATAACCAATAACAAAAGGGTAATCTGTATTATCATCGCCAATAATTTTTTCTCCAATCTCTCTTTGTAAAGCTGCTACATACTCTTCTAGAGTTCTTCCATATTTACGAAACTCTGTGAACCAAAAATCACTACCACCTTCTCTAAAATGTTCTAAAGCAGCAGGAGATGGTCTTGAACCTTCAATTGGAGGGACAAATACAACACTGTTATGATTTGTAGGGTTACTGCTAGCTGCAAGTCTTGTTAATTCTAGCAAACGGAGACCTTTTTCTCGTTCTGATGTAGGGAGGGAAACTTCAGTCATGATTTTGTATTAAAAAAGATGATCATTTGTTAATCTAGTACCTTCTCCTGGGGTATTAACAATAATATCTTTAACTTCTTCAATCTCTTTTAACTTCGCTTTAACTTTCTTTACATCTTTTTGCTCACAAATTAGGTGAATATCCTGACCGGTATTAATTGTAAAATAAACTGGAATGTCATCAGTTCTCCAATGAGAAGTAAGTTTCATAATTTTTAAAGTGCCTGGAGTCCAATAAATTAAAGGAGGGTATTGGGTTAACATGATGGTGTGTAATTCCAAAGCTTCTTGTTCAACTAATTCCCCAAACTCTTTAAAGTTTTTTTCTTTAATAAGTTTTTTTACTTTTCTATTTTTTTCCTTCATGTGAGATTGCCTAATTTTCATAAAAGGGGAGGATTGGGCTGACTTTTGACCTAAAGAGGTGGAAACTTCTTTTTTGCCTATACTCACCACTGCCACAATATCTGCAATATCCCAGTAATTTTCAGGGAAAATTTGTTTGGCATATGAAGTTTCAGATGTATTACCATCTAACCATTCTACAAAGCCTGAAGGAATAGATCTGCAGGCAGAACCAGAACCTTGTCTGGCTAAAATAGATAATTCCTTATCTTTGAGTTTAAGACCTGCTGCAGAAGCTGCAGAGACTGTTAAAGCAGCAAAACCAGAAGCAGAGGAAGACAGCCCAGTTCCTGAAGGAAAATTATTATTAGAAACTACCTTAGCTTTTAAACTAATATTAGCTAAGTGCCTAACTCTATCCAAATGTTTTATGATTCGTTGCTCGTCACCTTCCTCAATGCCACCTCCATTAATTGTGATTTGATCCTTCTTATACTCCTTGGAAAACTCTACAGTGGTAGTGGTTAAAAGATTACTTAAAGACATGGAAACAGAACCATTTTCTGGCAGTCTTAAAACTTCATCTTTTCTACCCCAATATTTGGTAAAAGCTATATTAGATGGAGCTATGGTTGTGGCTTTCATGATTCAACCCTGACTCCTTCCACATTTGCTTCAACATCAATTATCTTACCCCCTGCATCTGTAATACCCTTTTCAATAGCTGGTTTACCCTGAACCGGGTGAAGGGCAATCATACAGTCTCCCATACCTGCGCCAGACAGTTTTGCTCCATATGCTCCTTGATCTCTAGCTCCATAAATCATATCAGCTAGCTTTCTACCCTCAACTCCTAAAAAGGAAAGTAGTCCTTGGTTAAAGTTCATAAGCTCTCCCAATGTTACCCAATCTTTATTCAATAAAGACACTTTAGCTTGTTCTACTAACTTTTCTATCTGTGAGTAAGTATTCTCAACTACTTGAGGATACTTGTCTGATTTTTTGGCAACTTCATTTACAATAGTTACAGTATCAACTTTTACTCCTGAATAACCCACAATCAAAGGTAAAGAATCAATATCTAAAACCTCAATTACTTTTCCAGGTGTAATATAGTAGAGTGTGCCCCCAAATGTTGCTGCAGCTACATCAAATCCAGAGCCTTTACTTTGAATATCTAAAACTGTTTTGTATGCCAAATCAAAGATATCTTTTTTATCTAAATTTGCCCCTGTTAGTTCAGATAAAGCTTTAATCACACAAACTGTGGAAGCAGAAGAAGAACCAAATCCAAATTCTGAAGAAAATTCTGAAGCAGTAGTCACTTTAATCCCACCAGAAATTGGGTGAGAAGTAGTAAAATTTTTAATAGCAATTTCTACAAACTTAGCTCCTTTAGGAATTTCACCTTGGCCTAAGTTCGCCATGGGTTTTTTATAATCTGCAACTTTAACATCAGGGGCCTGAAGCTCAAAAATAGAGTTATCTGTTAGTTCAACCGTGGCTTTCATTCTTTGTGAAACAGCTGTGACAATACAAGGACTGCCATAAACAACAGCATGTTCTCCCAAAAGCATTAATTTACCAGGTGCTGAAACTGTAATTTTTCTATTCACGTCTTAATCCTTCTATCCCTAGTTTAGATTGAAAATAGTCCAATCTAAGAGATTTGGCAATATCTTTGATAACTTGGGGATTTGAGTGGTAGCAAAGTAATACTCCAGTTGGGCCATCAGTTGAACCACCCCCACAGATTTTGGCAGCTCCTCCAGCTTGTTCTATTTTCCTAATAATATTTTGAGCAAATTTAGAGGCAACGCCAATACTCTCCAAATTCTTTTCTCCTTCTTTAATAATCCTCATAAACTCTTTTTCATTCCCTTCTTTTATAACAGGAAGTAATTCTTTGACTAATTTTTCTTGGATTTCTAAAAACTGTTCAACAATTTTTGGTTTTTTGTCATAAAGATTTTTAACAAAAACTACCATATCTTTAGTAGTTTGTTTTGGTGTACCTGTATTAATAATCACAAAGTTTTTGGAAAGCTTGTTAGGTATAGAAAAGGGAAGCTTCTGAATAATTTTTAAATCAGGAGTTTCTTTTCTAAACCAGATTAATCCTCCAAATATAACTGTGGCTGGGTCAGCACCTGAGGGATTACCATGAAAAACTTTTTCTGCCTCATAGGCTAATTTATTGATCAAATTTAAATCCCACTTTACTTTTAAAAATAACAGTAAGGCAGCAATATAGGTGGCAGATACTGCTCCAGATGATCCCAAACCAGCACCAATGGGGATTTGTGAGGAAATTTCTAGGTTATAGGGAGGAATGTTTTTAATATTGAGCCCCTTTTTTACAATTGGTTCAATAACTTCTGTCATTCTGGCTTGTCCAGAATCATGATTCTGGAGTCGCTGGTGCTCCCCAGAATGACAGGGTTGGATAGTTACTGTTATTCTTAAATCTACCGCTGTAAGCAAAGCTGGTTTACCATACACCACAGCATGTTCACCTAATAGATGAATCTTACAAGGAGCTGAAACCTTTATCATATTGGTTTACCACGTTCAGTTATCATGAACGTGGTTTACCACGTTCAGTTATCATGAACGTGGTTTACCACGTTCAGTTATCATGAACGTGGTTTAACTTTAACTCCATATTCTATAACATCTTCAGACTTTGCCTTACCAATTTTTCTAATCACTGTAACTACTTTTTGATTTGGTTTTAGGTCTTTTTCCTCACAATCCACAATCTGTAAGGGTAATCTCTCATCTTTAAATTCAATAATTCCTACTACATAAGGTGCTTCATGTTCAAATCCAGCAGGAGGAACTAATATTTTAGTCCAAACAACCAGCCTGCCTACTTTATTAAGGTAATTATGCAAATTTTTGTGTGCCCGCCAAATAGTGACCGGTGAATTCATGATTGTAATATATGAACAACAACTGTTGCTCCTGATCCTCCTACATTATGTGTCAGTCCAATATTGGCATCCTTTACTTGTCTTTTGCCCACCCTTTTTTGCAGCTGATGTGCAATCTCTATAATTTGCTTTATACCAGTTGCTGCCACCGGATGACCACAGGCTTTTAAGCCTCCTGAGGTATTAACAGGCATTTTCCCGCCTAATTTAGTATGTCCGTTGCTGACAAATCTTCCACCCTCACCCTTTTTACAAAATCCCAAATCTTCCATAGCCAAAATTTCAGCAATGGTAAAACAGTCATGAACTTCTGCTACTTTAATATCAGATGTTTCCACCCCTGCCTGTTTCAAGGCTTTTAAAGATGCTGCTTTGGTAGCTGCAATTTCTGTTAAGCTTTTCCTTTGAGACAGATCAACAGTATCAGTTGTAACTGCCGAACCTGTAATATAGACAGCCTTCGAGGATGTATCTTGGGACAACACCACAGCTGCTGCCCCGTCTGAGATAGGGGAAGCATCAAATAAAGTAAAAGGTGTAGAAATAATCGGACTTTCCAAAACCTTTTCTATACTTACCTCATATGGATACTGAGCTTTACTGTTTAAAGAAGCATGGTAGTGGTTTTTAACTGCCACCGATGCCATATGCACTCTGGTAGTGCCAAATTTATTCATATGAGCTTTGGCCATCAAAGCATAAAGGGCCGGGAAGGTTAATCCTGCTCTTCTTTCAGCTTCTGATCCTGCGCCCATTAAAGCTGTTGAAATATCAGATGAAGGGACATCTGTCATTTTTTCAACTCCGACTACTAAAACATTTTTATAAGTTCCAGCAAGGAGTGATTGGATAGCCAGATGCACAGTTAGACCACCTGACGCGCAAGCACCCTCTATTCTAAATGAGGCGCCTTTAATACCCAAGCTTGAAGCAACTAAAGCTCCTAAATGATCTTGGCCGGATAATTTACCATGAATCATATTAGCCACAAAGACAGCCTCAATATCTTGAATCTTAAGTCTTGAATCCTGAATCGCTTCCATTGAAGCTTCCTGGGCCAAATCGAGTAAAGATTTATTCCAAAGTTCCCCGAATTTTGTTAAACCAGTGCCTAAAACTTTTATCCTCATATTCTGTATTTTGTCAATATATTTTTAGCAATCAAAGAATAATCTATATAAGTTTTGTTTTGAATTTGTTTTTTAACTGTTTCTTTATTCCTTTTTTGATAATCAGTAATTTCTTTAGTGACTTCAAATACAAAAGCATCTGCCCCAGCACCAGATCCATATGAGCACATAAAAATTTTATTTCCTGGTTTGGCTATATCTAAAGTAGCAGCTAGTCCCACCATAGATGAGGCAGAGTAGGGATTACCTATTTGAGTAACAGTAAATCCCGGGTTCAGTTGAGTTTCAGAAAATCCTAATTTTTTAGCTGCTTGCTTGGGGAATTTAGCATTAGGCATATGAAATACAGCAAAGTCAAAGTCTTGAGGGGTTAACTTCACTTTTTCAAGCAATTTTTGTGAAGCTCCCAGCACATGAGTAAAATAGGCAGGTCCACCAGTAAACCTGCCTGCATGAGAAGGAAATTTTTCTGTGTCTTTTCTCCAAAAATCAGGAGTATCTGATGAATATGAGCTAAAATCTATAATATTAGCAATAGTATTTGTTTTTCCTAAGATAAAAGCAGCTGAAGCAGAACCGGCTGTATATTCCAAAACATCAGATGGCCTGGATTGAGCCACATCAGAACCTACTGCCAAAACCAGCTTAGCTTTGTTCTGAGCCACGAGACCTGATAACAGTTGAATCCCGGCAGTTCCAGCTTTGCAGGCAAATTCCAAATCAGCTGCTAAATAATTGTGACCCATGCCCAGTATCTCAGCTACAATAGTGGAAGAAGGTTTGACTGCATAAGGGTGGGATTCTGAGCCAATGGTAATGCCTCCTATATTTTTTGGGTCAATATTGCCTGATGATAAAGCCCGAGAAGATGCTTCAATAGCTAAGGTAACAGCATCTTCATCAACAGAGGCTACAGCTTTCTCAAAAACTCCTAAGGATTTTTCTACTTCATCTGCTACTTTACCCCAGGCATGGGCAATTTGGGATGGTTTTATTCTATATCTGGGGATGTAAGCCCCATATGAAACAATACCAATCATTTTCCCTTTCTTCCAAGTTGAGAATGTGCTTTTGCCAAAGTGCCTTCGGACAAAGAGGCAATTAATGATAACTCACCAGCTAAAACAGCAGCTCCAGCAACTTGGGCATATTCTAGCACACTGCCTACTTTCATAATCTCCAAAGCTTCTCTCTGGGTTGGCAGATGGGTTCCTCCACCCACAGTTCCACAAACTAAAGAGGGAAGATAAATAGAAAAATTTAAATCTCCATTTTCTAAAATTTCAGCCGTAGTTACACCTAAGCTTCCTTCCACAACATGAGCCGGGTCCTGACCTGTAGCTATAAACAAAGCTGCAATAATATTGGCAAAATGAGCATTAAAGCCTAAAGACCCACTCATAATCGAGCCTAAATGATTTTTCCTGTAAACTACCTCAGCTATTTTCTGAGGAGTAGTTTTTAAGGTGTTTTTAACTACTTTTTTGTCTAATACTACCTCTGCCCAGACTTTTTTACCCCTGCCTTCTATAAAATTTAACCAGGCAGCTTTTTTGTCTATATCAAAATTACCTGCCAAAGATACACATTTTGCTTTGGTTTTTTCCTCAATTAGTTTTACAGCTGCTTGTGTTGCAATTGTGACCATATTCATACCCATGGCATCTTCTGTTGAATACTTAAATCTAACAAAAAGGTTAATACCTGCTAAAGCTGTTGATGTTTTTAAAAGCTTTAAATGAGAAGAAGTTTTTTCAGTAATAGAGGAGAGGGATTTAAAGTTATTCTCAATCCAATCCTTGGTTTTGATCGCATGTTCTAAGTTATTCAGTTTAAAAACCGGCCCGCGGGTTTGCCCCACATCTTCTACGAATACAGTTGCTCCTAAAGACTCAGTAATGGCTTTACAGCCCCTGGAGATAGAAGCCACCAAAGCTCCTTCAGTGGTAGCCAAAGGGATGTAGTAATTGACAATTGACAATGGAGAATTGACAATTTTTAGCGGGCCGGCAATGCCTAAGGGGATCTGGGTAGCTCCAATTAAGTTCTCGATATTTCTACCAGTGACTTGTTCTTCTTTAAAATTAAAAACACCTATGTTTTTCAACTTTATATTTAATTCTTTTTCTAAATACTCACGTCTTTTTGCAGCTTGAGGAAAGTCACGTAAACTGGTTTTACTTTTCATCGAGGCTCAATTCTAGCACAAAAATGCTTAATATGGTAAATTAAGGCAATGAATTTTAAAAATTACTTAAAAGAGAACGCCCAAAAAGTTGATAAGAAACTGGATGAAATACTCTTAGAATTCTTGAAAGAAACAAAAAAAACCAACACTAAACTTTTACCTTTTGCAAAAAGTCTGGTAAATTCCTGTAAGGGAGGAAAGAGGATCAGAGGGGTTTTAGTAAATTTGGGTTATGAAATTGCATCCCCAAAATCTTACAGTAATGACATATTTAAAGTAGGAGCTGCTTTTGAAATTTTACATACAGCTCTTTTGATACATGATGACATTATTGACCAAAGCCCGCAAAGACGTGGTCAACCTTCTCTATATACTGCCTTAGGGGGAAGTCACTATGGAATATCACAAGCCATAAGTGTAGGGGATATTGGGCTATACTTACCTATAAAAATTATCACTAAAACCTCCTTCTCAGCAGAAGTTAAAATAAAAGCTTTAAATTATTTTTCCCAAATGCTTATCAACACAGGTTGGGGACAGATCATGGACGTTTTAAAAGATAAAGATAAGAAATTCATCGATCTTTTTAAAACTGCCAAATATACCATTGCCGGTCCTTTGCAACTTGGAGCTATACTTGCTGGAGCAAAAGATAATTTGATTAAAAAATTAGGGGAGTTTGGGGAAAATATAGGCATAGCATTTCAGATCCAGGATGATATTTTAGATGGGGAGATAGATTTAGCAAAGGGTCGTTCTCAAGCTTTAGAATATGCTGCAAAAGCCCAAAAGATGATACCGGGAATTACTGGTAGTAAGAAGATGAGTATATTATTGGAGGAAATGTGTCAGTATTTGGTGGAAAGGAGCAAATGAGACTAGATAACAATAATATTCCAAAGCATATAGCTATTATTATGGATGGTAATAGAAGGTGGGCTAGAGGGAAGAACCTACCTGATATTAAAGGTCATGAAAAAGGGGCAGAAGGCTTAGAAAATATTGTTGATGAAGCAGAAAAAATAGGAGTTAAAACCATTACAGTTTATGCCCTTTCTACAGAAAATATTAAAGAACGGGCAAAAAGAGAGGTACTAGGATTGTTCAATTTAATGCGGGCAGCCTATCAGAGCAGACTAAAGAAGATGATGGAAAAGGGTGTAAGTGTAACAATCTTAGGTGAAGCACAAGGTCTTCCAGGGACTATAAAACAGCTTATAAATCAAATCAAAAAAGTCTATATTAAAAATGAGTCAATCAAATTAAATATTGCTTTAAATTATGGCAGCAAGAAAGAATTAATTTCAGCCATTAAAGATATTGTTAAAAAAGGGATTGATGTTAAAAGAATTAATGAGGAATTGATTGAGAAACATTTATATACAGCTAATCAGCCAGATCCTGATTTAGTAATTAGAACTGGAGGCAGAAGCAGGCTATCTAATTTTTTGCTTTGGCAAACAGCCTACAGCGAGTTTTACTTTACCCGTACTTTGTGGCCAGATTTTAATAAGAATGAACTCAAAAAAGCCATTGTTTGGTATCAACTTCAAAAAAGAAATTTTGGGAAGTAGTTTTTAAGTTTATGGAGCGTATGTTAAACCAGTGCCACTGTTATACAGGGCGGAAACTTCATCAGCACTTAGAGCTCTATTCCAAACTCCCACCTCATCAATTATTGCTTTAGCTGGGCTGGTATTAACACCGGCGTCCCGAGCCCCGATAGTTGGTCCATATACGCGACGGGAAGAATCAAACTGACGCCAGTTTACTACAGGTGTGCCCTTTGGGTCACCGTCACAGTAGAAGTTAACTCCGCTCAAGGTACTGTAGGTAACAGCTACATGATGCCAGTTTCCATCAGCAGGGCATAAAGCATCAGCAATCGATTTGTCTGCCCTGTCAACACTCGCAAAAAAAACAATATTAATTCCATATTTCTCAATCCTCATGTATTCATCATACAAGTCAAAAATGGAAAAATAATCAGCCCAAGCACTGCTTCCGTTATCTTTAATCCACGCTGCCCACGTTCCTGCGGAAGTGTTAACCACACTTGATTGTACTGTCAAAACACCTCCGTCAAAATTCATTCCATAGTTAATCTTGCCTGAGCTGGTAGGTGAAGCATTTCTAACCCATTGCGCAGTATAATTGTTGCCAGAAGAATCACAACTACCAGAACTTCCACCGGGACAGGAAGTGCTGGCTGTTTCATCCAGTTTCCAATAGGCAACTAAGCCACTAGCAGGGAAAGGAGCAGCAGTAGGTTGGGGAGCTACAACAGGAGCAGAACCTGAAGCAGAAGGAGCAGGTACAGGAGCAGCAACAACATCTGCAGGATCAGCAGCAGCTAAGGTCAAATTATCAGAAACAATACTGTAATTATAATTAGCACTGGTACAATTAATATTCGGGATGATTTGAGAATCTGAACAGTTTTCCAGTTTGGCAAATAATCTAAACCCCTGGCCACTGTTAGAGGAAATATAACAATAAGCTAGTTTGGAAGACGGGTCACTAATAGTTCCACCGCTAATATTATTTGCAATAGAGGTATAAAAAGTGCTGGAAGTAGGGTCAGTTTGGCAACTGGCTATATCTGTTTTATCTGTATTTACTATGTATTTACTATTTTGTTGAAAATATATTTCCAAAGCTGTGGCCAGTTTTTGCAGATCACTTTTCCTGGTACTATCCCGGGCTTTGGATTGCACACCCTGGAATGTGACAACTCCCACAGTGGATAAGACACTAATAATACTAATTACTATTAATAGTTCCACCAGGGTAAAAGCATTTCTTTTCATTGTATTTCACTCCATCTTTGGATAGTATCAGACATTAAATTTCTTAAAATTACCAGGTATTTGGGTTGATAATTGATTTGTTCAGCAGGCGTATTCCTGTTGTTATTTGCTGCAGATGGGTCAAGAATGCGTTTGAATTTAATATATGAGGCATTTGGATCTGCGGTTGGGGGTTCTCTTAAAGATATTAAGCTGCCATTGATTACAAGTGGGGATGCAGTAACATTAGTGCTTGGACAAGTACTGCCATCATAAGCTGTACAGATAATCCCTTCTGAGATGATCACAGCATCTACTTGGGTGACAGATTGGTTAATATTAACATTACCTTTAACTATAAAAACCAGACCGCCAGGATATCCTATATTGCCTTGTATTGACAAATCTTTCTCTACAAATACCACGCCTACCCTTTGATTTGCATCCTGAGGGATAATTGTACCAGAACGTCTAGTTAGGTATCCATTAATAAAGTACAAATTATCCTTTGTCCCGCTTAAATCTATAGAGCTTTCATCAAATGCCTCATTACCAGTACCTATTGGAATTTGCTTTGTCACAGAAGCTGTAGTTTTAGCTTGAGTGTAATAGAGTGATTTTAACTCATCATAGCTGGGTATTTTATATGGAGCAAAAGCAGCTTTAGGGTCAATAATACAAACTCCAGAATTGGTTACCAGATTGTTACTAATATCAATACGAGAGGTAGAGGTTAATCCACCTTGCACTACAGCTCTTGTATTGTTTGTACTGCAAGTGCCTGAAGTTTGAGCAAAGGCAGGAGGGATTTGGTTGGTAGTATGTAGTATGTAGTATGTAGATAGTATGATTGCCAAAATACAAAATACAAAATACAAAATACTAATTCTTTTCATATTATTATAATGTAACATGGACAAACCCCACCAGGCCTGAACCTTTACAAACATAACCATAATCACCTGTGCCATATTTAAATTGGGCCTTAATGGTTAAATCCCCATTAGCAGGGATTTTGTAGATATGTTCCTCATCAAAAATAATATAATGTTGCGTATTATCATTATTTTTAATTTTAAATTCAGAGCCTTGTTTTACTTGTAAGACTAAAGGAGCAGGTTGACAGTTTTTAGTTTCTATAGTATTACCCATCTTTGCAAGTTTAGCCACAGTTTGGGCATGTTTTTGTTTGGCGCTGCGGGAGGCTTCAACTGAAGGAGGATCAAGAATAAATCTTTCCTCAGCAGTTAAATTTGTAGACAGCAATTTTGGGGCAGTAGAGGGAGAAGGGGTAATCTGGGAAGAGGATTTGGGTTTTTGTTGATTCAAAATAACTGCTCCAAGCATTACAGCAATACCTATTAGGATTATAATTTTCCATTTTCCATTCATATTGGCGCTGGTAAATTAATACTGGTATTTGAATGAACATCCCCACCTGTTGTTTGAATCCAGGGAATATCCAATATACATGTTCCTGAAGCATTACAATAAGAAGTAAAAGGATTACAGCTGAAGGTACAATACTTAGTAGTACCACAAGCCCCATCTGCTAATCCTGTAATAAGAGTAGTATGACAGGGAAGAGTTGCACAAACGATTTCTGCTGGAGCAGTTATTGCCGCACAATTATTAGTATCTGTTAATACTGGACAGGCTGTACCACCATGCGCCGGCTGAGTGGTTATTGATCTGGTTCTAGTTTGTGTACTGGCCGCTGTTCCACATGCTGTGGGACATGAAGCAGGACTCCAGGCAGTCCACCCACTTACCACACAGTTAATAGGAGGAGGAGCACAGTTTATTATAGTCATGTATGTTGGATTATTTTGATTTAGTTGTAAATTAGGTCCGAGAGGATTCCCACTACCGTCAATTCCAATAGCAAATGCATAAATATAGTGAGGGCTGTTGTCTTTTAAGATTGCGGGTGTGTTAGTGCTGAAACCGTGGTTGTTATAACCGCCGCATTGTTGGCCTACTGTTATCGTATCTGTTGTTGATCGAGGTACATTGGCTGTTGTACTTGGAAGCTGGTTTGAACTAGTTAACGGATCGCTAACATTATTTTTATAGTAAAAATCAATTCGTAAAGGATCACTGTATTTATCAGGATCACAAGTCCAACCCCAAAGAGTAGTGCAATCAGCATCATTCCAATATCCTTTTGGAGCAGTCCCAGTAGGGGTTGGAGGAGAGGTAGCGGTGGGTGTAGCACCTCCACAGCTGCCATCCGCATAACATCCATTACCAGAAAACCAAGCAGGACAATTGCTTCCTGATACATAAACCTGACCTGATGCACAACCATTACCCCCACAGGCACTATAACTACAGCCTGCAGGCGCAGGAGCAAGAGTTGGGCATGCTCCACAACCACCACCCCCACAATCAACCCCTGATTCACCATTATCTTGTGAACCATTATTGTTACAAATAGGAGTCTGACAATACCCACATCCATCTCCAAGTGTTCCTGTACAAAAGCTTCCAGAGCCACAACTAACTTGATTATGATTAGGAGCTCCACAATTACAGCTGTCTGAGTTTGAGGTGGTATTACAGGATTGCTGGAGGAGGCAGGCTTCAAAAGTTTCATCATCGGTTCCAGGTGCAGTCTGTAGTCCACTGCAGCCGGCAGTTGAGCAACTGCAATCACCAAAAGAAGAACCGGGGCGTTGGATACAAGCAGCTAAAACAGGATTTGTATTTGGCCATATAACTAACAAAAAAAAGATTGAAGTAAGAATCAAGAGAGCTTTAGTGATCATTATTGCAAGAGAACTATCTTGGTGACTTGAATTTCTGAGCCTTTTTTGATATCAATTTGAAAGTTAAGCTGGATTGAGTCTCCCTTCTTAAAGGAGGATAACTGGGATTTTGTTTCTTGGCCTTTATTGTCTAATAGAACAATATTGGTAGCCTTATCACTCACAAAGAATTTTTGAGCGATCAAAGGCCCACTAGGGCTTAGCATTTGGATTTCATAACCACTCTTATTATTTTTGGTAATTGGAGTAATATTCTCTACTACTCCACTTAAAAGATAAACTACATATAAGGATTTGACAGATGAGGAATCAGTTGCAATGGGTACATTAACAACAGGATTTGCTGATACAGCAATCGGATTGGGTTTGGTTGTCACAATTGGGCTATTGAATTTAGGAAAGAAATACCCTGCTAGAAAACTTAAAAGGATGCTCACCAGAAAAATAGTAATTAAGATTGGTCTGGATGGAAAGCGGGATAGGTAGACAGATGTTTGATCCATGGTTTAAACATAGAATAATTAGGGGAAAATTGCAAGTTATTTATAAACTACTTTTAAGGGGAAATTCATTCTGCCACTATTGTATGGATCAAGGACTAGTCTACGCCCAATAGCAGCAAATCCTGGAGGTTGAGAAGCAAACAGATTGTTCTTGCTGTAGAAGTAAGTTATTATTAAATTTATACTCCTATTTAATCTATTTAAGTCTTCTGGTTTGACGTAGGGGAGACTGAAATGATTTTCCCAAACACCATTAGGAGCCTTGCCAGCAATCCCTCTGCCATTACCAACTCCTGGAAACTCATTATTCCAATAAGCAACTGGATCGTATTTATATGGAGTTTGAAGTGTTTCAGGTTGAGGTACATCATTTGGGTTATCATAAAAGAAAAATTCAAACCTATCATTTGGAGCATATTGTCTGGCTACAGCTACAATAGCAGCCCAATTATTCTGTGGATCAGTATTATCTACCACCCCTATTCTTGTTCCTCTATTATGGATTACTACTCCATCTCTTTGTAAATTCCCAATTTCTCTGGGAAAAGCAGCAGAAGGGGCTTCTGGGGTTGGTGGTTGGGGAGCAGGAGGGGCACTAACTTCTCCACCTGTGCCAAGACGGTTAAGTATTGGAGTAGTAGCTTCTTTTGGGATTAACCCATACTTTTTAGCTACATCCCCACCATTTGAGAAAACTACCCCATTTGGTTGGTTGTTGGTCCAGGGAGTGGGGTTTTTCCAAAGCTGGATAGTAGTTCTTTGACAAACTACCACAGTCACACCCTCATTCACATAATCTTTCCATCCCATTGGTAAACCATATTGATTAAACCAGTCAGGGTTTGCCAGATATAATTGTCTCATTTTATCTGGAACTTGTGAGAAGACTTTATCAAGGTGATTTTGTTGAATGCTGTTTGGTCCACCACTCCAATCCCGGCCAGCATCACTTGCCCAATCCATATATTTTGGCACCATATCATTAGGATTATCTAAATTCAGACCCCGATTGTTTAATTCATCATAAATATTTAGAAACTCTACTCTTCCATTATTTATCTGTAGACCCATTTTTTGACCTATTTGTGTAGGTCTTCCAATATTATCAATATATCTATTGGAAGCTGGGTAACCTACTGTTTGTACCCCGCCTAATTGATTAAAAATTCTCCACATCGGGGCTTGGGCATCATTGACAATCTCATAACCTACATAGCCTTCAGCATCACCTTTGGTTTGGGTATAAAAATGTCCAACTTCAACTCCATTTGCCCTCATTGGCACATCAGATGGAAGTTCTGCAGAAGCCACCACTAATCTTTCCACCTCTCTGCCTTGGGCATCTTTTTCTACAGGGATAGGTGATTTATCAACTGGTTTATCAGCTGCTTCAGCTGTTCTTGGTTCAAAAGGTTTAAAGCCTTCTCCTGCAGGTGGTTTTCCCCCATTTGCAAACTGTTGAGCAGCGTCAAAGGCGGGATTACCTAACTCTCCTCCACCAAAAGCACCAGAAGCAATAGCAGCAGTTGCCGCAACAAGCCTACCTGTTGATTTACCAACGTTTCTTAGGACTTCTTTTATTTGTGGAGCAGGGAAAGAAGGTCTACGGTCAGGAGACATTTTTACCCCCTTGACTTAAAGAAATATTTAAAGTAACGTTACTTAGTAACGATGTCTCTTGGAAGGAGCGTTGTTTATTTTTTTGGTAAAGCAACGTACGTTGCCAACCTGATTTAATAGTCATAGTCTAAGACCTATAATAGGGAAACATTACCATATTTAACCAACCTTTGTCAAGGGTGGATTTTTGTGGGAAAATAACAGCATGAAATTAAATGCTAAACAGTTACGCTCGTTCACTCGTAACTCGTCACTCGTAGGCTCTAGCAATCGAGCAAACGAGACATCGAGAAACGAGATATATATTATTTTAGATAATGTTTGGGATACCTATAATATAGGATCAATTTTTAGGCTGGCTGATGCTATTGCTGCAAAAAAGATTTATCTTTGTGGAGGAACAGAAACCCCGCCAAATCACAGGATCAAAAAAGCCTCCATTAATACCACAGAATGGGTGGAGTGGGAATACTGTGAAACTGCCAAAGAGGCAGTCTCAAAAGTAAAAAGTGAAAAGGAAAAAGTAAAAATAATAGCAGTAGAGCAGAGTAAAAAAAGTATTCCTTATGATCAGTTTAATTATCAATTACCAATCTGTTTGATTGTAGGAAATGAAACAACAGGAGTGTCAAAAGAGGTGCTGGAGATGGTGGATGGGATAGTAGAGTTACCTATGTTTGGGGTAAATATCAGTTTAAATGTAATTGTCAGTTTGGGGATAGTTTTGTATAAGGTTTTGGAATAAGCTCAGCTTGAATTAAGATATATCCTACCTTTTTTTGACTTTCTAAATATTGACAAACGTATTACGTTTTAGTAAAATGTAATACATATGCAGATACAAACTTTAGTCAATATTAAATATCAGGTTGTTATTCCAAAAGAAGTCCGTAAAAAGATTACGGTTAAACCTGGGCAAAGGATGGATGTTAATGTGGCAGGAAATCAAATTATTCTTTCTCCAAGTAGGAATAAGGCAAAAATGAACTGGCCAGAGGATTATTATGAAAAATTGGGAGGAATTTGGAAATCTTCGGAGGAAATTAATAGATATTTAGCAGAAGAAGACAAATCATGGGATTGATTGCTTTAGATAGCAATATATTCATAAGAGCCTTGGATGATCCAGGGCCTTTAGGTGAAAAATCAAGAACCTTCCTAAAAGATTTAAGGGAAACAACTCCAACAGTGTTTATTTCAGTAATGATCTTAGAAGAGTTTTTTGTTAAGGTATATAAAACTGGAAGAGAAAAGGATCTTGATAGTATCTTGGATTTCATCATCCTAGGAGGTTTGGCACAGCTGGTTGATGTTAATAAACAAATAGCCCTCCTAGCTGCCAAGATCAGAGCTCAGTATAATATTAAAGCCCCTGATGCTATCCATTTAGCCTCAGCGATTGAGAGTGGAGCAAAGGTATTTATTACTACAGACAGAAGACTTCCTAAGAAAATAGGTAAATTAATTGTTAAAATTCTTTCCTAAACTTGAATTAAAGTGTAGCCAACTTTTTTGTGACTCTCTATTATATAGTGATGAGATTGCATAAATGGATGTTTTCTTAGTCTATAAATTAAAGCATCTAAAGCCCAATCTGTAGCTCCGTTATCTCCTTCGGGCCACACTTCACTAAATATTTCATCTTTGGAAACTACTTTACCAGCATTTTGCCTTAACAGCTTAAAAAGTTTTGCTTCTTTAACTGGTAGCTTGGTTGGCAAATGAATCTTTAGATAATCTACTAAAAGGGGAGTAAAGATATCAAATTTTGAGCTGAATAGCGTAAGTTAAAATCCTTAAATGACGGTATCCTTAGGTATAGTGTTGTATGAGGCTATTGAAAAGATAAAAATAAACTAGATTCTATGTATGTACCCAAGTGTTCTTATAATCTCTTCAGGTGTGGTGATAGGAAAACCAGGAGCTTCGGTACACTCTAAGCATACAAAGGGTTCAGTTCTTCTATGATGAAATTCAAATACACGCTCAGGATGTCTTGTTGCTTCCTCTTTAGCACGATGTATTGCTTCCGCCAATGGGAAGGGGTAAAGTGAAGCATATTTTATTCTCCAAATGGCTTCGGCTTTCTCTAAATCTACTATTTGCAATAGCTGATCTGCGGAATTGAATTCTTTTGGGTAGAGATTTTTCCCTTTAGTAATTTTCATAAGATCATATGCTGTTTTTGTTAATTGGTCTTCAGCGCTTCTAATTTTTAAGGTTAGCCCATTAACCTGTACTTCTTCAGGGTCAACTGGGCTATGATAGTAATCGAAAACATCAATGATCACTTTTGTTTGTGGATCTACTAATTCTGTAAAAAATGAAGTATTTCTAGGTAAGTGATAATGTGCTATAAGGAATTCATCTGTTACAGAAGGATTCAAATCTGTTCTGTCTTTGATCATAACATCTAAATCATTAAAAGGTCTTTGAAGGAATGATACACCATTTCTCAATAAGTGGTATCGTCTGGCAAGTCCACCTACAAGAACAAGATTTTCTGGAACCACATATGGGATAAGTCTTGATAATGCTTGTAAAGTTTTTTGAGTGTCTTCAGGTGAAAAGCCAAGCTGTAATTCATTATCTTTTGTCATTCTGTAGCGTTCACTCTCATCAACTAGTGTCCGTATAAACAGCTGCAGTTATTTTATATCCGACTAACTCCACCTGTCAATTTTAGGTTGCAAAACTCATGGAAGATTGGTATATATTGAGGGATTATTAATCTAAGATGTCCAAGAAATTTTTATTTACAGGAACTATTAGTGTAGGTAAGAGTACAACTCTAGAACACTTACGAAGGTTAAACCTGCCTGATGTATCATTTGTAAATGAGGTGGCAAGAGATCTTATGAATATTTCTCCTGATCGTGTTATAGATTCTGCTAAGCCTGGAGTTCTTCCTAATATGGGTGATATCATTTTTGAAGAACAGATAAGAAGAGAAACTGAAGCAGAAAAATTAGGGGCAAAGATTATACTTTGTGATAGAGGACCGCTTGATATTATTACTCATGCAAGAGTATTTGGTAGCGTAGTAAAGAAAGAGTGGGAAGAAAGAGTTGGTACTTATAATTTAATTTTTTATTTCAGAAAAGAAGGAGTACCCTTTAATCCGGACTCTTATCCAGCAGGTGTTAATTGGGCACAATTTCGTGAAGATCTTGATCAACAGACAAGGCTTTTTTTGGCATCATGCGATGTGGCACAACAAGAAGTAACAGGTAACTTTGAACAGAGAATAGAAGTAATTAGAGGATATTTTGACCATCTTAATCAATCTCCAGAAGGAGGTTTTATCTCTTCAAAGGAAAGACTTTAATGAATTTAGAAAGACGGATTGCTGATTAATGCAGTATCTCAGAATCATTAGTGCAAAAGCACTAGAGAACTTTCTCCCCAATAATTTGTTATTTGTAGTTCTCAATGTTATATTAGGCTTTTAGTTATATCAAAGGCGTAGTATGTTTGATTCAAGAGCAGAGTTCCCTCAACAATCTTTTTTAGGACAATCGGATAGAATAAATCCAACTGCCGTGGGATGGTTCTCTTTGTATAAATGGCATGAAGCAGTGGCTACAGGTACGGCAAAGGAGTTAGCTTTAAGATATTCTAGGTATAAATATGGAGACTTTTCAGAGATTTCCCGATTTAGTCATGAACTGGAGATTTTTATAAGAGATGTCAAGGGAAGTGAAATTCAGAAAAATCCGGAGGAATGGGTTATTTTTACCCCTCCTTATAGTTCTGTAGAACCGTCAGTGAGATCTGTCGGAAATGAAATAGCAAAGGTGTTTAATATTCCTCATGTAGATTTTCGTACAGAGGCTACAGGAGATAGAAAGACACAGTATGCTGTAATAGCAGATTCTGAAGCACGTATGCAGGCTAAATTATCAGCTAAAACAGTTATAGATGATGCAGTCTCAGTTGAAGGCAAAAAAGCTTTAGTGATCGATGATATGGTTACTACAGGTATAACAGTGGCATACATGAATAGAATTCTTTATGAGAAATATCATCTGGGTTATGTGGCAGGATTTGGTCTCATCGATTTTGTAACAAATGATCCTGCTAAGGAAGAGTTTATAAATAGATTTTTAATTGTATCTGGTGATATTGAATCGTTAGTCGCAATTCTTAATGATCAACGTACTATGTTTAATAGACATACAATAAAAAGTTTATACGGCGAAGACAGGTATGTGTTAGATGCAATTGCTCCCCGTCTTTTGCCCACTGTTATTGAAAAATTAGAACAAGCAAGAGACAAGTATTATTTTGGGACTAGATGACTTAATTTTATATGTTTACATTTAAGACCATTATTTTTGATCTTTCTGATGTTTTGATAAAAGGTTTTGTGGGTTGCGAGCGCCATTTAAGCGAATATCCTCAAAAAATTCAAGCAACGGATTTCTTTATCTCTGAATTAGATGATTTCTTTGAAGGGAGGATCTCTGAAGGGGCTTATTGGAAAGCAGTACTAAAAAAAAATAAATGGAGTTTATCTGTAGACGATTTGAAAAAAGCTGTAAGGAAAAATTTTGAGGAAATAGAGGGAACAAGAGAAATCATTAAAAAACTAAGAAAGAGGTATAAGTTAGGACTCCTATCAGTACATACAAAAGAATGGGTAGAGTATTGTGAGAAGAAATTAAAATATACCTCACTCTTTGATGTTATTTGTTACTCATTTGAGACGTCAGTTCGTAAACCCGATAAAAGAGCTTTTAAAATAATGTTAAATGGTCTGAAATCAAGGCCAGAAGAATCTTTATTCATAGATGATTCGCCTAAAAATATTAAAGCAGCCGAAGAATTAGGATTAATGAGTATTCTATTCCAGTCTGCTCCGCAGTTAAAAAAAGATCTCTCCAAATTTGGAATAAAAATATGAGGTAATAGTTCTTACAGACATTTGACAGGCTATGGAGTCAGTGCTATATTGAATTTATTATGAATAATCTTGAGGCTTTTGGTATTAGACCAGGCAATGACAAGCGGCATCTGATAATGGCAGTGAATCTTCAGGCAGAAGATTTTTTTAGAGATGCAGAAGTCTTATTAAGTGACGTAGCCCTAACAGTTTTAGAACAAGTAGTTCCTAATTTGGAAGCACACCAAGGCAGATGGAATGCAGGTGGCTTTATGGCTTTTCCTTTAGGTATGCATGATGAGTTAGGTCAGCTTCGTTTGCATGTTTGGCCTAAGGGTATAGAAAGAGAGAACTCAGAAGGTCCTAATATTCACAACCATGCATGGCTTCTTTCCTCAAGAGTTCTTGCAGGGGTCTACTCCGATACATTGTATAGGGTAGAAGATCATGGGATAGTGACGGATAAGGAGTTGATAAAGACTGAAGGTTTATTGCAAGTTTTTGAAACAAGACGTGAGCCTGAAGGTCATAATGCGTTGATAACAGAAGGTTCATTTATGAAGCCAATTCCAATCCTCAACAGGGAGACGCCAGCCGAGCGGACAAATAGGACATATTTGGAAATGTACCATGTAACTACTGTGCCTGTTGAGCAGCTTGCTGTTACATTAATTCTTGATTCTCCTGCTCTTGCAACAACTACCAAAATTCTTATTGATAGTGCAAGGATAAAGAGCGGCCGTAGTCGAAAAGTTATCGATCTGTCGGAAATTGTTCTAGCCAAAGAACAAATTATGCACTCTTAAGCATGGATGAATTTTTAGGATTTTATCAAGATCAAAACCACATATATATTATGTTTGAATTAAGGTATAACCAACTTTTTTGTGACTCTCTATTATATAGTGATGAGACTGCATAAAAGGGTGTTTTCTGAGTCTGTAGATTAAAGCATCTAAAGCCCAATCAGTAGCTCCGTTATCTCCTTCGGGCCAAACTTCATTGAATATCTCATCTTTGGAAACTACTTTACCAGCATTTTGTTTTAACAGCTTAAAAAGTTTTGCTTCTTTAACTGGTAGCTTGGTTGGCAAATGAGTTTTAATATATTCTTCAAGGATTGGGGAGAAGAGTCTTAAGCCCTGTTTTGTTTCTACAATATAGCCTACTCCTGATAGATATTCATCTAATTCTTCTACAGTTTTACCTACGGCAATTTTTTGGACCTGTTTTCTTTGCTGGTAATCCAGATAATTTATTAAATCTTTCAATTGTAGAGTAACAAATTTATCCAAAAGCAAGTTATTAGTTTTGTGTGAGTTCATAAAGATATGTAACAATTGACTGTGTCCACCAGCTAGTTCTGCCAGTTTTGGAAGCAGGGGATGGGCTTTTAAAGTATGTTCCAGGGTAAAAAGCTTTATTAAATCATTTTTAGAATAGGGTTTGAAATATAGGATTTTGGAATAGAAAG